>Ga0154580_122_pt1 | contig 26270 bp, 24 predicted proteins | sample RifGroF2_FD_116009 | JGI IMG/M metagenome (GOLD analysis project Ga0154580, IMG submission 116009) | Tenericutes bacterium GWF2_57_13
AGGAACTCGCCGTAGATCGCGGTGATCGCGGGGTTCTCATGGGATTTGCGGATGGCCATCGACTTGTCGACGCGGTAGGCTGCGTCGAGCCGGTCGGCGCGCGTCTTCGCGATCGTGCCGTAGGGCTGTCCGCCGCCGCCGATGCAGCCGCCGGGGCAGCACATGACTTCGATGAAGTCGTACTGGGAGGTTCCGTTCTTCACCTGTTCGGCGAGGATCCGGGCATTGGCGAGCGAGTGCGCGACGGCGACCCGGACGGGGGTCCCGCCGAGGTCGACGGTGGCTTCCTTGATGCCGACGAGGCCTCTGACGCCGTTGAAGTCGACGTCGATGTCCTTGTCTTCGCCCTTCAACACCGAGACGGTGCGAAGCGCCGCCTCCATCACGCCGCCGGTGGCGCCGAAGATGACCGCCGCGCCGGTGGTTTCGCCGAACGGCTTGTCAAAGTCGGAAGCCGTCAGCTCATTGAAGTCGATTCCCATCTGCTTCATCATCTTGCCGAGTTCGCGCGTGGTGAGGACGACGTCGACGTCCGGATACTTGCCGTCGACGGACATCTCGGGACGCTTCGCCTCGTACTTCTTCGCCGTGCAGGGCATCACCGAGACGACGAAGATGTCGTCGGGATTCAAGTGTTCGCGTTCCGCGTAATAGGTCTTGACGAGCGCCCCGAACATCTGCTGGGGCGATTTGCAGGTCGAAATGTGAGGAAGAATCTCGGGGTACTGCTGTTCGGCGAAGTTGACCCAGCCGGGGCAGCAGGACGTCATCATCGGGAGAACCCCCTGGTTCTTGATCCGGGACAGGAGTTCGTTGCCTTCTTCGATGATCGTCAGATCGGCGGTGAAGTCGGTGTCGAAGACCTTTTCGAAGCCGAGCAGACGGAGCGCCGCGACGAGTTTGCCGGTGACGATTTCGCCGGGTTTGTCGCCGGACTCTTCGCCGAGCGTGACGCGGACCGCCGGGGCGGTCTGGACGACGACGTGCTTGCGCGGGTCGTGCAACGCCCGCCAGACGACTTCGGTGTCGTCGTGCTCGAGGATCGCGCCGACCGGGCAGACGCTCGAACACTGTCCGCAGAACGTGCAGAAAGCGTCCGACAGGGGTCGGTTGAAGGCGGGGCCGATGACCACGTCGCGGCCGCGGCCCATCCCTTCGAGGACGCCGATGCCCTGGACGTTCTTGCAGACGTCGACGCAGCGGCCGCACTTGATGCAGCGGTCGGGGATGCGCACGAGCGCGGGATTCCGATCGTCGATCGGACGGTGGCGGAGGATCGAGGGGAAGCGGTTGTTGTCGATGCCGAGTTTGCGGGCGAGGTCCTGCAGTTCGCACTTGAGGTTCTTCGCGCAGGCGGTGCAGTTGGCGTCGTGGTCGGCGAGGATCAGTTCGACGATCGTCTTGCGGGCGTTGAGCACGCGCGGCGAGTTGGTGAGAACGTGCATGCCCTCCTTGGCGATCGTCGAGCAGGCGGTGGATAAACCCTTCTGGTTGACGATCTCGACGGAACAGACGCGACAGTCCGACTTGATGTCAAGATCGGGATAATAACAGAGCGTGGGGATGTCGAGATGATATGCCTTGGCGGCGGCGAGGATCGTCGTATTCGGTTCGCATTGGACGTTGACGTCGTTGATTTTGAAGGTGATCATGGCTTCTCTCCTCCTAGATGCCCGGGTATTCGATCCGCTCGAGGAAATCCTCGCGGAAATACCGAAGGGCGGCGATGATCGACGTCGGGCAGGTCTGCCCGAGGCCGCAGAGCGACGTCTGATGCATGACCCGCGCGAGCGACTCGAGACTGAGCAGATCGGTCGGGGTCGCGCGGCGATCGATGAACTTTTCGAGCATGATCGACAGCTGGGCGTTGCCTTCGCGGCACGGGACGCACTTCCCGCAGGATTCGTGGGCGAAGAACTTGACGATGCGTAGCAGGATCTTGAAGAGGTCGAAGCGGTCGTCGATCACGATGATCGCGCCGGCGCCCGTCTTCGATTCGAATTCCTCGAAACGCTCGTAGTCGATCGTCATGTCGAGCATGAACGGCGGGATGATCGGTCCGCAGGCGCCGCCGAGCTGGACCATGCGGATCTTGCGGTTGTTGGCACAGCCGCCGCCGAGTTCGTCGATCACGGCGCGGATCGGGACGCCGAACGGAATCTCGAAGATGCCGCGGTGGTTGAGGTTGCCGGAGAGGCAGATCAGTTTCGTGCCGGTCGAGGACTTCGTGCCGATCTTCGCGAACTCGGATCCGCCGATCGCGAGGATCACCGGAATGTTGACGAAGGTCTCGACGTTCGAAATCAACGTCGGTTTCCCGAAAATGCCGTGCTGGGTCGGAAACGGCGGCTTGACGCGCGTCCGTCCGGGTTTGCCCTCGATCGATTCGATCAAGGCGAATTCCTCGCCGCAGACGTACGATCCGGCGCCGGAACGGATTTCGACGTCGAAGGTGAAGTCGCAGCCGAGGATCATCCGGCCGAGATAGCCGCGCCGGCCGGCCTGTTCGACGGTCCACCGCATCGTCCGGATCGGCAAATCGTATTCGCCGCGGATGTAGATGTAGCCTTTCGTCGCGCCGGTCGCATAACCGACGATCGCCATCCCCTCGAGGACGGAATGAGGATCGTTTTCCAACAGGTAGCGGTCTTTGAAGTTGCCCGGTTCGCCTTCGTCGGCGTTGCAGACGACGTACTTTTCCGGATCGGCTTCGATCGCGAGCGATGCCATCTTCATCGCCGTCGGGAACCCGGCGCCGCCGCGGCCGCGCAGTCCGGCCGTCTTGACTTCGGCGATGACGGCTTCCTTGGTCAGCGTCATGGCCTTTTCAAGGCTCTTGTATCCGTCATGGGCGAGATAATCGTCGATCGACATCGGATTGATCACGCCGCAGCGGGCGCTCACGAGTTTGCGTTCGAGCATGGTCTCACCCCCGGATGTCCGCGATGATCGCGCGGACGCGGTCGGCCGTCAGGTCGACATAAAGCGTTTCATCGATGCGCATCGCCGGTCCGTGGTCGCAACACCCCAGGCAAGACGATGTTTCGATCGTGAACTTCTGGTTTGCGGTCGTCTGGCCGGCCTTCACGCCGAGGAACTCCTCGACCGTCTTCAGGACGTCGAAGTCGTCGACGACGTGGCAGGGGACGTCCTTGCAGACGCGGATCACGTGCTTGCCGCGCGGCTCGGTCGCGAAGAACGAGTAAAACGAGAGAACCGCGCAAACGCGGCTCTCGGTGACGCCGAGGTGGTTCGCGATCTCCCGCGCCTCCTCCTCGGTAACGAAGGAACGGTCTTTTTCGGCCTGCAGTTCAAGCAGGATCCCGATCAGCTGATCGGGTTGGTTCGGGTGATTCGAAAGAATCGTTTTGAGCGACATCCGGGCTCCTTTCCGGTCGTGTGCCGACCCGCCGGAAGACCCCGTACAAAGCAAAAAAGGCGGTCTCCCGACGTCGTTTCGCGGTTCGATCCCCTCCCGGTTATATTTCACCGATGGAAAAAGCATCCGGGTGGAGAATCGAACCTTTGCCTAGCGCATTGCTTCCGAGTAGTCGTGATGCCTGTCTTTTGGTCGCATTATACTCTAGCATCCGTCCGTTGTCAACGCGAACCGCGAAATTACCGCTTGGTTTAGCCAAAAATCGTTCTGTTTTTGGAAAAATAAAACCCACCGTGAAAGGCGGGTCATTGGGTCATCTTCGTGAGGATGCCGGACAGGAGGACGGACAAGCGGGTGCCGGCCTTGGCGGCGACGTCGAGCACTTCATCGTGGGTGAGCGCGCCCGGACGGATCCCGGTCGCCATGTTCGTGAGGCAGGCGATTCCGATGACCTTCATCTTCATGTGCGAGGCGGCGAGCGCCTCGGGGACGGTCGACATCCCGACGGCGTCGGCGCCGAGGGTACGGATCATCCGGATCTCCGCGGGCGTTTCGTACGACGGTCCGCTCCACCAGGCGTAGACGCCTTCGCGCAGCGTGATGCCTTCTTGGACGGCGATCCGTTTGGCGAGGGCGCGGAGCGCCTCGTCGTAGACCATGGATGCGTCCGGAAAACGGGTCCCCAGTTCGTCGAGGTTCTTCCCGATGAGCGGATTCTGTCCCGTCAGGTTCAGATGGTCGGAAAGCACCATCAGATCCCCCGGTTCGAAGGCGGGATTGACGGCGCCGCAGGCATTCGTGAGGATGAGGGTCCTGACCCCGAGCAGATGGAGCGCCCGGACAAGGAGGACGACGTCGGAAAGCGGATAGCCTTCGTACAGATGGAACCGTCCCTGGATCGCCATCACGGAAACGCCATGGAAGGTCCCGGCGACGATCGATCCCACGTGGCCGGCGACGCGAGGGGCGGGGAAATGCGGAATGTCGGCGAACCGGACCGTCCTCCGGTCGGAGAGCCCGTCGGCGAACCCGCCGAGGCCGGATCCGAGGATCACGGCGACCGACGCGTCGGATAAAAGTGCTTTTCTCAGAAACTCGGAAACCTCACGGATCCGCTTCATCTCATCCATCTCAGAACACCTTCTTTTCCAGTCTTGCGAGCGCAGTTTCGGAAACGTCCCAATCCGGTTCGAGATAGCTGCGGGTCGCGCGGATCATTTCGAGAAAGAGCGCCGTGATCCGTTCTTGCGACAGGCGGACGACGGCCGGCTGTCCGGCGAACGCTTCGCGCACGGCGAAGAGGTCGCGGGCCTTGATGCCTTGATACAACGCTTCGGCGAGGGTACTTGCGCGTTTGACGAGAAAGGCGGCGCCTTCCGGCAGCGGCAGGGCGCGAAGCGGTGCGACGGTATCTTGGGCGAAGCGGCAGTTCGTCTCGACCACCGCGCCCATGGGAAGCGCGGGCATCTGACCGATGTTTGGGGCGTTGACGTTGCTGACGCGGTCGCCCAGACCGAGCAGCGCGCGCATCAAATCGACCGCTTCTTCATCCGATGCTTCCGGATCGAGCGGACCGGCTTCGGCCGCAAGCGTGATGCTCTGGTTGACGAGCCAGTCGCGGGCGAGGACGCGCCACGACACCGGCGTGAGCGTGAACTGCCAGTTTGTCGCCGCCTCGGGCGAGGCGAGGTACTCGTCGCCCGGCATGAATTCGGCGAGATGGCGGTCGCCGGCGGCGCCGAGCGCACCGAAGCGCCTGAAGAGATCCATCTTGACGCGGTTCCCGCAGTTGAACCAGCCCTCGTCCCAGCGGGCGGGGGCGGGCTGTTCGCAGAACCCTTCGTCGTAGTGGCGATCGAGGAATGCGGGGAGTTCGGCCATCAGGACATGGCCGCGCCACTCCGCGGCAGTGATCCAGGTGAAATGATTGACGCCGGAGACGTCCGTCTTGATTTCGTGGCGCGCTGGCGTCGAAACGCGATAGGCTTCTTCCGCGACGCGGGCGAGGAACTCCTGGGCGTGGAACACTTCATGACAACAGCCGAACGCCTTGAGACCATGGTCGGTGAGGGTCTTCGTGCAGACAGTCATCGGATTGGTGAAATTGATGGTCCAGGCCTTCGGACAGATTTCCTTGATTTTCTTGGCGAAACCCTCGTAGATCGGGACGGTCCGCATCGCGCGCAGCACGCCGCCCGGTCCGGTCGTGTCGCCGACCGACTGCCAGACGCCGTAACGCTCCGGGGCGTGAACGTCGGACTTCATCTCCTCGAACGTTCCCGGGAGGATCGACAGGACGACGAAATGGGCGCCGGATAGAGCGATGTCAAGCTTCGGCGCGACGGTATAGTGGAACTTCGAGCGGGTTATGGCGGATTGGTTCAGGCGTTCGCCGATCCGCTTGTTCCGTTCGGCCGCTTCCCGATCGATGTCATAGAGGGCGATTTCCCCGCTCATGCCATCGGCGAGGGCGAGATCGTTCATGAAGACGCGCGCCCACTGTTTCGAGCCGCCGCCGACGTAGGCGATTTTGATCTTGGTCATGGGAGTCTCCTTTGTGCTATAATGGGATCGGGTGATGTCATGGAACGCTTGACGCACGGTTTTCCGCCGCTTGTTCGGACCCATAGCACGATCCTCATCCTCGGAAGTTTCCCGTCGGTCAAATCGCGGGAATCCGCTTTTTTCTATATGCATCCGCAGAATAAATTCTGGCGGATCCTGACGGACGTCTACGGCGATGACTTCGTTGGCGCCGACATCGACGCGAAAACGGCGCTGCTTTTCAAACACGGACTTGCGCTCTACGACGTCGTCGAAGCGTGCGCGATCCATGGATCGGGCGATGCCTCGATCAGGAATGTCGTTCCATCCGATCTCGAAAAGATCATGGCCGGAACCGGAATCCGGAAGATCGTCATAAACGGCGCGAAGGCGTGGCAATTGTTTCAGAAGTACGATGCGGCGTATCTCGCGATCGCCGTCCCGCTGCCTTCGACCTCGCCGGCCAACGCGGCGATGCCGTATGACACTCTGCTCGAGCGGTGGAAACAGGCGTTATCGATCGATTGATGCGGACGGGTCCGTCGCTTCCCGGGAAGCGGCGGCCCGTTTTGCTTTTTTCGTTTTAGCTTCAAGGTCGATGAAGTACTTCTCGATCGCTTCGTTCAGGTTCGCTTCGTCGCGGAGAAACGCAACGGACAGCTTGACGATCTTCTCTTCGAAGAGGATGAGCGAAAGATAGAGCAGAAAGAGGATCATCCCGACATAGAACCACATCTCGAACAGACCGCTCTTGCCGGCGAGGAAAAGCGCGAGGAGCGCTCCGCCCCAGACGACGGCGATGCAGAGGCTGATGATCAGGCGGAGCCGCGGATTCTCTTTGGATACGAACAGGACGAACGGGATGAAGGCCGCGAAGACGAACAAAGCGTGCAGGATCGCGGTGACGAAATGGAGCACATGCCAGAACGGATACTCTTCGCGAAGCGCCGGGATCAGCGCCGTAGCGACGAGGAAGACGACTGAAAGGAAGAGGAAGATGTTTTTCGTCTTTTTGCCCTTTGCGTAATCTTCAAGACGAAACAGCGCGAGGATCGCCGTCTGAATCGCGAGCCCCGAAACGATCGACCAGACGATGAAGAGCCACCGGTAGGCGAAGAAGTTTCCGATGTTGGAGAAGGTGTAGACGAAGGGGTTCTCAAGCGTCCCGTAGACGATCGTGAACAAAAGCGCCGTCATCAGGACGATCATCACGCCGGTGCGCCATTTGCGCTCCCGCGTGAGCTCCCGATGCAGTTCCAAAAGATTCTTCTGGTCCAGTTCCCTCCGAATCGTTTCCCGGTCGATCGTCATCATCGCAATCACGCCCTTCATGTCTGATTCAGTCATGTCCATTATATCATTATCGCGCTTCCCGCAAACCCCTCTTTTCAAGGAAAAAGCCGCACCCGGATGGGCGCGGCTTAGCTTTTGTCAGTCGGAGAAGGTTTCGGAGTCTTCGTCGTCTTCCTCGGAGTCGTCTTCCTCCGTATCTTCTTCGTCGACTGCGTCTTCCTGATTTGATTCTTCTTCGTCTTCTTCGTTTTCTTCTTCGTTTTCTTCGTTTTCTTCGTTTTCTTCTTTGTCTTCTTCGTCAAATTCATCTTCGTCTTCTTCATCTTCGTCATCATCGTGGCGGTCGTACTCGTAATGGCTTTCCTCGTCATCGTCGTCGGTTTTGACGACGTAGGCGTAGGATGTCAGGCCGGTCAAGGCATCGGCGACGGCGCTTACGCGGACGGTACCGGATTCGACGTGTGTGCCATCGTCGATGACATAGGACACGTCGACGTAACGAATCCCTTCGACGGTGACCTCGCGGAACACGTAGCGTCCGGAAGCGGCGCCTTCGATGAAGGTCAGTTCGGTCACGATCTTGCCATCCTCGGCTTCGACCTTGAGCTTGCTACGATTGGTGAGGATGCCGCCGGTCACGACGGAATAGAAGAATTTCTTCTCGCCGTCGTCGTCGGTTTCGTACCGGACGAGGACGTAGTTCTCCAAATCGACATAGGAGCGCCAGACGAACGCTTCCTCGTCGCCGTCTTGGATTTTCTTGCCTTCGAGACGGTAGATGGTCGCACCGATCGTCATCTCGCCGGTAAGAGATGTCACGGCATGGTCGTCGTCCTCGTCGTCAAAGACGAAGCTGACGCCGGTCGCGGACGTTTCGTTGTAATAGAGCGAATAAGTGACGGGAGCGCCGAAAAGATCGACGGTGTCGTAGACGAGCCGATACTGGAAGCCGACGCGATCGGATGCGACGACGACGGCGGCGAGCCGGTTGGTATTCCCGAGGAATCCTTCCATCATGTTGAGGTAGTTGTTGAGGACGTCGAGTTCGGTTTCGACCCGCGGTCCGGTCGCCAGGGGCAGAAACGCCAGCGGCGCGGCTTTCGGCGTCGCCTGGATCAATAGATCGGTGGCCGAAACCGCCTGGAAGGCGTACACGTCTTCGATCTGGGCGAGCACGACGGTGGTGGCGGGACCGCGCCCGAGCGCGATCACGACCGTGAACACGGCGAATAGCGCCCCGACCGCGAGTTTCAAGGCGGAGCGTCCGAGGAATGAAGCGATCGGTCGGGTCCGGACGGGAAGGGTCACGGCATCGGAAACGGCGTCGGAAAGATCGATCGGAAGCGAGGCCGGAACTTGAGTACGGTAATGCGTGCGAAGCAATGCTTCGAAGTGTTTCGTTCTCATGGTCTCAGCTCCTCTCCTTGGCGCGGCGCGCCAGTTTCGCGATCGTCGTTTTGTATAATGCGTGAACGCTCCCGACCGACTTTCCGGTCGTTTTTGCGATGGTCGCGAAGGACTCTCCGCCGACCGCCCGGAGCATCACGACGATCCGTTCCGGCTCCGGCAGTTCGGCGAGCAGACCGTCGAAGTCGATCGTCTTGGCGTCCACTTGGACGGGGCGGTCGAACAGATCGGGACGGTCGTCCGGATTCATATGAATTTCATTCTTGTTTTTACGGAGATGGTCGTAGGCGAGGTTCTTCGCAATCTGGGTCAACCAGGCGTTGAAGTTCGAACCGCGGCGGTATCCGCCCAGTTTCTCAATCATCTTGAGGTAGGTATCCTGCATCAGATCTTCGGTCAAAGCGGCATCATTGACGATTGCCCGGATGGCGGCGAAGACCGAATACTTGGTGCCGTGATACACGATCGCAAACGCCCGTTCGTCGCGACGCTGCAGATCGTCCAGATGTCGTTCCAGATCGATGGACACGCGAACACCCCCTTTTACCGCTATTATATCATCCGCGGATGGAAAGGGGGTGCCGCATGATTTGACAACGCTTGAACGCTCAAGCCGTCGCGGATCCTTCGGTGTCGATCACGAGATCTTCGTCTTCGAATTCATCGTCTTCTTCGTCCTCTGATTCGTCCTCTGATTCGTCCTCAGACTCGTCTTCGGATTCGTCTTCGTCTTCGAATTCATCTTCGTCTTCAAATTCGTCTTCGTCTTCAAATTCGTCTTCGTCTTCAAATTCGTCTTCGTCTTCGAATTCATCTTCGTCCTCGAATTCATCTTCGTCTTCGAATTCGTCTTCATCGTCGTGGCCTTCGTGGAAGCCGTCGTCGTGGTGATCGCCGCGATCGCCTTCATAGTGTGATTCGACGCCGCCTTCGGGGATGACGACATATTCGTAGGTGGTCGCGCCGGTCAATGCGTCGTAGGTGCCGGTGATGTGGATCGCACCTTTTTCGACGACTCCCTCGGAACTGACGGTTTCATAGTCCACCATGATTTGCGTGAGGACGCCGACGGTTTCGATTTTGAACTTGTAGGTTCCGGATGCGGTTCCGTCGATGAACTCGAGTTCGGCCTTGATGCCGTCGGCGTCGACCTCGATCTTCGTTTTCGAGCTTTCGACAACGATGCCATCGATGACGATTTCATGGAAGAACTTGCGTTCGCCGTCGACTTCGTCCGTCTTATAGGAGACGCGAACAAAGTTCAAGTCGTCGATCACGGCGCGGAGACGGTAGGTTTCTTCGCCGTCTTCGATCGTCTTGTCGCCTTCAAAGACATATTCGGCGTCTTCGTAGACGATCAGGCCGACGATGTGGGAGACGACGACCGGAAGCGTCGAATCAAGCGATGCGCCGACCTTTGTCCGGGGACGGGGCGCGCCGTTCGGGGTGGCTCCGCCGGAACCGTCGGTCGAGATCGTCGTGGTTGCGTCGGTCGTGACCGGAATGGTGGTCGTCGGCGTCGCGGTCGTCATCGTGGTGGTCGCGGCGGTCGTGGTTTCAGTCGTCGTGGATTCACTCGTCGTGGTGGTTTCGCCCATGGTCGTCGTGGTTTCACCTATGGTGGTGGTTTCATCCATCATCGTGGTCGTGGTCGGATCGGGCGTCCCGTCATCCGGGATCGAGTCCGAGGAAAGATTGAAGTAGATCGTGATCGATTTGTCAACGCCGAGGATGTCGTTGAACGTATAGACGATCATGAAGGCATATCCGACGCGGTCGGAAACTCCGGGAGTTACGGAGAGACCATTGTCGTCGCCGAGATAGGATTCGATCATGTTCAGATACTTGTTCACCGTTTCCAGGTCGGTGCCGACGATCGGCTGATCAGGCGTCGGGGTGGCGCCGCCGACGGTGTCGGCGAGCAAACTCGGAATCGGATTCGTCGACGTTGATGCGATGGGGGTTGACGAAAGGGCGAGGGTCTGCTTGAGCAGTTCGGTCGCGCCGATCGCGGAGATGGCGTAGATGTCGTCGTCGTCAAAACCGGCGACGAGGGCGGCGGAGGGGCTGCACGCGACCGCCAAAGAGGCGGTCAGAAGGACAAACAGGAGGGCAAGGCGTTTTTTCATGGCTGAGGGTATCCTTTCGGGATGGGTCATGTCGTTCTACCCAATATACGTATGCGCATGCCAATCCGTTCAATCTTTCGGCGGCGATGACCCAAAAAACGAAAAAACACGTCCCGAAGACCGTGTTTCGTCGTTGAATCCATTCAGGCCGCGACGACGTCATCGTCAAGGATATTCCACGGTGTAATCAAACCGAGAATCCGCTCTTCGGGCTTGCCATGCTCGGTGACGAAGAGCATCTTCGTCTTCTTCCCGTCTTTCGGCGTTTCGCCGAAGTACATGATCAGATCCTCGATCGGGGTGTCGCGGTTGACGAACACATACTTTTCGGCATGCGCCGAGATCGGCAGATGGAGTTCGAAGTCCTTCATCGTCGTCTTCGGACCGATCAGAAACGGCGCGGCGGACGCGCCTTTCGCAAACATCGTCGTGCCGCTGAAGACGCCGAACATCGTGCCGTCCTCGCGGAGGACCGGGACATGCGAGATGTTCCGTTGGAGCATCGCCTGAAGCAGCGGCTGGACCGGCGAGGTCAGCCACGCGAAGAGGATCTTGTCCTTCGTCACGCAGACGTCGATCGCCCGCTTCGGACGTTGCAGGCTGTCGAGCGTCTTTTCCAGGAAGCGGATCGCCTCGTCGGTCACGAGGCAGGCCTGGATCGTATCGGTGCGCTTGTCGTGGACGACGAAATTGCGCAGTTCCCGCAAGGAGCGCAGATTCTTCGCGACCAGACCGCCGACGCGGTTTTCGTGAAAATAGACGGAGCTGCCGGTCGGATCGAGATGGTACTTGATCCTTAACAGGTCTTCAAGTTCGTTATAGAGCCGTTCAAACTTGTCGTTGTTGTCCATGGCGCCTCCCGTCCGTCAAAAGTCCGGACTTTGATGATTTCATTATACCCCAAATCAAAAAAAGAAACCTCGAAAAAAACGAGATTTCCTTTCATCCGTCAACGAACGCGGAGGCGTTCGTACCAGTTCGAGATGCCTTTCTTGTCGTACAGGCGGAATCCGGACTTCAAGAGCACGCGATCGGAGGCGGGATTGCCGTCCTCGGTCTCGGCGACGACGCGCTCGACCCGGCCGGAAGAAAACGCCTGTTCGACCATCAATCGGACCGCCTCCGTCGCATACCCGATGTTGCGATAGGGTTCGTCGATCCCGTAGCCGATCTCGACCGTCCCGGAGGCGTCGGGGATGTCCTTGTAATCGATCGACCCGACGATCACTTTTTCTTCTTCATCGATCAAAAGCCAGAACGTGAGCCAGCGCAGGCTTTCGGGATGTTCGTCGATGCGGTCGGCCTGCTTGCGGAGGATCGTCTTGAAAAACTCCGGCTGGGCGTCGCAGGAGGAGAGTCCGTACTTGACCGAAAGCGCCGCGGGATCGTCCGCATACATTCTCAGTTCTTCGGAAGTCATCGGCGCGAGCCGAAGTCGTTGTTTGTCCATCGGCGTCTAGATCGTAAATTCGCGGCGCGCGAACGCCTTCCAGCCGGCGACCGTTCCGAAGACGGTCAACCCGAGGAACACGGTCATCGAGATCCATTCGAGCTGGAAATCGGTCTTCAGAATCTCCACCGGATCGGCGAACGTGAACGGGGTGATGTATTTGAGCAGATCCAGGACCTCGTTTTGCGTCATCATCGCGATCGTATAGATGACGTACAGGACGAAGGGGATCGCGATCGCCGCCATCGGCTTCTGGTTGGGCTTCAAGAGCGCGGCCATCGCGAAGCAGAGCCACGCGAAGACGAGGAAGACGAGGGTGTTGAGAACCGAGAAGAGAATAAACGGCGGATAGTCGATCGGTTCGTCGATAATCAAAAAGCCGATGTAGCTGAAGAGTGCGGTCACGCCGCAGAGGAAGACGACCTCGAGGGTGACGCGCAGCAGTTTCGTGCAATAGAAGGTCATCCGCGACAGCGGCAGCGAGTACAGCGACTCCGCCGTCTTTTCGCGTTCGTCGCGGTTGATCGCGCCGAACCCCTGCAGTGCCGCGAAGAGCGAACCGAAGAGTTGCAGCATCATCGCCCCCTCGGTCGCGTAGTACTCGACGATCGTATCGGGGATTCCGCCAAAAGCGGCCATCAAGTCGTAGAATTCGGGGGGAATCGCCGCGTACATGTCGATCACGAGCGGATAGATGGCGATCACCATGACAAGCGATGCGGAAATCGCGAGGGTCCAGATCAGGACGCCCTTGTAGCTGCGTCGGAGTTCCATCGCAAGCAGGGTGCCATCAAACAGTTTCATCGTTCGTTCCCCCTCTTGTAGTGTCCGATGAAGATCTCTTCCAAGGTGGCGTCGCGGATCACGACGTCGGTGAGATTCGCGCCGGCAAGCAAATTGAGCAGAGGCGCCGTCTCGCCGCGGTATTCGAAGTACGATTCGCGGTCGTTTCCGCCGTTCTTCTGTAACCCCGGCAGGACGAGGTCGGCCGCGGAAGCGACGACGAGACGCTTGTGCTTCTGCTTGACGAGATCGGCGATCGTCGTCACGAGCAGGATCTTGCCATCCTTGACGAGGGCGACGCGGTCGCACACCTTCTCGACTTCGGTGAGGTTGTGGGAGGACAGGAAAACGGTCGTGCCGCGCTTCTGTTCCTCGCGCAAGAGATCGAGGAAGATCCGCTGGACGAGCGGGTCGAGCCCGGTCGTCGGTTCGTCGAGGACGAGCAATTGCGGACGGTGGAGCATCGATGCGACGATCCCGACCTTCTTGCGGTTGCCAAACGAAAGCGCGTCGATCCGCTTGTCGAGGTCGAGGTCGAGAATCGCTGCCAGCTCGCGCATCCTGATATCATCGCAGCCGCGTTCGCGGGCGAAGAAGGAAAGGACCGTGCGGACCTTCAATTCGGGATAGTAGAATGATTCCCCAGGCATGTATCCGATGTCTTTGTTGATGGCGGCCGAGTCGGGTCCGGGAGTCTTCCCGAGCACCGAAACGGATCCGGAGGTCGACTGGATGAGACCGGCGAGAATGCGGATGAAGGTCGTCTTGCCGGATCCGTTGGGACCGACGAAGCCGTAGATTTCCCCTGCGCGGACCGCGAGCGTCGCGTCTTCGAGACCGCGTGCCTGACCGTAGTACTTCTTCAGATTGACTGATGTGATGACATCCAAAGGAACACCTGCCGTGATGTGACTTGCCTTCATTGTATCACAGCATCCCGTTTCGGAAGCCGTTCCGTTAAAAAATCCCAATAACGGGATGCATTGACCGTAATTTCATCGCATTCCGAAAGACGCATTGTTTCGACAGGCTTGTTTTGATATAATCAAAGCGAAAACGAAAGGCGGTAATCCCCCATGTGGATTGCGCACATCTGTTTTTCACCCTGCGGCGAAACGAAACGGATCGCCGACCATTTCTATCGGAAATGCGGCGGCGTCTTCTACGACTTCACCGATCCCGCCGTCCGCGACGGCTTCGATCTGACCGTCCGCTATCAATTGATCGTACTCTCGCTTCCCGTGTATTCCGAATCGATCCCGGACGTGATGAAACCCTGGCTGAAGCGATTCCATGCGGATCGCTACGTCCTGAACCTCGCCTATGGCGGAAAAGCGTGGGGCGACGCCGCGGCGATCGCGGCCGAATGCGTCGGCATCGACAAGGTGATCGCCTGGAGCGTGACGGCCGTCAAGCACTGCTACTGCGAAGGAGCGGTCGAGATCGACTTTTCGCTTTACGATCCGATCATCGCGAAAATCAACGGCGGCGAATTGACCCCCTGTCCCGTCCAGCACGTCCGGTCCAATCCGTTCGCGCACTTCTTTCCCAAAAAACGCGCGCGCTTCAACGTCGCGATCTCGATCGATTTGACGAAGTGCGTCCACTGCGGCGAATGCGTGAAGAAATGCCCGGTGAAGGCGATCACGCCCGAACCGGCCATCACCAAGGAGTGCATCCGCTGCGGGCTGTGCCCGAAGCTCTGTCCCGTCGGGGCGATCAAGTGGACGATGTCGCCTTTGCTCGTCAATTATCTCAAAAATAGAAAAACGGCCGGCGCGGTGATTCGAACGCGCTAGCCGTTTTATTATTCGAGGTCTGTGTCCAACAAAGCGAAAAGCCGGTCGATCTCCGCCGTCACGGCGGGATCCTGGGCGGCGAGCGTCTGTGCGACGTCATAGCCTTCGATCACCACGTAGGACAGGATCCGCTCGATCGGAGCGCCGCGAAAGCGGGCGTCGGCGGATGTGTTCGCCCAGGTCCAGGCGAGGATCACCGTGCCCGGCGCAAACGCAAGGATATCGGGGAACCCGTGCGCCGACGTGAGAAGGCCGGTCGAGGTCGCGCCATAGACGAGCGGAAGCGCGTCGTCGTATCCCGGCCAGGCGGCGCGCAGGAGCCGGCTTTCATACAGGGTGTAGTCGAGCGGCTCGGTCATCTGCCACGGATTGAGGGCGTGATAGTCTTTGCGCGTGCCGTCGTCCTCGATTTCCAGAAGTGTGACGTTCCACCCTTGTTCATTTCCCGGGGAAACGTCTGAGAGCATGAGCTGCAGGTCGTTCTCCAGGTCATGGGTCGTGATGTACTCGACGATCATCAGGCGGTTCATGGCGTGCACGAGGACGTTTTGGAACACGAGCGTGATGATGAGAAAGAGGACGGAGACAAAGAGGAAGACGACCCGTCGACCTTCTTTATCCCGTTTCTTTTTTTGTGTGAACAGAACCGCCGAGACGGTCGAAAGTATGATGGCGACGCCGAAAAAGATGAATGTGACGATTCTTGCGAAGAGAAGCGGTTCCATCAGCGTTCTTTGCCTTCCGTTGACCCAAGCGGCGCAAGATACGCTTCCATGATCGCGCATTCGGGAACGCGCGTTAGCGAAAAGCCGAGATGGTGTTCCATTTCCCTTTTCGCCTCTTCGCGGGTGACGTTGCCCTCCCGCGATGCGATCGCCAGTTCGACCGCCGAGAACGGGATCACCGTCGACTTCATCTCGCGGAAGCGGATGAACTGCGTGTATTCCTTGCACTTTTCGATTTTGCAGGAGGTATGAAGCCCTTTTTCCAGCGAAGCGGGACCGACCCAGCCGATTCTTTCGGTCATCAGCGTCTTCACCTTCGCCCAGTCGTAGCCCTCGGCCGCGTCGTCCATGTCGATATGGACCATCGCCGGGATCCGTCCGGTCCAGGCCGATCGGCGAATCGCCCGGCGGAACGGCTTGAGCAGTCCGGGGATCATCCGCATCGAAGTCATCGCGTCGTCCTGAAGCGGATTCACATACCCCGACCAGCGCTTCAGTTTCGGTTCGCCGTATGCCAGCGCCCGCATCGCGAAGAGGGTCTCGGCCTGACCGCGCCGCAACGGTTTTCTGAGCGTCAGGACGCGCAGGATGTTGATGGCGACCGACAGCGCGCGATGCGCGCGCTCGTCGTACGCCGAAAGCGGCGCGATATGCTGAAACCAGAGGTTTTTCATCTGGACCGGCTCGTTTCCCAAGACGAGATAGGGAATTCCCAACTCGACGAGTTCGGGATAGAACATGACATAGGCGAGCGACGGACAGGCGCAGGTGTTGCCGGACAGCCCGTAGAGTTTATCGTACATCTTGCGCAGGTCAGCGTCATTCACTTTGCGGATGACGAATTCGGCGGTCGGGACAAGTTTCTTCGCATTTTCGATCGAGGCCCGGGCGGAATCCGACATGTAGGGGATCTCCCAGGTGAGGGCGAGGACGCGGAGCTTGAGATCGTTGGCGAGATGGTGGAGCAGATAGGACGAATCCTTCCCGCCGGTATAGAAGAGGGCGACGTCGAAGCGGCCGTTTGGATTCTTCTTCACCGTTTCGATCAACGGCAGGACGCTCTTGATTTTTGGAAGAACCGCGGCGTTCTGACAAATCGGACACTGCCCTTTTGCGTCGAACTCGAGGCCGGGGATCATGAAGTCGTTGGCCACGCAGGAAACGCAGAAACGGGCCTCCTTGTAGGATCCGACGAGCGGCTTGAGCTGTGGCTCGAAAACGACGATGCCGTCGCGCACGAGGCTTGCGAGGATCTTCGTCTCGGCGGGATCCAGTTCCTTGGGAAGGCGTCCGAGGACTTCCGCTTGGCGCTTGGACAACCTGAGGATGTTGTGGGTCGTGTAGGGGGCGTTGCGCATCCCGTAGTAGACGAGTTTCAATCCATCCGCTTTCCAGCGGTTCTGCAGATGTCGGATCATCCTTGGCCTCCCTCGATGGACGGGATCATTTGACGCGGATGAGATCGATCAGGGCGGGCAGGTCGATCTTTTCGATGCCCGCTTCGACGGTGATCCCGAAGCGCGTCTTTTTCATCAGTTCGAAGAGTTCCTTGTCGCCGATGAGCATCACGTTGATCAGGCGCTTCGCGGCTTCGCGGGCATCCTTGGTGATCGAGGAATTCGAGATGATGATGCACTTGTCCGCATTGCGGATGTGCATCACGCCGACGTACTCGCGCAAAATCTTCATCGAGATCGAGGGCTTGTCGTTCTTCTTCGTCTTCGCCTGCATCATCACCTGTTCGCGGAAGCCGACGGCGTCCTCGATCAAAAACTCGCCGTCGACGCCTTCGTCGTCCGGACCGGGAGCGTAATGTTCGCGAATGATCGCGGACCCGTAGAGTTTCTTGATCAGCATGAACGAAAACGTTTCGAAGAATTCCTCGCCCTCGCCGAACAGATGGCTGATCGCCGCGATCAGATGGCGGTCATAGGTTTCCTTCGTGATCTTCCCCGTGACGCACTGGGCGTGCTTGACGAAGGTCTCGCGGATCAGCCGGTCGATCGACTCGATCGGGAAGACGGGACCGACGGGCGGCAGTTCGATGACGGACGACTTCTTGACCTTGATCGGCTTCGGTTTGACGGGTTTTTGCACAGGGGCGACCGCCTTGACGAGGGCAACGGGAGTTTCGGCCGCGGCGATGATTTCCGGTTTGCGGTTCAGGATCTTCTCCTTGACGACTTTCGCGCGTTCGAGTTCGGCGCGGACCGTGTCATAGACGACATCCGCTGCGGCATCCTGCAGTTCCGGATGGTTCTTGAGGACGGCGCCGGTCAAACTCCGCAGCACCCCGGCGAGCGATTCGGGATCGCTGTCGTTTGCCTCGGCGGGGGACAAAAAGCCCGCGAGGATGCGTTCGGTCAGCGCCTTGCGGACGCGCATCGCCTTCGTCTTCGCGGACGGTTCGGCTTCGGGCTTCGTCGCGTTGACGATACTCACGGCGGGGATGACGGGTTCGTCGACGGCTTTCTTGACGGGCTTGACGGCCGGTTTGGCCGGTTTCTTTTTCGGCGCTTCGACGGGTGTCGGCGCCGCCGCTTCGATGGCGATGACGGAAAGCTTGTTCTCGGCGTCGATCGCGATCTGTTTGTCGTTCACGAGTTCGCTCACGATCATCCCGATATAGCTCTTCGCCTTCGAATAGTTGCCTGAGGGAACGTTGTCCTTGATGTCTTCGGGCGTCACATGGAGCGCCTCGTACGCGGGGGCGAAGATCAGCTTGCGCTCGATCTTGCCTTTGGTCTTCAAAAACGCGAGGACGGCGGTTTCGATGTTGGTTCTCGTTTCCTGGTTGAATGAATCCATGTAGGCACCCCTTTATTCGATCCATGACGGACGGATTGTTTCGGCTTCTTCAATTCATTGTAACACAGAACGAAATTAGATACATCTTCAATTCAAAAAACAGTCCGGACCATTCCGGACTGTTTCGCTCCATCATGACACGTCATTACTTGACGTCATTCGTCATCGTCCTCGGTGGGACCCTGAAACTTTTCATTGTTTGGATTCATCTGCTCGGAATGGTTGTCCTCGCCGGCCTGATGGGCCGTGCTGTTGGGATTGTTCTGATTCGCGTAGTGGTCGAGTTCCTGTTGCGTGTGGGTATGGCCGGAAACCCCGCCGCCGCCACCGTGTCCTTTCAACATCGTATCGCCTCCTTCTTTATCATAATACGACACGAAATGATATTCAAGTGCACGAACGACATAATTGCGCATCAAAACCGAAAGATGATTGACAAGGAGAGTCAAAACGGCAAAAAGCATCCAAAAAGACGATTCGGACCGATCCGGATCGTCTTGTTTCATGGTTGAGCATCGCGCGACCGCGTCGGTTCCGATCTACTTCTTCGTCAAATGCCTGGTGACCCGGAGTGCGAACAGCATAAGGATTCCGAAGAAGCCGATCAAGCCGGGGATCATCACGACCCCGAAGGCGTCGAGGGCGTCGACATTTGACGTCAGAAACATCACGAACGCGAAGATGGCAAGGAAGATGCAGAACGCTCCGCCGAGGAGCGCGAGGATGTCGATCAGGATGCTGAATCTGGCTTCAAACCAGTCGATGAAGCGATTCAAGGTGCTTTTCATGAAGTCATTCCTTTCCGATACCGTCTCTCAGCGAAGGTTATTCGGTCGTTTCCCGAATCCGTTTGGCGATCCGGATGCCTTTGGGCAACCGTCTGACGATGACGTCGAGGGCGCGATAGAGCAAGGTCGCGAGCGTGCAACTCGAAAGGATGGCGAGATACATGAAGAGGACATACAGGCTCTGGGCGAAGAAGGGACCGATCGCTTCGCCGAGGGCGAGACGGACGGCCTCGATCGGGGGGAAGCTGCAGAACAGAAAACTCATGAAATTGACCTCGATGATGTTTGCGAGCGGTCCGGCGATGGCGGCGTAGATCGTGATCATCGTGAAGAGCCGGAGCGCATCCTTCTTCGTTTCGGGCTCATGCATCTCGAGGGCGACGAACAGGATGAAGTAGAGCACGATCGCATAATGGTAGGTGACCGTATGGAAACTGCCGAAATCGGTAAAATAGCCGTTCGCCGCGTCGCCGAACACGGTCATCGGGAAGAACAGCATCCCGATCGTCGTCATTCCCGAGGCGATTCCGGCGATCGGCCGCATCGTGCGGGAAAACGCGCCGGACGTGAAGTGCGCGAGCGGAAAAAGGAGCAAAAAGACGCTCGAGAAATGGAGCGGAATCGAATACAGGCCGTAGGGTCCCGGGACGAAGTCGCGGTACTGCTTGATCAGTTCGAGGAAAACCAGCGACGCGGCGATCACGACAAACGGAATGTTGCGGATCCGCGTTTCCTTCGCGCCGATCACGAGCCGAAGAAACAACGCAAAAACGATCATCATGATGACCGTGGGAATCAGTGTCTTTAGATTCGTCTCAGACCAGAGAAGGCCATCAAATGACGTGGGGGACATGGCTCACCTATGCGAAACAGTTGCCTCTATTTCCATTATATCGTATAGCGGTCGACATCGCAATCAAAACCGCATCACGATATCTACACAATATATTCATTATTCGACGCGCCGCGTCGAGAAGAGAATCACATCGTCCTCGATCGTGAAGATGAAGAACGCGGACCGGTGCACGGTGACGATCTGTTCGAGCCTTTCGCCGCCGACCTCGCTTGTCCGCACCGTGGTTTCCGAGAGGCGGATCACGATCAATCCCCGCGTGAACGCAAGATCGGAAAAATCGACGGAAAGCGTCAACGACTGCCGGTAGGAGACCCGGCCGAACAGCGGCAGTCCGACGTCGCAGCGATTCGCTTCCGACAGGAATGCGGTGCCTTCGAAGTGGCGTTCGCTCAAGACGACGCGTTCGCCGGGATCGATCGCGTCGCCGACATCGGATGTCAAAAACACCTCGAGCGTATGGCCGAGGAGATTCACCGAGTCGAAATCATCGGGATAGGCGTGACCGTAGCGGAAGGTGATATCGACCTCTTCGTCGGTCGAGGAACGCATCGCCGCAAGTTCGATCGCGACATGGATGGGAGCGCCGGACCCCGCTTCGGAAGCGGACGCACCGCGGAAGGAACAGGCACAGACGCCAAGGCAAAGCGCCATGACGATGATTGCGAGACGCGTTTTCCGCATGGTCTTCCTCCTTCCGTGTCGGTTCATTGAGTTCTTTGGAACCCAGCTCGCTTCCGCCGGCAAAAGCACGTCGTCGGAGCTGTCCGAGAGCATCCGAATCCGTCCCTTCCATTGTATCACAAGGGACCTCGGGACGTAAACGGACGCATGTGCGAAAATGAACGAGCATACATCTGTTTTTTGGCTATTTTGAGAGATTATCATCACTTGTGGACTTATGCTTGTTTTTCCCCCCATAAGAGCATATAATGATAAGATATGGTATGAGTTTTTAACCATTCAAAACGCATCATACGCAACGAATCACCATCTGCAACATGGGCACACGAAGTGCATAAAAACGAGTACGGGAAGACGGAGGGATCAAAGACGATGGACCAATCGAACGGCAAGATGACGCGGACCGACATCTGCGCACAATTGTTCAAAAACCATCCGGACATCATCTATCTCATCGATCCCGAAACGTCGGCGATCATCGAATGCAACGAAGCGGCCTGCAACTTCTACGGCTATTCGCACGAAGCGATGCTGACGAAACACGCAAGCGACATCAACACTCTCGGCGAGGAACAGATCGCCGCGGAAATCGTCTTGGCCCTGCTGCAAAAACAGAAACAGTTCTATTTCAAGCACCGTCTCGCCGACGGGTCCATCCGCAACGTCAGTCTCGTGTCCAGTCCCCTGACGATCGACGCGAAAGCCCTGCTTTTCGTCACCGTCCGCGACATCACCGACGAAATCGCCGTAACGGAGGAACAGACCCGGGATACCGTCCGGCTCGAAGCGATGATCGCGGATAAAACCTACGACCTCGAGCAGCAGCTCGGCTATCAGAACGCGATGATCGAAAGCATCCCGGGACTTTGGTACGTCTTCGAACGCACCGGCCTGATGATCCGCTGGAACAAGAACTTCGAAACGATCACCGGATATACGCCCGACGAATTGAAAAGGATGACGATCGCCGACTTTTTCAGTCCGGCGGATGTGCTCCGGGTCGACGCGGCGATCGAGCGGATCTTCACCGCGCGCGTCGCCGACCTGGAAGCGCCGTTCCGTCTGAAAAGCGGCGAGATGCGGGTGTTCCGCTTCACCGGCGTGCCGCTCTTTCTGAATCAGGTGGCCTACGTCACCGGCGTCGGGATGGATGTCACGCTCCAGCGTGCGGATGAACAAAAACTCCGGGAATCCGAGGCGCTGATGAACCTCTTCTTCCAGCAGTCGCTCACCGGCTTCTTCATCATGATGCTCGACAACCCGATCGTCTGGGACGATTCCGTCGACAAGGAAGCGGCGCTCGATGAATTGCTTTACCATCAGCGTGTGACCAACGTCAACCAGGCGATGCTCGCGCAGTACGGGATGGCGCGGGAACAGTTCCTGAACAAAACCCCCGCCGACCTGTTCGCGCACAACCTCGCGCAAGGTCGCGATGTCTTTCGCACGTTGTTCGACCGGGGGCGTCTGCACGTCTACACCGACGAGCGCGACGCCGACGGAAAGAGCATCCTGATCGAAGGCGACTATATCTGCCTCTATGACGCGCAAGGAAGCGTCATCGGCCATTTCGGCAACCAGCTCGACGTCACGGAACGGATCGCAAGCGAACTCGAAGTCAAGCGCGCGCACACGCTTCTGCGTTCGAGCCTCGAGAGTCCGAAAGACCTGATCATCCTCGCGATCGACAAGAACTACGACTATCTCTACTTCAACCAGGCCCACAAGACCGTGATGAAGCATGCGTATGGAACCGACATCACGATCGGATCGAACCTGCTTTCCGCCGTCACCTCGGAAATCGACAGAATCAACTCCAGGAAAAACTACGACCTGGCGATGACGGGTGTCTCCCATACGACCGTCGAGGAATACGGCGATGTCGTCGTCAACTATTACGAATCCTATTACAATCCGATCAGGGACGACGACGGAAACATCATCGGCGCGACCGCCTTCGCCCGCGACATCACGGAGCGGATCACCGAGCAGCACCGCCTCCGCGACAGCGAAGCACGGCTTTCCGAAGCCCAGGAAATCACCCATCTCGGCAGCTGGGACCTCTTGCTTGGATTGAACCGAGTCTGGGCCTCCGCGGAAGCCTACCGGATTTACGGGATCGCCCAGAACGCGGCGTTTCTGCCGCTCGAATCCGTCCAGGCCCTGGTGCTTCCCCCCTACCGCGCGGCGATGGATGCGGCCCTCAGGGATCTCATCGCCGCCAACGTCAAGTACGATATCGAGTTCGGCATCCGCCGGGCGGACAACGGCAAGATCAGTTACATCCGTTCGGTCGCCCGCCTGATCCGCGACGACGCCAATCGGCCGATCAAGATCGTCGGCACGATCCAGGACATCACCGAACGCAAAATGATGGAAATGGAACTCCAAAAAGAGAAGGAAACGGTCCTCGCCACGCTTCAGTCGATCGGCGACGGCGTTATCTCGACGGATGCCTCAGGCGTCATCACCGCGCTCAACCTGGCCGCCGAAACGATCACCGGATGGAAAAACAGCGACGCCGTCGGAAAGCCGTTTGATTCCGTCTTTCATGTGATGAGCGAATCGACGCGGATCATCGCCGTCGATCCGATCCAACGGGTCCTCGACACGAAGCAATCGTTCGAACTGTCGAACCATACGATTTTGACCGCGAAAGACGGGACCGAGCATTACATCGAGGACTGCGCCTCGCCGATCAAGGACAAGGCGGGCGCGATCATCGGCGTCGTCCTCGTCTTCCGCGACGTCACCGAAAAAAAACAGCACCAGCGCGAAATCGAACACCTCGCCAGCCACGACTACCTGACCGGGCTTCATAACCGCCGCCATTACGTCGAGGCGTTTGAGACGTTGAATCATCCGGAGATGTTCCCGCTCGGGATCATGATGCTCGACGTCAACGGCCTCAAGATCATCAACGACGCCTACGGCCACGACATCGGTGACATCGCCTTGAAAGCGGTCGCGGATTTCCTGCGCGAGACCTTCCGTGCCGAAGACGTCGTCGCCCGGATCGGCGGCGACGAGTTCGCCGTGCTCCTTCCTTGCATCACGGATGAGGAGCTGCATGCCTTCAAGACGACGATCCGCGACGGCATCGCCTTGAAGATCGTGATGAACGTGCCCTTATCGCTCGCGGTCGGCTACGAAGCGAAGACCGTCGTCGGAAAGTCGCTCGACGAGATGCTCAAGACGGCCGAGAACCATATGTACCGCCACAAGCTCGCCGAAGGCGTCGGCGTCCGCAACCGCGCGATCAAGGCCATCCTCAACACCCTGACGGAAAAATACGTCCTCGAAAAGAACCATTCGGAGCTCGTCAGCCGCTACTGCGTCAAAATCGGCGAAGCGATGGGACTTCCGCAGGACGACCTCAAGGAACTCGCGCAGGCCGGACTGTACCACGACATCGGGAAGATTTCGCTTCCGGACAACATCCTCAACAAGCCGTCCGCCCTGACTGCCGACGAATACGACACGATCAAGACGCACGCCGAGATCGGCTATCAGATCCTCCGCGCCGCGGACGAGTATTCCGATCTCGCGATCCACGCGCTCTATCACCACGAGCGCTGGGATGGGACCGGCTACCCGACCGGGCTTGCCGGTACCGCGATCCCGCTCTTCTCGCGCATCATCGGCGTCGCCGACGCCTTCGAGGCGATGACCGCCGACCGTCCTTACCGAAACCGGATGAGCGAAGCGAAGGCCGTCAAGGAAATCGCGAAATGCGCCGGCACGCAGTTCGACCCGGAAATCGCGGATGTCTTCGTCCGCAAGGTCCTCGGAAACGATTGATGAATAAACCCAAAGCGCCACCGCAAACCCGGAAACCCGGATCGACGGTGGCGCTTTTCATTGGTGGCGGTTTTCGCTTGCGTCGCGACAGCAACGATCGCATCGGACCCTTCGTTCAGTCCGGGAAGCGATCGCCGATCTCGACGCCGTTGTAGACGATGCTGGTGCGGTAGGTGACAAAGACGAATTCCGGCGTCATGATGAAGTATAGATACTTCGAAGTGCCGATCGCGGTAAAGGACATCGTCTGTCCTTCGATCACAAGGGTTTCGAGATCGTCCGCAAGATTGTGTTCGATGATGACGAGTTGGGAACCGTCCTCGAGTCGAAAACCGAAAAAGTGGATGAGTTCACGCGTGCCGGCACCATCGTCATAGATGAGCGTGAGATCGATCCCTTCCTGATCCGATGCATAATACCCAACCAGCCAGGGTTCATACATCACGATTTGGGAGTTCGTGAAGACGTGATCGGAATCCGTCATTACGTAATCGTACGCCGAGATCGAAAAGAACGCATCGCCATATGAAAAGGAATCGACATGCCTGTGTTCGTCGAACGACAGGTTTTCTTTCCCTTCCGCGGCAGCTTTGAACAGAATCTTGGGAGAATACATGAACAGCACGTTCGCGATGAACAAGAGGGTGACATTTTGGATGAAAGTGTGCTTATTCAACCACCGGCGGAACGGGAAAATGACCGCAAAGGCAATCGCGAAGGTGACGGTCAAGATGATTAATCGATCCAAGATGAACAGCATGGTTCCCCCGAGGATGCATATGACTTTGGATTCATTATACTACAGAACAGACCAAACCAACACGTTTGAATCGCAGCTGTTTTGTATACAAAAAACTTGATCGACACCTCAGGCGTTCGACAGGCGGTTCGCGTGCACGTTCCGACATGCAGGAACGGCTTGCGTGGCTTTTTGGAGGAATAGAACGTTCAGGCGGTAGAACAGTCGGAAGGACCAAAGGACGAGGAGGATCAACGTGATGTAATACACCCATGACCACGTCTGCCATGTACTCGCGGACATCATGCTTCTGGCATGGATGCCGTCGAGCAGTTCGTAGATGAAGAGCCTTCCGTCCGGGTTGGCGAGCGGACGAGACACGATCGCGTTCAAGAGGACCATCCCCATCCCGACATAGAGGGTCGGCTTGCCGTCACGGAGGAATATCTCGGTCTTCAGACGGGTCAGCCCGAAGAAATACAACGATCCGTGGCAAAAGAACGAAAGATAGATGTTCGCGGGGGTGTATTCCGCATAGATCCGGCCGCCGGCGACGATCATCGTCATATAGTAGAAGAAACCGGCGAGGATCCCTGCATAGGCAGCCCACGTTTTCCCCCGCTTCGATCCGGAAAGATAGAGCAGCGGAACGACGAAGTAGGCGACCGTGGAAAACTCGACCGGCATCCGCCAGATGCCGCCCCAGAGCGGGGGAAACACGTATTTGACGATGTTGAAGGCAAGCAGGATCGCCAATAGCGACCGCAGGATCATCGTTCTCGTTTTTTCATCGAGGCGCGATACGCTACCGGCGAGATGGTTCAACGCGAGAAAGACGAGGAGCGAAAAAACGTTCAGCGCGAGCATCTCCGGACCGATCAGACGAACCAGTTCCAGGCGTGCCAGAACCCGGGAGTGCCTGCGGTGATGCTTGCGACGATGTAGCCCAAAACAAAGCAAAGCGCGAAGATCGTGAGCGAACCGAGGACGACTTTCCGGAACAGCCGGTTTTCCCGTGGCTTGAGCTTCGGATAAGCCCGTAGCGACGGAAGGACGGGCTTTCCCGCGGAAACGGCGAGGCGGTTGTG
>Ga0154580_121_pt1 | contig 25472 bp, 25 predicted proteins | sample RifGroF2_FD_116009 | JGI IMG/M metagenome (GOLD analysis project Ga0154580, IMG submission 116009) | Tenericutes bacterium GWF2_57_13
AACAAAACAAGGTCTTTTTTTAAAGTGTCCTTGACTTGGGGTATAGAGTACGGAAAGCGATGCTTTTTTCATTGATAGACAGGATGGAAGATCTCCGTTATCGATAGGATTCCTCGTCGGAAAGAATCTTGCGGATCGTCCGCCCGTAGGCGTCGGCGATTGCCATCGCTCCGCCGTCGGACGGATGGATGCCGTCGACGGTGGCTTCGGCGTCCCGATAGAAACGCGATCCGTCGAGGAAGCGGACGTCCTCACCGCGACGCCGGCAGGCGGTGGCGAATTTCGAAAGCCAGCGGCGGTAATGCGCCTTGAGGGCGCTCCGCGAAGCGTCGTAGAGATCCATCGCGAAGGTTGGCCGGGACACGACGACCACAGGAATCCCGGGATGGCTTTTTCGGAATTGTGCATAGAAGGCGGGAAGACGTTGTTCCATCAGATCGGTGGTCCCGGCGTTGGCTTCGGCGTCGATGAACAGTAGCGCAAGATCATCGCGCGCGCTGATCATTGCCGCAACTTCCGGTTCGAGGTAGGCTGCTCCGGAAAAACCGAAGTTCAGGAATTCGCGGTCGAAACGACGGGACAAAAGATTCGTCGGAAGCATCCCCGGGCGGCTGACGCAGCCGCCTTGGACGATCGAGGTGCCGTAGACGGCGACGCGCCCCTTGACCGCATAGTCGACCGGGCAACAAAATGCTTCGTCGTCCAGCCCGATGGTCACGTCGGTCGCGCCCATGTAGATCGGCAGATGCAGGATGTAGCGGCGCCGTTTTCCGTCTTGAAAGCGGCCGAGTCCGGCTTCGTACTCCGACGCTTTGGCATCGAAGCGCGAGATGTCAAGCAGGCGGTATCGTCCGTCTTCCGTTTGGACATACAGGTCGACACCGCATTGACCGACGGCGCTCATGTACTCCATGCTGGCCGGCATCAGGAGTTTGACGCGGACGCGGATTTCGTTTGAATCGGTGATGAATTTCGCCAGGATGCCGGTGCTGGAATGGGCATGCCACGCGGCGTCGGGATTCACGGTTTTGAGCCGCTCGCGTTCGGCGGCGGACAAACGATGAAAGCCCGGTTCGTCCAGGACGTCCGAGCCGTACAGTCGGAATTTGGGGTCTTTCAGGGATCGGTAGATCATGGTCACCTCAATAGAGCGATCCTGGCGGTCAGCCGCGCAAGGAAATCAGAAACTGGATGGAATCGACCAGATCCGCGGGATCGACGGGATCGAAGAAACCGATCCAGGAAAGGACCTGATAGAAGATGAAGGAAAGGATCGAGGAAGCGATCGCCCCGTAAAACGCCGAAAGCGATTCGCGGTAATGGTCACGCGAAAGAAGAAAAACCACACGTAGCCGACGATCGGGAGGAACAGGCCGACGACGAACCATTTCAGATCGAATCCGAGATCGTGCTTCGGCCGCTTGCTGACACGCTTGATCTCAGCACCGCATTCAAAGCAGTATTCCTGGTATCGGGAAATCTCGGACTTGCAATTGGGACAGCGTTTGGCCATGGGGGGCTCCCTTCGTTTGATGCGATCAATTACTACAACTATTTATTTTACGCATTCTTTGCGCAATAAGCCATTCGTGATTGCGAAAATGTGACGATTCATGATGGAATCCGCTGATTGCGGCGAACGATGCCGTTATTTCCGCTCCGACGGACGTTTCATAAAAAACGCACCGACCATCGTCTTCCCGATCCGACCCGAACGCGCCCCGAGCGCGACGAACCGGTTCTTTTCATAGAAACGGATCGCCGCCGCATTGTCCGTCGCGACGTGAAGATAGAGCGTCTCCCATGCGGAAGCGAGATCCAAAACGGCGGCTGAACCGTAGCCTTTTCCGCGCTCGGTTGACAGGATGCTCAGATAGACGATGTAATAACCGTCGTTCGAACGCGTTTTGGCAAGGATGCGACCCAGCTTCAAAAATATCGGCAATCGGCAAAGAAAACCGGCAAGCCCGAACGCCCGGAGAAAGGCCTTGCCGACGCGTCGTTCGAAGACGCTTTGAAACTTCGTGGGGTATCCCGAAACGATCCCGATGACCTCACCGTCCGAGGTGATGCACGTAAGCCGGGGGGCGGCGTAGTACGTCCCCGGCGTCTTCATCAAGGCCAAGATCAGCCCGATTGCCTGTTCCCGCGGTCCGAACACGAACCCGTTGATTTCCGGATCGGCGTCATAGATCAGCGCCGCGACGCGTCCGGCGTCGTGTCTGGTAGGGTCGAAGGGTTCCAACCATGGTTTTCGCATGGAGTCCGTCATCGTCATCTCCCCGCTTTCGCCGCATGGGCATAGTCCTTCAATTGATTGAAGCAGTTCGTCATCAAAAGCCGGCTGGCGGCGACGTTCCGCCACCATCCGAAATGGAAAATCGTATATCGGGTGTATTTTTCGACTTCCATGATCAGTCCGAGATAGCCGAGCATGAGCGCGAACCGGATCCGTTCTTCCGGCGTCGCCGCGACCGGCGCATCCGTCGAACGGTTGTAGGCCTGAAGCGTCGCCGTCTTCCGTTCCAGCCGCATGTTCATGAAGTCAAGACAGACGAAATCGGCGATGCGGTCACCCCAGAAGCAACGCTCCGGATCGATCCAGGCGAGCGTCATGACGCCGTCTACTTTTCGACAGATGATATTCGGCGTCCAAACGTCGAAATTGACGAGGCGGCAATCCACTTGCCTGAGAACGGTCTCGAACCGACGCACATAGGAAAGGAGTTTCTTCCCGTTTCGGGATCCCGCTTTGCATCGACGGGCGTCTTGCATGAGGTTCTTTACCATCGCCGACAAGGCGGAAAACCAATCGGCGTGTAGGCCGTTCTGCCGGTATCCGAACTTGTCGCTCTTGACACGATGCAGGGAGGCGACCATTTCCGCCGTCATCCGGTCGGCGAGGATCCGTTCTTCGACCGACAAACTCGCCCGGTCGAGCGTTTCGCCGACAAGCCGCTCCATGATGAAATAATCCGCGGGAATCGTCTGTCGCGTAAAATCCTCGAAGAATACTTCGGGCACGCGGATGTGCGCTTGATCGCGCATCAACGCATAGAAGCCGACCTCTTCTTTCATCATCCCGGATTCATACGTCAGCGTCCGAGCGTCCTCGGCCGGAGCGATCTTGATGACATAGTCATGGCCGCCGGCGGACGCCGCATAGATCGCATTGAATTCTCCCGCGCCGAGCGGCGCGATGTTCGTGACGCCGTCGATGCCGGCCTTCGCAAACAGCACGACGACGGTCTTCGCATCGATGGCGAACTTGCTTCTGCTTTTCATGCTTTCCCCTTTTTCGGTGTTGCCTTCCCGATCTCAAGTCTATTATACCAAAGCGCGCGGTCTGCCGGACCACGAATCAAAAAAAACGATCCCGTCTTGTGACGGGATCTGGACATGGATGATGGATCATTCGTCGCCGATCCGGCAGGCCTCGGGGGTTTCGGGGTCGTAGCTGTGGGCGACATAATTGATATGATCGCCGACGCGCTCGAGGTTGGAGACGAAGTTGATATAGACGGCGCTGTTGTTGGGGCTGCAGACGCCTTCGTTGAGCCGTTTGACGTGATCGTTGATCATCTGAGTGCGCATCAGGTCGACCCGGCTTTCGATCTTCTCGACTTCGGGAAGAAGTTCCATCTTGCGATCGATGAAGACCTCGCTGGTGAGGGCGAACTCTTTCGCCAGAAGATCGTACATGGCGCGGAGATCGACGCGCACGGGATCCGAGTATTCGAGGTGTTGATCGACGCTGGTCTTGGTGTATTTGAGCACGTTGTCACTGATTTCGGCGATACGGATGAAGTCGCCGATCACATGGTGGACGCGCGAGATCATCTGCTCGTCTTCCAGGGACAGCGGATTGGTCGAAACCTCGATGAGGTATTCGGTGATTTCCCGGTCGAGCTGTTCGATTTCGCAGATTTTCCCGCGGATCATCCCGCTTGCCAATTCATCCTGGGCGATGAAGGCTTCCATCGCCGTTTTCAGCGTGTCCATCGCAAGCGATCCCAAACGGACCGCCTCTTTCGTGAGCTGGCCGAGTGCGACGGACGGCGTTTTCAGGAGGCGTTCGTCGAAGAAGGTAATCGATTTTGTCGTCTTCCGGTCGCGGATGAGCACATGGGATGCTTTCATGAAGAGCGAAGCGAACGGGAGAAAGACGATCGTGCAGGCGACATTGAAGAACGTATGAAACATCGCGATTTGCGTGCCGGGGAGAACGAACCATTGGGCCAGGACGTTATCCAGGAAGGATGGCCACAAAAGCAGAAACGGGAAGACGAGGGCGGTGCCGAACACGTTGAACATGAGATGGATGAGCGCCGCGCGCTTGCCGTTGGACGTCGCGCCGACCGAAGACAGCAGCGCCGTGACGGTGGTGCCGATGTTGGTTCCGAGAATCACATACAGGACGGCGTTTCCGCCGCTGCCGATCACGAGTCCGGCGGCGGCCATCGAAATGACGATCGTCGTCACGGCGGACGAAGACTGGACGACGGCGGTCACGGCCACGCCGATCAACAAAAGCAAGAGCGGATGGTTGATGGTGGTCAACGCTTGGGTGATCAAAGGCGATGACCGGAAAATGCGCATCGAGTCGCCCATGATCGACAGACCGATGAAGACGAGTCCGAGGCCGGCCAAGGCGTAGAACACCGTTTTGACCTTGTCTTTCTTGGCGAACATCTCGCCAAATATCCCGATCGCGGCGAGAAGCATCGCGTACATCGTGATGTTAAGGGCGTGCAAGGCGACAATCTGGGCGGTGATGGTCGTACCGATGTTGGCGCCCATGATGATCGTCGTCGCCTGAAGCAGGTTCATGACGCCGGCATTGACGAACCCGACGACCATGACCGTCGTCACGGAGGACGACTGGACGATCATCGTGATCGCCGTGCCGATTCCCACGCCGATCAGCCGATTCTCGGTGACTTTGTTGAAAAGCTGCTTGAGTTTCCGGTTCGCCAGCTTCTGGACGTTGTCGGACAAAATTTTAAACCCGACGAGAAACGCTCCGAGACCTGCCAATAAATAGACGATTGCTTCGACCATGTCGATTCCTCCGAAGGATGAAGTAGGGACTTGACGCCGAGACGTTCATACGAGGTGACGAATTGCCGTTACCATTATATCATCATCCCATCGCAGATCGATGCTTTTTTGTACACGAATCAAAGTGATTCACGATGAATGAAGATGTGAATCACCTGGATGGATGAACGTCAAATCAGGAATCCCGACCTTCGAGGCAATAGGAAACGTGTTCTCGCTCGACAGAAAAGCCGAGATCGGTATAAAGTCGGATCGCTGCGTCGTTGTCGAGATCGACGATCAGGTCGACGCGCTCGGCACCGTAGATCGAAAAAGCCTGCATCAAGAGGTATGCAAGGACGGTTCGCCCTTGACCGCGTCCGCGGCGATCGGCGCGGACACCGATCACCTCAGCGGTCGCCGATCCGGTCCCGTTGAGACGCAGGACGCTCAAAGCGATGAGTCCCGATTCATCGCGTGCGACGAAAACGCGGTGATTCCCCTCGATGTCTTTGAGGATTTCCTCCGCCGACAGGTAGATGTCAGGAAAAATCTCGTGATATAAACGGACGAAAGCCGGTCCGTCTTCAAGGTGGAGCGGTGCCACGCCCTTGATGTCGATCGGAACGAACCCTTCCCGCCGGATTGCGAGCTGATATTCGTTCACACGCCGTAAGGCTCCGATCGAATCCAGAAATGCGGCGCAGCGTATGTTTTCTTTGGGAAAGAAGAACGTGAAACGGATCGTCGGAGGGAGCGTCTCACGAAGCCGGGCGAACAAGGAAGATGCGATTTCCACATATCGGTCGAGCGTGGGGGATATCAAAAGAACGATATCGGCGTTTCCCGCCGGATGTCCGAGACACGCGGTCGCAAATCCGGAGATGCGGTCGTTTTCAAAGCAGACGAACGCAAGTCCGAGATCGATGGCTTCCCGGAGCTCTGCCTCGATCGCGGCCGGCCGCGACGAACAGAACGTCTGAGCATGCGCGCGGACGAAGTTGGTTTTCATGGCAAATACGGTGAGTGACTCCGTATCCGCAGGACGGCAGCTCCTCACTTCGATTGAATCCTTATTTTCATTCCCATATATCGTCTGTTTTTTTGTCATGGTTCGTGTCCCGTCGCGATGCATACATATGATATCATAGTAGCCTGCGGATTGACAACTTATGCTGTGTGCGACAAAAAGAAAAGCGTCAATCGCGGCCGATGACGGCCGTCATTGACGCTTGATATGCACGGAAGATTTCATCTGATGGGTATTGATTTCAGTCGTTTTTGGTCTGCATAATCGATTTGTACAGCGTCAAGCCGATTCCGATGAAGGAACAGACCGAAGCGATGACAAGCCCGAAAGCGACGGTCCATTCGACATCGATTTCCGTCGTGTTATCCAGGATCGTGACGGTCGTGACCGTATAATCCGGTAAAGTCAAAAGCATGGCCGCACTCAAGGCGAAGAGAATCAGTGCGACAATCGTCCCTTTTTTGACGAATGTGGCAACCAAGGCGGCGGAAATGGGGAGCAGATAGGCAAGCATCCCCCAGAAACTCGCGACGATGTTCCCGGTAACATACCCGCCGAGATTGGCGAATTCGGTTCCAAAAACCACTTCGAATCCGATGAAAACCGAATCCGAATTAGCAGACTTCAACGCCGGCAATACCAGCATGAAGGTCGCAAGGATTCCGACGGCGAGCACTAAACCGGTGAACAATTGATTGAATGACTTGTTGTTTTTCATAAACTCTCCTTTCAATCCGAATCAGGATGCTTTTCTCACCGACGACTCAGCGGCGGTATCTTCTAAACCAGTTTATAATGTACAATAAGATGCAGGAACCGAGAACGGCAAAAGCGAATCCCCACAAACTGAATGTAGCATATGTGGCAAGATTCAACAAGGTGGCGATGAAGCCGCCGATGACCGATCCGATGAGACCGATGATGATGTTGGCAATCAACCCCATGCGTCCGTCATCGCGGGTAATGATGCTTGCGAGCCAGCCGACCAAAGCGCCAAAAATGATCCAATACAAGATATACATGATTTTCCTCCTTTCGACAATGGATATTCAGTGGTCCCGATTTTCCGAAAAACAAAAAACCGCCGAACTCGGATGAACGAACTTGAGAACCTGTTTTTTCCTCATTTTTTTGAAATTTTATTTGATTTTCGTGTGATGGTTTTATGTTCATATCTTCAATTGAAAATCAACGTGTTTTAGATGCGTTTACATGTAAATACATGTGTCCTATACGGTATAACATCTTTTTAGATAAACAGAAAACACATTATGATATTATACGTTGTTTGGGTATAAATTATGCACTTTTAAGAATTTTCAATGAATCGCGCGTCTGAATAGTGCGATGAGTTCGCATCTTCTGAAAAATAAGAATCATCGTTAGAGGCTCTCGAACCATCCATCTAAATTTTCTCGAATTTTGTGAAAAAATGCCCAAAATATTGCGATTTCGTGAACTTGTCACAGTAAGGAATCGCGAATAAATAAAATAAACGTATTATTAAAAAATAGATATTGAAAACGCGGGATCGACAACCTATAATGAGACTAGTATCTGTTTGATCAAAAAATAGAATGGGATGCAAGGAGGGTGTGAAGAATGGACAATTTTAAACTGTATACCGTCGAAGAGATTGCAGAAATCCTGAAAGTCACGGAACGGACTTTGTACAACTACATCAAGAGCGGTGTTTTGAAAGCGGTCAAGATCGGCAAGTATTGGCGCATCAAACATACCGACCTCCATGATTTCCTCGATAAGGGCACCCAGGGCTGATAAGAGCCGCCGGGATCCGATCGAACTGCAATGGGACAAGCAATGGGTCCAACCCGAAATGATTTTCGGGTTGGACCTTTCTTTATGCGCGTGACGGCGGACGCTTCAGTGAACGATGCCCGCGAACCGCACTCGTCCTCCGCTCAACGAACGCTTGTTTCCGGGTAATCACGATTCGGGAATCGGGGGGACAGGTTTCTCACTCAACTCGATCGGATGGGGATCTTCGAGCTTGATTCCAGCCTCGATACTCTGTCGTTCCCTGTCGGGAATCAACGCGTTCAAGCGTTCATAGAGAAAGGCATCGAAAGCCAGATAGATCGTCTGTTCTCCGAACGCATACGCGATGAGCGTGGCGCGGGTGTCGCGACAGACGGGGCCGTCCGCCGTGACGCAATAGGACAGGGTCGCGATCGGATCGGGATTCTCGTGACCGTCCCTGATTCCTTCGTCAAATTGGTTGCCGATCAAGGCGAATGAGCGAACCATCACACCGTTGAGGCGAACGGATTGAACCAGATGATACGCCTTGCTGGTCAAAAATTCGGGACGAACCGGGAAAAACACCAATTCCGTCGCGTCCATCCAAAAATAGTAATTGATTTTCTGAAAACCGAATCGACCCATATCGGCTCGCAGACAGGTGGTGACGATGGCATTTGACGGAATGTGGGTTCTTTCGTCGATGACGCTATACATGGTGAGCACGTTTCGGTAATGCGTGACCGCTTTCGCGGTTTTAAGGATTTTAACGGCGCCGTAAATGAACGAGTAAACGGACACGAGGATCATCACGACCGTGAAAAATCCCCACCAGACCGCCGATTCGACTTTTCCGTAATTGAGGATCCATACCGTGATCGGCACCACCACCCCGATGAAACTGATGATGACATGACGGTACTGTTCGTGATTTCTCGATTCCCGAATCTCTTTCTCTATTTCAATGCGATTTTCCAAGGCGAGACCTCCTTCAGGTCAGTCATACAGTTGATATCTTTATCACGCGAACCAATCAAGACCAAACGCGATTCCGAGCGCGGTCCTTCATTCATGACGGCGGTAAAAGACTTTTCTCGGTCTCCTCCGCTTCCTTGATTTCGACAGTCTGATGTGAAGGCCGAGGCGATTCAACCGATCGGTCCGCGGCGCGCTCGATCGGTTTATGGCTGATGGTTCCATATAGATGGGTATGATACCGTTGCTGTGGCTTTTTCATCACCTGATCGAACCCGACGAAGAGGGCGCCGAGGAACAGGACGGCGACGGTGATGACCATCACCGCGGCGGACACGCCAAAGATTCCCAGCACTTCGTAATCCAGGAATGGATAGGGAAATTGCGTGATGGAGGTGCCGTACTGATACAGTTCGCCGGTGACGGCACGCACATTGGCGAAAACGAAATAATACAGCGGGAACAGGGCATACAGCAACGGATCGCTCACCCGGCAAGTTCCTTTCACGTCGAACAAAAGATAATCGGCGAAAAACCAGATCGGGGTGACGTAATGGACCATGATGTTCCCCAACCCATGCGAGACGTTCTCCATGTCGGGTCCCATATTGGGACGAAGGAGGAAATGAAAGATCAAGAAGGTGACCAGGATGCATACCGTCGCCAAGGATTTCAATAGACGGAACACGCGTGGATTCGTCCCTTTTCCGACGAGGATCCATGTCAGGGTCATGATCATGACAATCAGGCACAGGATGTTGCTTTGAGTCGTGTAATAGGAAATGAATATCGCAAAACTCGACGACGTCGAGGCGGTCAGAAAAAGACCGAAGGCGCACGAGAGGATGAAAAGCGTTTTAAAAATAACCGATTTTTTCTTCATATGATTCGTGTTCTCCGCTCGGCAAGCTCATGTTCGACTTGCCTATTTTGCTCAATCAGTCCGATATAAGCTCGATGCTAAATGCTGATATTGATCGTGAACGATAGAAACAAGAAATCGATGCGTTCATCTCCGGTTGCCAAAAGAACATAACGGGATCGTCATGCCATACCCTACAGATTCAGATGCGAGCGGATGATGCGATGAAGGGAAGAAAACTGCTTAGATCGTACTTTCGGGGGGATTTCAGGCATTCAACTCGGCATGCCGTTCGCTGAACACCCGGACGATTTCCGGATCGTACAGCGTTCCCGCATTCTTCTGGATTTCCAGGAGCGCTTCTTCGTCGGTCATCTTCGCCTGGTAGGTCCGTTCGGATGTCATCGCGTCATAGGAATCCGCGATGGCGATGATCCGCGCCTGTTGCAAGATTTCCTCGGCTTTCAGACCCTTGGGATAACCGCATCCGTTCCAGCGTTCGTGATGCTGCATGATGAAATCGGCGATCATCGAGAATTCCTGGGTGGTGCTCAAAATCCGATATCCGATTTCCGGATGTTTTTTCATTTGGGTCCATTCGTCTTCCGTCAAACGCCCCGGCTTGTTCAAGATATTCTCGCCGATCCCGATCTTTCCGATATCGTGCATCATTCCGGCGATCCGCATGTCGTGGATGATGGATTCGCCGAGGCCGAGGAAAATCGCGATTTTCTCGCAGATGAACCCGACCCGCTCGGAGTGTTTCGCCTCGCGCGGATTCTTGGCGAACAGGGTATGCATGATCAAGTCGATGGTCTGGCTGCGCATGCTTCCGGTCTCCGACAGTTTTTGACGATACATCTGGTTTTCGGCGCTTTGAAAGAGTTCCTGGATGTCTTCCCCCATGGACGTTTTGGTTTCATGTCCGAACGAAGCGGATATCTGCAATTCGTTCGACGGGTCGTTGAGCAGCGTCTTTTTGATCTGCATGATGATCTGATCGGCCACCGACCCGTTCGATTTGGGAAGCACTAGAACGAATTCATCTCCGCCGATCCGGGCGACGAGATCGTCGGGTCGGCTGGTCTTCTTCAAGATTTCCGCGACTACTTTTAATAGCGTGTCTCCGGCCGTGTGGCCGAAAGAATCATTGATCATCTTCAGACCGTTGATATCGCCCATGACGATCGTGATTGGCAGGTTCTCCTTACGATCGAGTTTCATCAGTTCTTCTTCGTAGGACCGGCGGTTATTGAGCCCGGTGAGATGATCGTGATTGCTCAGATAGATGCTTTCGATGACCCGTTTTTCCTTTTCTGCGTTTTGAAAGGCAAGTTCCTGATTGGCGATGACCAATTCCTGGGCCCGGCGGTCTTTCTCTTCATTTTGGATCGCCAATTCGCGATTGGCGACGATCAGTTCCGCCGCCCGGTTTTCCTTTTCGTTGTTCTGATAGGCGAGTTCAATGTTCGCGAGGGACAATTCGGCTGCCCGTTTTTCCTTTTCTTTGTTTTGAAACAAAAGCTCCTTGTTGGCGATGACCAATTCTTTCGCCCGGTTTTCTTTTTCGGAATTTTGGAACATCAGTTCCTTGTTGGCGACGACCAGTTCTTTCGCGCGGTTTTCTTTTTCGGAGTTTTGATATGCCAGTTCCTTGTTCGCGACAATGAGTTCGGCCGCCCGGTTTCCCTTCTCGATGTTCTCGTAGGCGAGTTCGATGTTGGCGATCGCGAGTTCCGCCGCCCGTTTCCCCTTTTCCTTATTTTGAAACATCAGTTCGTGGTTGGCGACGGCGAGTTCCTTGGCGCGTTTTTCCTTTTCATTGTTTTGAAACAATAGCTCTTCATTGGCGACGATGAGTTCAGCGGCGCGGTTTTCTTTTTCGTTGTTCTGGTAGGCCAGCTCGATGTTCGCAAGCGACAATTCAGCGGCGCGTTTTTCCTTTTCCTTATTTTGAAATATCAATTCCTTATTGGCGACGTCCAGTTCCTTCGATCGCTTTTCCTTTTCTGCGTTCTGAAAGTGCAGTTCATCATTGGCGACGGCCAGTTCTTCGGCCCGTTTTTCCTTTTCGTTGTTTTGATACACGAGTTCCTGGTTGGCCAAAAGCAGTTCCGCCGCCCGGTTCTTTTTTTCCTTTTTCTGAAAGGCGAGTTCCTTGTTCGCCACGATCAATTCGGCGGCCCGTTTTCCCTTTTCTTCGTCTTGATATGCCAATTCGACATTCGCGAGGACCAATTCGGCCGCGCGGTCGCTTTTTTCTTTATTCTGATAGGCGAGTTCTTTGTTGGCGACGCTCAGTTCTTCCGCACGTTTGCCTTTTTCGCCATCCTGAAAAGCGCGTTCGACGTTCGCGACGATCAGTTCTTCCGCCCGTTTTTGGATTTCTCCGTTTTGGACGGCGAGTTCCTTGTTGGCGGACAAAAGATCGGAGGAGAGTTTCTCCTTCTCTTCATTGTTGAATGCCAGTTCCTCATTGGCGTATTTCAATTGCTCGATGGTGTCAGGCATGTTGGACGATTGCATTGAATAGTCGAGTGGCTTTGCATACGGTTTATCGATGTGGATCGACTTCTTTCCACGGGATAAAAGAGACGAATCACCGGCATCCAGCGTTTCGAACTTGGTTCCGTTGTTTTTTCGCATAATCCAAAAGTTCTTCATGATGTTTGCTCCTTTTCCTATAATTACATTATATGCTTATTAAAAGAAAATAGCATCACATTTATGAATATATATGCTTTTTTTGATTTTATATTATCGATGAATGAATCATCAACCCATTTTCGGTGCATTCGTCATCACCTCCCCACGCATAAAAGCATCCAAACACGAGGACGCTTTCTTCCTTTGAACGTTTTTCGACATCTTGGCGGAAATTTCACAAATCTCTTTTCCCGTCGTTCTCGGCTTCTGTCGTCGCATCGACATTGACGATATCATCACACATACAGTGTCGATGTTTTTCCTCGACGCCTTGCGTTTCATCCGATATTTCGTGACATCATTACGCAAAATGGATTCCCCAGAAATCTGACAAAAAAAGGCGACCGACGGATCGGTACGCCCAATGAAAGATCAATGCTATTCCTCGATCAAGATGGCGCGCAGCGGCGCGGCCTCGACGCCGGCGATCTTCAGCGGCAACCCGACGAACCGGTAGCGTTTCGCCGGAACGTCCTTGAGCCGGAGTCCCTCGATGATGAAGATGCCGTTGCCCAGAAGCGCATGATGCGTCGGATGGCCCGGCTGATCCCGTTCGATGCCGAGGGCGTCGATTCCGACGCCGCGGACTCCGAGCGCAACGAGGTATTCCGCCGCCTCATCATCGAGGTAGACGAACTTGAAGTCGAATGATTCCCGCAGACTGCTTGTCGTTTTGAGAAGAACCAGATCGCCGTATTCGATGGCCTGTCCTTCCAGATCCGCCCGGGTGATGGATTCAGCGGAGCGGGTCAGGTCGAGGACGACTGCCGTACCGAGGAACGGGCCGAGTGTCGCGGTATTCGAATCGGTTCCATCCGGCATCACGTGGCGCGGATAGTCGACGTGTGTTCCGGTGTGCAGATTCATCGTGAGTTCGGTCTCATGGACGCTTTGGGCCGGCTGGGAGGCGACCGTGACGAACTTCGGCTGTTTGTTTTCCCGATCCTTGTATACGGTCATGCCGGGTTCGATGGTCATTGAGATATCGTAAAGTTTCATAGGATTTCCTCCTGCAAACGGGCGTTTAGGATGTTTTTCAAGGTGGTGAAATCGCCGTAGACGAATGGACGGACGGCATGGTCCTTCACTTCATCGACGATCCGCCAGGCGGTTTCGATCTCGTCCCAGCGCGTGAAGAGCGCGGATTGGCCGCGGATCAGATCTAGCAGGATGCGTTCGTATGCTTCGGGACGGTTTCCGACATAGCGACAGTCGTGACAATACTCGATCTCCTGGGGCAGGAAGGCGTCGGTCAGACCGGGCGTCTTCACGTTCAGACGGAAACTCACGCCTTCTTCCGGACTGACGCTGACGACGAGGCGGTTTTTGACGACGTCGAGTTGTGGCCAAAGCAGGGGCCGGACGGAGGCGTCGCGAAAATCGATGACGATCTCGGAGCGTTTCCGGTCCAGTTTCTTGCCGGTGATGAAATCGAAGGGAACACCATGCCAGCGCGGCGCATCGATGTAGGCGCGCAGGAAGACGAAGGTTTCCGTTTGCGATGCCGGATCGACGTTCTTCTCGCGAAGATATCCGTCGTATTGCGCCGTCACCGTATGTTGCGGATCGAAACGCAAATGCGAGAGCACTTCCACTTTCTTCGCCCGGATGCCGTCGTCGTCGAAAGTCGCGGGGACTTCCATCGCGATCAGCGCCGCCATTTGCAAGAGATGGCTTTGGACCATGTCCTTCAAGGCGCCGACGGTCTCGTAGTAGTTTCCCCGATTCAAGACGCCTTCGGTCTCCTTGGCAACGATCGTGACCTTTTCGATCGCGTCGCGGTTCCAGCTGTCTTCGAAGAGGCGGTTGGCGAACCGCATGACAAGGATGTTCTGGATCATTTCCTTGCCAAGGTAATGGTCGACGCGGTAGATTTGCGATTCGTCGAAATACCGCCAAAGCATGCGGTTGATCGTTTGTGCCGAGGTCAAATCGACGCCGAACGGTTTTTCAAAAACGATCCGGCCGGTCGGATCGCCTTTCAAAACGAGGGACGCGCCGCTGATACCTCCCGCGATCACGGGGAAGAGTTCCGGGGCGACGGCGAGATAGAAGAGCCGGAGCGCCTGCGGTTCGGCCTTCATCCGCGCGGCGAGTCGGAGATAGGATTCCGGGGACGAAAAGTCCATCTGAAAATATTCAAGGATCGCTCCAAGACGAATCCAATCAATCGGTTCCTTGACCTGTTCCCGCGCGGCGGAGAGATAGCTTTCGGTGGTATGCGGACTGCGGGCGACACAGAGGATCTTGGTTTGTTCCGGAAGCTGGCCGAGCATCTGCAGTTGCGCGATCGCTGGCAGGAGCTTCTTGTACATCAGGTTGCCGGTTGCGCCGAAAACGGCGAGAACCGTGCTCATGGCTTCTTGTAGACGGAATGTCCGCCGAATTCGTTTCTCATCGCGGCGACGACCTTCTCGGCGAACTTCCCTTCATCCTTTGATTTATACCGTGCGAAGAGCGAGGCGGCGATGACCGGCACCGCGACGTTTTTCCGCAGCGCTTCCTCGACCATCCAGCGACCTTCCCCGGAATCGTCGACGCGACCTTCGATGCGATCGAGTCCGGCATCCTTGGCAAACGCATCGCGGACGTTCTTCAGTAAAAGACCTTCGATGATCGAGCCGTTCGACCAGACGGAAGCGAGACTTCCGAAATCGATGTCATAGGGGCCCGCCTTGAGCAACTCGAAGCCCTCGCCGATCGCCTGCATCATGCCATACTCGATGCCGTTGTGCACCATTTTGACGAAATGACCGCTGCCGGCCGGTCCAACATAGCCGTAACCGCCTTCCCGCGCGATCGCGGTGAAGAGCGATGCGAGACGTTCGACCACCGCCGCGTCGCCGCCCACCATCAGGCAGGCGCCGTTTCGGGCGCCGGAAACGCCGCCCGAGGTGCCGCAGTCGACGAGCCGGATGGACTTGCGCGCAAGTTCATCGTGGCGGCGGACGGTGTCGAGATACATCGAGTTTCCGCCATCGATCACGACGTCTTCGGGATCAAGAAGGGTGGTTAGTCGAGTCACGATCGATTCGACGATCGCCCCGGACGGGACCATCAGCCAGATCGTCCGCGGCCGCGGTAAAGCCTCAATGAGCGCTTCGACCGAAACGGCCGTCGTTACGCCTTCGAGGGCGATTTTTTCCCGTTGCGATGCCGAAACGTCCGTGGCAACGACCTCGATTTGGTGCGATTTCATGTTGAGGGCCAATTGGTAGCCCATCTTTCCGAGTCCGACAAGACCGATTTTCATCGTTGATACCTCCAATGTATGTCACCCATATTATACCGCACACCGGCAGACTTTTTCGCGAGGTGCTCGCATTTGCTTCAAGATGGCAGACCCCGTCCCGGCGAAACACACTTTTCAACGCATCTTCAGATTGGTTCCTTGGGAATGAATTGATCCTGTGATACAATATGGATATCGGGTCCCTTAGGAGGCAATACCATGTTTCGATTGGAAAAACGGCGGTTCTGGGTATGGTTTTCGCTTTGTGCCTATGGGGTCATGATTCTTGTCAATGCGCTTGCCAACATCATCCCCATCAACAACATCACGACCGGGGCGGTTTCGGACGCATATTTCAATCTCTTCGCGCCGACCGGGCTCACCTTCGCGGTTTGGGGCGTCATCTATCTTCTGCTTGGCGTCTATGCCGTTCGGCAAGTTCTGGATTTGCGGCCCAAGGCAGGTGGAAGCGTCGATCCCGACAACATCAGGATCAACGCCTTCTTCGCCGTCTCTTCGCTCGCGAACATCGTTTGGATCTTCGCCTGGCATTACCGCATCATTCTGCTTTCGCTTTTCCTGATGCTCGTCATCCTGGCATGCCTGATTCTGATTTCCTTCCCGCTCAGAAAGCAGGATCCGATGACCAAAGCCGCCTTTGGCGTCTATTTCGGCTGGATCACGGTGGCGACGATCGCCAACGTGACGACCTTCCTGGTGAGCGTAGGCGTTCCCGACAATACCGTGGGAGCGACCATCCAGACGGCCGTCATCCTGCTTGTCGGATTGGCGATCGCGGGACTGACCATCCTGATTCAGAAAAACATCGGATACGGTCTGGTCTTGATCTGGGCGTATCTGGGGATTTATCTGAAACATATCGACCCCGAACAGTTCGATCGCGGATATGCGGCCGTCTACAACATGGCTTTGTTCGCGATGATCGTCCTCATCCTTCTAACTGCGTTCATCGTCGTTCAACCGTATCTCTCTCGAGTCAAACGCAAGCGGAAGACCGCCGAATAAACGAAATAACTGCAGCGAATTTGTCTGCTGGGGCTGTCAAGAAGCGATAGCGCCGTCACAACAGAAAGGCCGCATGGTCGCGGAGATCCATGCGGTTTTCATATACAATGGATAAAGAGCATCCCTTTCACTCTTCTGTGTCGAGAATTTTTTCGGTGTCGGTGAAGTTCTCCGACCTCTTGCTCGATTCGCCCTTCAAAGATCACAAGAATGATAATCCGCACCCGATCCATTCATTCCATATGGATAATCGTCTCTTATTTGTATGAAAACGCGACTTTTTTGACAGATATATGAAATATGCCCTATAATAGGACTATAGACACCCACCGCATCCGATGCTGTCTATCCGATAGGAGCCAGAATGGAATCCTTAAAAAAACAGTTTCGGCGAATGGGCTTGGAGATTCGTACCATGGCCAGTCGCAACCGTATTGTCGAATATGACGTGATGATGGGGATTTTGTCCGCCAGCATCCTTTGCGTCGTCGAGGCTCTGACATACATCCTGTTGCCCCGGGAAGCTACTTCATTCCACGAAGTCTATCTCCTGTTTTCGCTCTTGATGGCCGTGCAATTCGTCGGCTTCGCGCTCATCTATAATCATGGATACGTGGTCAATAACTGGGTCCTCAAACTGGTTCTCCACATCCACCCGTTCTTGATCGTCTTCGCCGGCCTTGTCGTGACCGCATTGAAACCCGACATCACCAACAACACCGATTCGTTCCTGATCGCACTCTTCACGGTCATCCTCGTGCAAATCTATCCGCTCCCGAAACGGATCGCCCTCCTGCTTTTCGCATTTTTGGGATTCAATGCGATGATGTTCGGCATCGAAGGCGCATCGATATCGGCCTATGAATCATTCCGGAGCAGTCTGCTCCTCTGCATCGTTGGATTCATCTATGCCAGCATGCATTTCCAAGCCCAGCAGAATCGGATGGAAATCATCGGTCAATTGGAAACGGAAAACAAAACCAAAACCGCAACGAACCTTCTGCTTGTGAAGATGAACGAGGATGTGGAATCCAGCCACCGCGTCACCGACGCCATGTTGCGCATCACGACGGAGATCCTTTCTTCCGATCGGCTTGACGACACCCTGCAACTGCTGCTCGACGAAGCCATCCGTCTGATTCCCGCCGCCCAGGCCGGCAGCATTCTCACCCTTTCCGAAGACCGGATGCATTACCGCGCCGCCCGGGGATTCGATTTAGATAAACTGAAAACGATCACCCTCGGAATGGAAGATCTGTTCCAGGCCGACCAGAAGGACATTTTCGAACCGATCATCATCCGCAATCTGGAATCGTTCAATTCCGCCCATCTGGATCCGGCGACGTTCGACAAATTCAAGAGTTCTGACGCCCTGATCGCCAAATCGACCCTGTCCTGTTCGTTCAAATCCGACAACCGCTTCTTCGGTTTGATCAATCTCGACAACTTCGGATCCGAAGAAGCTTTTGATGATGATGACATCAATCTGGTGCGTCATTTGACCAAAGAACTGGAAATCACGATCGGCATCCACAAGCTGTACGAAAAGGCCGTCCGTCCGACCAAATACGACGAACTGACCGGAGCATGTACGCGAAAATACCACCGTGAACTATTGGAAAAAGCAATCGAAACCGCCCGGAAAACCGGTACAAAGGTGGCGGTTGGAACATTGGACATCAACCATTTCAAGGAAATCAACGACCGTTACGGTCATGAAGTCGGCGATGACTGCCTCGCGTTCTTCGCCGCCTCCATTCGCGCTTCCATCTCCGCGGATACGGTTTTTTCGCGGATCGGCGGCGATGAATTCGCGCTTGTGTGTCCCGGCTTGGGTCATCAGGAAGCGAAGGCGCAAACAGAGATCGTTCGACAGTATTTTGCCAACCATCCATTCGTTTTCAAAGGCGGGCAAGAACATGTCTCGTTTGCCTGCGGAATCGCCGTCTATCCTGACGACGGTCTCGAATTCGATGTCCTGTTCAAGGTTTCCGACACCCGGATGTATGAAAATAAAAAACTCATGAAAATGGAATCCGACAAAAAATAAGGATACCCGAGGATTCCCAAATCAAGCCATGTCTCTGGACGTGGCTTTTTGTATGCATTGTCACTGACCATGCATCCCACGGTGATTCGGTATGACGCGTAAAAAAATGCGACATCGGCCGGACGAATCGACACCGCGTCTTCTTTTAAAAAAAATCCCGCCCTCAATGGGCGGGAAGGGGAGATGCGGTGTCTTTCGAGGATGACCGATCATGCCGGATCAAACGTCAAGATGCAATCGTGGACTCGCCGGCAAGAAAATACCCTATCGTCGGATGAACGGATCCCAAGTCGGAATCCGTTTCTATTTCATGACGAGCGCACGCTTCGCGGGATGGGATAAACCCTTGCTGGAAACCAACGCCTTGATGCCGATCCCGATTAAAAGCATCAGATAGGCGACAAAGGCGAATCCAACGATGTAGATGATAACGAAGATGACGTGGGGAACAAGCGGTTCGATCAGTGACAATACCGGTAGATGATTGCGGATCAGCGGATTGATGAAGAACATGTTGAAGGTTCCGACCGCGATCCATGTGTTGTGGACGTAGTTCATCAGGATCGCCATCGTCACCAAGACCGAAAAAACGGTGGTGGCGCCGATGATCGAGTTCGAAGTGAGCTTGACTTTGTTGGCCAAGAGGGCGATGCCGACCACCATCATGGCGCCGTGATGGACCATCGTCTGGATATTGATGCCGATGGTGGTGACGAACACATCGTTGGGGTAGAGCATGACGGCGAGTCCCGCAAACAATCCATAGGTGCCCAAGAAATTGATGAGGGCCTGCTGGATCTTTTTGTTCTTCGTCAGTCCCGCAAACAGCGCGACATACATCGGCGTCGAGCAGAATTGGAAGGGGAAAATGTACCATTGATACCCCCAACTTGCCTGATAGCTGAAGATCAGTTGCTTATATGCTTCGAAGGACAAAAGCAATCCGGCGAAAATGAGTAAAAAGCGTCTGAGTTGCAGATCATTGGCGTTTTTCAGTCGAATCACGGCCATCACGGCAAAGAGCACCGCAATCGCGAGAGCCAAATAGTGAAACCAGCTGAGCGCGAGCGACTGATATGGCACCGGTCGATTCATTTCTCCATTCAGAAACTGCATCATTTGTTCAAATATACTCATAAAGATCACCCATCATTTCATAATCTCGTGCCATTATACCACAGATGAATGGATTGTTCATCACATAATGTTCACGCGCAAAAAAAAGTGGGTTTCACTCGGCGCATGATTGTTCCCGACTGCGAGAACAAGTATGCCAACGGGGTGGATCGCCGATCGACCCATTCTTCTCCATAAGAATCGAAAAGTGCCGACGATTTCCATGTTGGAAATCAGCCGGCACTCCAAGGATCATTTGGAGGAAAGCCATGGTGCATGAGAGGATCAGCCGTCCTCAAGCTTTTGAATGGGATCCACCCGTTTCATCGAACCGACGAGTCAGCAAATGATGACGTCGTTGAACCTTTGATCGATCATCGATGAGCGCATCCGATGACCTTGGACGGATCTAGCGTTGACTAGTCGGGAATCTGTGGTTTGGGGACCCGAATGCGTTCCAACATTCGTTGAATCCGCGGCCGATTGAATCGCTGGGCGATGATGCAGGGTCCGTTGATCATGACGGCATATACAAACATGATGGGGATGATGATAGCCGGGGCGAAGAAACCAAAAACCCAAAACGGCAGGATTGCCAGACCGTGCGAGAGTTCAGCCCGGCAGGATTCCAACAGGAACTTCTGCAGATTTTTTTCGGTTCGTTCCGTCAGGCGTTTTTTTCGATAGCCGTCCTTGAATGTCCTACCCCCGTCCGGCAGGCGTTCCTTCCACTTTCGAACGCGGAACACCCGGTGGTAGAATTCACCCCCCTGTTCCCACTTGTGAGTTCGGAACCAGAACCCCTCGGGATGGTAGCAATGGTCGGGAATCTTCAGACACATCCAGGAAATCAGCACTTGCATGAGCGGCCAGAGTAAAAAGCAAAGAAGCACCGTCCATCCGTCGGGTAGAAAGATCTGTCTCATTTTTTTCCTCCTTGCGAGATCTTGCGGTTTTTCCAAACCACCGGAAGACGAAACAGGCGGCGGAAAAAGGAGAGGCAGAATATTCCCAGGAAATACAACAGAGGAAGTGGATACATCGCAATCGACCACCACCGGAAATTGCCCAACCGGCGCGATACGCGGGCCAATTCGACCACCCAGGCAAGATAAAAAGCAGCATATACCATAACCCCGATCCAGTCGCCTTGAAACAGGGCGATCGATCCGTAGAGGAGCGGCGTCGCGCAAGCGAGAATCAGGCCGAACACGGCGGCGAACAGGGGAAGCTTGGTCTTCAACGCGCCGATCGCGACGTTCTTGATCCATCCCTGGCTCAATAACCGGATTCCCGCAGGATACATCCGGTAGGCAACCGTGCCATTGCCCAGATAAAGCAAATAAGGAATATGCGAACGGTTGAGTCGGGTCCCCAGGGCGAGATCCTCGATCAACTCGCTGCACACGCCTTCATGTCCGCCAATCGAGCGGTAAATCGATTGTGAAATCAGGATCAGCGGTCCGAACAATCCGATATGCTGGGGATGACCGACGGCGGTGAGGCCATTGGCCCCCGCCTGGATCAAGTTGAAAAACAACGAGAGATGCTCATAGGGTTTAAGGAGTTGGTGATAAGGTTGAACGGAGACGACGTTGACGGTACCGCTCGCGGCTGCCAACAACGATTCGATCGCATCCGGGTGTAACCGGACGTCGGCGTCAAGAAACAACAACCAGTCCCCCGTCGAGGCTTGCGCTCCCGTCTGGCAGGCGAACGACTTCCCATTCCAACCGGCGGGTTTATCGGTTATCGAAATCACGCGGACGCCCATCGCCGAGGCCAGACGGGCGGTGCCGTCCGCAGAGCCATCGTCGACGACGATGATTTCGTCCGCCGGCCGCCGTTGTGCAGCCAGGTCCGTCAACAGCCCGGGCAGGTTGAATTCTTCATTGCGGGCCGGAATGATCACGCTGACCCGGGCAGATGAAAAAAACCGTTTCTTCGGCAACACCGGGAAACGGAAAAACAAGAGTATGCTCGCTGCCAAGCCGAGGACCATGACAATCGCATTGAAAACAAGCATCGGACGGAAGTCCTTTCCAAGAACGTTTTCTATGTTCATCATATCATACTTTGTCGTTTCTGTCTTGACTATACCCCATATTGACCCCGAAATGGCGATGGAAGGGAAGCGGCTTGCGCTGCTTCGCATCGGTCACTGCTCGGAATACCCGACGGATGATGCCATATCACGCCTTTCGCACCAATCAACCAAATCATCCAATCATGGCAGGTTGGCACATATGCCTTCCCTCACCCTCGATGATACGAAAAAGTACCAAGCGATATACTTGGGTTTGTTAACATGTCTTGTCATACCCGATTTTGTGTCCATTTTGAGGTTGTCAAAACCAATTTTGCTATATGATTTGTATGGAGTTTGCTTTGCATATGGGATCACAACCCACTGTTCAAAAACCGTACCAATCCAACATCGACCCACCTCTATAATACCAAACCAACTTAATTCTTTGACAGTACCGATTTTTTGCATAATTTCGCCTATAATATTCAAAAATAATATGCTAGAATTAAAATATGAAGTTCAAACCAATCGACGTCAAGGGGGAACTATGAAAATCGATCTGGAAAACCATATCCCTTATAAGAAACCGGAGATTGAATTCGTTGAATTCGAACTGGAACACAGGATTGCGACGAGCGAATATTTCGGCTCCGGCTCCATCTGTACGGAATAAGCTGGTGGCAGAGATGAAAAAATCCATCGGCGTGTTTCTTTCTTTGCTGCTATTTTCCTTTTTTACGGTAATGGTCGTCCATGGGGACAGCATTACCCCCATGCCTGTCGATGTGACGTTGACCTCTTATTTCGATGCCACCAACCATCCGACAACCCAATTCACCGGTGCGACTGCCAAGACTTATGGATCTTCTCTGAAAATGGACGGGAGCCTGGCGACCTTGGCAGGATATGAATTCGCTTTTTGGATCATCAACGGCGTCGTCCGCTTTGACCTCGCCGTCGACGCCACATTCATCATGACGGACGGTCTGGATCTGAAGGCCGTCTTTCATCCGACCTCCCCGCTGAAATATGCCGTGGCCTTCCTGGATTCGAACGGACAACTCATCGATCTACAATATGTCGTTTCAGGCGAAAACGCCGTCGCCCCGAGCACGACGACCCTGTCGAAGCCCGGATATGCGCAAAGCGGGTGGAGCCATTCATATACGAATGTGACGACGAATGTCGCAACGATCCTGCAATACTCCATCAACGATCCCGCGGCAACTCTCACCCTTTCGGTAACCAGCGGAACCGGCGCAGGCAGTTACGCCTTCAACAGCATCGCAACCGTTGTCGCGACGGACCGGACCGGCGAGCCTACCCCCATGTACTTTGCCGGATGGGAAAACGACGGAATCATCGTCAGCAATCAGTCGACCTATTCCTTCACCGTATTGGATCATATGTCGTTGACCGCGACCTATCAAGACTCTGCTCCGGTAGCCGATGATTTCCATGTGAATCTGAGTGACAAATTTTCACTCCGGAGCGGCAAGAGTTCCTTCTTGGGACAGTTCTATCTTCCCACCGGCTATACCTTGGTTGAGTTCGGCGTGCTGATTTCCGATGAGAATACGGATTTCGACTTGACGACCGAAGGAATCACCAAGCTTCAAGGCAAGAAATATCATGGCGCAACCAAGGAATGGCTGATGAGCATCACGGCGGCCAATGGCGAGCGCATCAGAGCCTACCTGGTGGTGAAGAACGCTTCCAACGAAATCTTTTCCACGTATAGTACGATTCGCAACATCAAAGATCTGTATATCAGCGAATATGGGGAAGGTTCCGACAACAACAAGTGGATCGAAATCTTCAATCCCTCGGCGCATGCCGTGAATCTGGGTGCCTATACGCTCAAACTGTTCTCGAACGGATCGGCGTCGGCCACCGCGGAACTGACCCTGTCGGGCACGCTGGCTCCCGGAAACGTCTATGTCATCGCCCTCTCCGAAGCGAACGCGACCATCCTGGGGGCCGCAGACCAGACGAATGCCATCGTCGATTATAGCGGGGATGACGCGCTCGGCCTCTACCATGACTCCCGCCTGATCGACCAATTCGGCGTGATCGGGACCGATCCGGGTACTTCCTGGACGGTCGGCACCGGCAGCACCGCCGACCACACGCTCGTCAGAATCACGAACCTGGATTGTCCGAATGCCGTCTTCAATCCGGACGAATGGACCGTTTACGACATCGACACGACCGCCTATATCGGATATCAGATTTCGCCGATCGATTATGCCATCTCCTTCAACAGCAACGGCGGCAGTGCCGTATCGGCCATCACCCAAAACGCCGGTACTGCGGTCACCGCTCCGACGGCTCCGACCAAAACCGGCATGACCTTCGCCGCATGGTACTCTGATGCCGGATTGACGACGCCTTATACCTTCTCGACCATGCCCGCCGCCGACATCACCCTCTATGCCAAGTGGACGTCGAACACGTATACGATTTCATTCGTCGAAAACGGCGGAACAGAAGTCAGCAACATCGATGCCTATTATGATGCCTCCGTCAGCAAACCCGCCAATCCGACGAGAACGTACTATTCCTTCGTCGACTGGTATGAAGATAGTGAATTGACGATCCCCTACGTGTTCACGACGATGCCTTTGGATGGTATCACGGTTTACGCGAAATGGCAGCCGAACGTCTACAATGTGACGTATTATTATGCCGTTGAAACGATGGAATATCAGCAGATTTCAACAAGCGGGATGCATACCATCGCTTTGACCGTGGATGGGCAACTCCTGTCGTGGGGATGGAACAACTATGGTCAGCTCGGAAACGGCACGACCACGAGTCAAACTCTTCCCGTCGATATCACGGCCCGTTTCTATCTGCACGATGCGGAAGTCATCATCCAAGCATTCGCCTTCTATGGATATTCCGTCGTCTTGACGTCCGAAGGAAGAGTATTCTGCTTCGGGTCCAACAGCAACGGTCTCCTTGGGGATGGTACGACGACGAACCGGACGTCTCCGGTCGAAATCACGACTAATTTCAACCTTTCAAGCGGTGAAAAGATCACACAGATCTTCGCGGGCAAACACTTCGCATTCGCCTTGTCGTCGGCGAACCGCGTTTTCAGCTGGGGCAGCAACACGGAGGGGCAACTTGGCGCCGGCGACAGCAGCGTCAAACTGGTCCCGCAAAACATCACCTCGCGGTTCAACCTTGGCGAATCGGAGACGATCACCTTCATCGCCGGGGGTTCAAGGCATGCGATGGCGCTCTCGAGTGCGGGGCGGGTTTTCGCCTGGGGATACAACTCGGGCACCGAGTATGTGTTCGCCGCTTCAGACCCCGCTTCTAGCCTGGTCCCCCGGGACATCACGGCAAATCTGAATCTGGGTAGCGGCGAGGTGTTGACCGCCATCGAGTGCGGCAGCGGAAGCAACATCGCGATCACCTCTTCGGGCAGACTCCTCGTCTGGGGTTATAACAGCTATGGCGAACTTGGCACCGGCACGACGAACTCCGTCGCGACGCCGGTCGACATCAGTTCCAGTCTTGCGCTCGAAGTCGATGAAACGGTGATCGCCATCAAACGCGGCGCGACGCACACGCTGGTCCTCACGTCAAACGGACGGATCTTCGCCTTCGGCCGCAACAATGTCGGTCAGCTGG
>Ga0154580_114_pt2 | contig 23234 bp, 19 predicted proteins | sample RifGroF2_FD_116009 | JGI IMG/M metagenome (GOLD analysis project Ga0154580, IMG submission 116009) | Tenericutes bacterium GWF2_57_13
TCGAACGTGCCGTCATGATGGTCGGTCAGGACCGCGTCGCCGGCGGTGCGGGTGTAGGTCATCGTGCGGGCGCCGACGACGTCGTTGACGAGTCCGGAGAAGTTTTCATTCGTGACGGATTCCCCGGGGTACTTGATGAAATCGTCCTTGGGGGAAATCGTCGGGATGTCGTTATGGATGAAGGAGATCCCGACGGAAAGGCCGTTTTCCGGTTCCAACATGAGCATATGGTTTCCAAAGGAAAGCGCATCGAGCGTGGCTGCTGAAAGATACAGGATTCCCCCGGTGAGGTCATAGTCTCCGTTTCCGAGGATCGCGTCGTCGATCTGGACCGAAACGAGCGGGACCCCCTTGAGATCGGCGGTGGCCGAAAGGCCGTCCTCGCCGGTCGTATAGACGTTTCGCCCGAGCACCCAGGACAAATCGGGTTCATCGTTGGTGATGATGATCGCCGAGGTCGTCCCCGTCGAGGTCGTCGTGATGCCGGTCGTGGTCGTGATTCTCGTGGTCGTCGACGTCGAAACCAGCGTTCCGGTCGTCTGGGTCGTCGGCAACGTGGTGGTCGTGACTTCCGCGCAGCTCGCCGGAAGCAGACCCATCGCGATCAAGGTCAAGATGATTTGAACGAGCTTATTCACAGTCCCATCTCTTTTCATGAGTTCAGATCCGATCCCGCCTGGCCGAAGTCATACTCCGGGGTGGTCGCGTAATAGGTGATGACATCGTCGATGAAGATCGTATCCCAGGAACCGCTCGCGTTGTCGACGATCTCGACGTAGCACTCGGTCCCCAGATACTCCGATAAATCGACATAGTAGATTTGCAGGGTGTTTCCGTCATGGCGGACATTGGCGAGCCGGAACAGTTCTTCATTGGTCCCGCGCTCCTTGATCGACACGTAGGTGTCTTTGTCGAAGCGCGCGCCTTGCGCGGCGCCGATCTTGATGCTGATGACGCCCGATCCGTCGACCCGGAAGAGTCCGGAGCGGAGGATGCCGGTCGCGGCATCGCCGCCCTCGTCGCTTCTCAGGATCCCGTCCGCGACCCGGAAGGCGGAACCGGACGCGGTCCAGCCGGTGAGGCCGGCCGCGAAGTTTCCATTCACGATCTGGTTCGTGACGTAGATGGCGGCGAAGGTCGGTTTGATGTCGATCGCAAGCGTCCCCGATTCGGGAACCGTCGCGTGATAGGTTTCAAAAGCGTCGAAGGTGAGATAGTCCCACGCATGTCCGCCGCGGTCGACGATGCAGAGGTAGAGGTTTCGCCCGAGCAAGGCCGAGAGGTCGGTCTTGTATTTGGCGAGATTCGCTCCGAAGTAATGGTCGGGATCGGTCAGGTAATCAGTCTCGAGGAAGTTCGCATTCCCGTAACGGGCGACTTCTTCTTCCGTTTCCGCGTCGATCACGGACACGTAGGAAAAGTCGGGGTTTCTTCCGCCGCCGAGCCGAAAGGTGATCCAGCCGGTGCCGCCGAGGGTGAAGACGCGCGAGGTGAGGATGCCGGTCTTTTCGGTCCAGGCGTCGGTTCCGGTGCCGGTGAAGCCGTAGACGTAGTCGCCGGCGCCGCCAAACGGAATCAAGAGTCCGGGGATCGCGGTGTTTTCCAGCACCGCTTCCGGGACGAAGGCAAGCAGATCCCGCTCGCCCTTGAAGGTCGTCTGTGCCGTCCAGCCGGACAGATCGCCGGTCTCGAAACCGCCATTATAGATCCGGTTTTGATTCTGTTCGTCAAGGACCACCACCGAAAGCGTCGCGTTCCCCGCCGTCGACGCGGCGGTGAATGCATAGGTTCCCGGCGCCAAGGTGGAAAGGTAACTTGCCTTCAGGGTGATGACGTCAGCTTCGATGACGTAGTCGCCTGTGGCGATGTCGTGGCCTTCGAGCCAGGCGAATTCGCCTCCTTGGAAATCAACGGTGAAGGAAACGTCGTTTCCCGCCGTGAAGGAGAACGCGTTGAGAGAAGAAACGGCCGTAAGTCCCGCCGCACACGCCCAAAGGGACCCGATGAGGGCCGCCAGAAACAACGTTTTGAGGATGCGTCGAGACATGGATTTCACTCCCTTTCGTATTTGAGGAAAGGATCGTCGATGATGGCTGAATGCGCTTCGGCGTCCGACAGACCGGTGAACAGGGTCGCGGTGCCGTTATCGTGGCGGACCAGTCCGCCCAGGAAGACGACGTCGACGAGGTCGGGACGCTTGGCGGCGCCGTCCTGAAAGTCGCGGCGCTCGCAGAGGATCTCGACTTCCGTGCTTTGCCGGGTTATGGGATCGAAGACGAAACTCATCCCGTAATAGTGACGGACGTCGCCTTCGGACATCGTCGCGATGTGGCCGACGATGCCGAGAAGACCGTTGTCGAGCGGGAGGATCTGGTTCACGCCGCCCCAGCATCCCGGGGGGAACTGGGTGAAAAGCAAGGGGGCTTGTTCGATCGCGGTCGGGTTGACCCCGGTAAGATCGTGCGTGCGGTAGTATCCGATCGTTCCGGCACCGGCGCTTCCGCCCTGGGGGCGGGTGAAGACGTGGAGATCGCCCATCCGCTCGACGCGGACGTCCTTCATCTTCGCGGGGGCGGCCGCGACCTTGACGAGCGTCGTCAGTCCGGGTCCGGCATAGAAGGCGGTGTTCCAGGCGACGATGTGGCGGTCGTGTCCGGGATGGATTTGGGTCCCGCCGACGAACAGCGCGCCGTCGATCACGGTGACGCAGGGATCCTGGAAGAGTTCGATGCCCCCGGAGGTGAGACGGTAACAGGCGAGGTCGATCTTCTCGAAGAAACGGACATGGGAGATCTCGCTGTCGCGGCGTTCGACGCGGCCGGCGATGTAGCGCTTGTCCTTCCAGGTGAATTCGCTTGAGATGTTGTAGACGTCATACCCGTCGACGCCGAGGAATGCCAGTTTCGCCGTTTCGTAAACGGCCGGTTTTCGACGGTGTCTTTCGAGTAAAATCGAAAGTTCCGTCGGTTGGGTCACGTAGTTGATCTTCATCCTTTGATCCCCACTCCGGAGACGCTCTCCATGAATTGTTTTTGCATGAAACTGAACAAGAGCACTTCCGGGACCATCGCGATCAAGCTCGCGACGGAGACGTAGTTCCAGGGCACGAGGTAGGAACTGCCGCCGCTCCGATAGAGGTTCTCGAAGATCGTGATGCTGTTGGCCATCAGCCAGTCGCTCTGATTGGAGACATAGAGGGCGGGGCCGTAAAGGTCGTTGTAGGTACCGATGAAGTACAAGAGGATCGCCGTCACGAAGACCGGACGGTTGAGCGGGACGGCGATCTTCCAGAAGATCCGCAGTTCCGAATACCCGTCGATCCGCGCGGCCTCGATGTAGGCCTTCGGGATCGTCTGGAAGAACTGCTTGAAGAGGAAGATCATGAACACGTCGGTGGCGAACCAGCAGGCGATCCAAAGCGGGATGTAGGCGATCTCCTTGAGCCCGGTGTTGACCATGAACTCGTAGATCGGGATCCCGAGGATCTCGCCGGGGATCATCATCGTCGCGAGGAGGATGATGAAGATGACGTTCTTGTGGGGGAAGCGGTAGACCGCGAAGGCGTAGCCGGCCAAGGAACAGGTGATCGTCGTCCCGAGCGTTTTGAGCGCGAAGACGGCCATCGTGTTGGTAAACATCCGGACGACGTCGTAGTCGGGATGGGTGAGGACGAAGCGGATGTTTTCGAAGAGGGCGAACGAATGCGGGAACATCGTCGCCTGGGTGGAGGCTTCGGCGAGGCTCTTCATCGCCGTGATGACGAGGTAGTAGAGGGGCAGGATCGCGACGATCGCGAACAGCACGAGCGGAATATAGACGAGGGCGGTCTTGCGGTTGCGTCTTCTTCGGGCGGGCGATAGGACTTTTTTCATGGCCGCCTCACACCGAAACGTCCTTTTGGACGTAGTAGCGGGAGATCAAAAAGTTGAGGCCGGTCATCGCGAGGATGACGAGGAAGAAGAGCCACGCCATCGCCGCCGCATAGCCGAGCCGGAAGGGCATGTTGAAGGCGGTCATGAACATGTAGATCGGAAACAGGAGCGTCGAGTTGGCGGGCCAGCCGGAACCGTTGCCCATCACGAAGGCAAGCGAGAACGACTTCATCCCATCGATCGTGATCATGATCACGTTCAGGAATAGCATCGGCGAGATCAAAGGCAGGGTGATCTTCCAGAACTTCCGGAACGCTGATGCGCCTTCGATGTCGGCGACTTCGTACAGCGTCGGCGGGATCCCCTGGAGCGCGGCGAGGAAAACGAGCATCTTGACGCCGAAGCCCATCGCCGAGATCAGGATCATCGTGAGGAGGGCGCTTTGCGGCGAAACGTACCATAACGGCGCGTTTGCGACGCCGAAGAACTCAAGGATCCGGTTGATCAACCCGGTGTTCGGGTTCAGGATGTTCTTGTACACCGCGCCGACGGCGAACGCCGGAATGATGAACGGCAGAAAATAGATGGTCCGGAAGATCCCGATGCCCTTCACCTTCGCATTGAGCAGCATCGCCAGCATCAGCGAGGTGACCAAAACGAGCACGCCGCTGCCGGCCGCGAAAACAAGCGACTGGGTAAGCGACTTCTTGAAGAGGGCGTCCTCGGTGAGCGCATAGAGGTAGTTGTCCCAACCGACGAAGCGCGGGTCGGCGCCGAAGATGGTCCGGTCGGTGAAGGAAAGGATTGCGGTGCGGAGGATCGGCAAAAAATAGAAGAGGACAAAACCGAGGAGGGCGATCCCGGCGAACCACAAAAAATATTTATATTCCTTGCGGTACCCGCGTTTCAGGATCTTGTTGAGTTCGCGCTTTTCCATCCGGATCCCTCCCTTCGTCTTCGATCAGTCGTATAACCCCGCGTAGTAGTCATCGACGTGCGTCTTGATGCGGCTCAGGACCGCCGCGACATCCGTTTCGGCGCCGCGGCCGTCGTACATGAGCAGATACAGTTCGGTCATCACCATGTCGCGCATGACCTTCGCGAAATCCTTCTCGGCTGGCAGCGTCACGGCGATCTCCATCGCATCGAAGACGACATGATGGTCGATCGACGTGCGTTCCGTTTCGGGAAGCGCGTCGATCAGGGCTTCCATCGTCTTGAGCGCGCCGATCTTGCCGTGCTTGTACATCTCGAGCGCGCCGGCATCGCCGGCCCACAGCTTGAGGAACTGGAATGCCTGGTCCTTCTTCTCGGACCTGAGCGAGATGCCAAAGGCATCGGCGGAAATCTCGCCGCCGCGCGCCGCCGGATCGCCGACCGGCGTGGGAAGCAGCTGGACCCCCCAGTCCATCTCGAGGACGTCGAAGGCGTACCAGTCGCCGAGATGGCCGCCGAAGATCATCGCGACGTTCCCGGTGAGAAACGCAAAGCCGGAGGACTGCTCGACGGCGTCGGGCGCGAATTTTTCCGTCGCCGAGCCCATCGACTTGGTCCGATAGAACGTGGTCGCAAGGGTCGCTTCGGCGCTGTTGATGGCGCAGACGCGGTCGTCGGTGCCGGGGACGTAGAAGGTCCCGCCCATCTGGTTGAGATAGACGAGCCATTCGCCCCACCAACTGAGCTGCGCTTCCGCGCCGAACTGCGTGTAGGTGCGGTCGTCGCCGGACCCGGTAAATTCCGACAGGATCACCCCGGCGGTCTGGAAGTCTACCCAACTCCAATCGGCTTGCGGATAGATGGAATCTGCTTCCGTCAAGCCGAAGGCGGCCCGGAGTTCAACCGCTTTTTCATCAAAAAGGGTCTTGTTGTAGTAGAGGAGCGAGGTGTTCACCGACGTCGGGAGGGCGTAGATCTTGCCCTCGAAGGTGAGCGCGTCGATCAGGACGTCGACGTAGTCGGAGGCATCGGCGTCGGGATCGGCTTCCAGATACGGCGCGAGGTCGACGTAGAGGTCCTTCATCGAGCCGATCACGACCGTCGACGTCTTGATCAAATCCGGTTCGTCCTTGGTGTTGAAGATCTTGTTGAGGTCGAGACCGTAGGTCGCGGCGACCGGAATCCCGGTCGTCTCGGTAAAATACGTGAAGAGTTCGTCGTAGCGGCCTTCGTCCTCGATGTCGAGGGCGATTCGGAGGACGGCGTCATCGGTCCGGTCGCAGGCGATCGCGGCGAAGGAAAGAAACAACGCCAGGAGCACAAACAGGATTTTCTTCCCCAACGTCATGCTCACACCTCCGCCATGTTCGCGAAGACATCCGCAAGCGACATCCGGCAGAGCGCGACGTTCTGATCGCAGACGCCATAGTAGATGGAGAGGGTGTCCTTCTCCTGCGTCAAACCGCAGGTGAAGACGACGTTGTTCACGAAGCCTTCCTTTTCGTACGGTTCGGTCGGTTCGACGAGCGGTCGGATGCTCTTCATCAGCACCTTGTTCGGATCGCGCTTGTCCAGAAGCATCGCCGCGAGGTGATAGCGGTCGAACGTGTCGGCCGAATGGTAGACCGTGAGCCACCCGCGCGGGGTGAGTAACGGAACCGCGCCGGCGCCGATGCGGGCGGACGGCGCGTATTCGATGCGGGCGGCGGGGACGATCTTGTGGTTTCCCCAGTCGACCAGATTCGGGCTTTCCGCGGTCCACATGTCGAGTTTCCCGAAGTGCGAAAGGCTCGGACGATGCAGCGCGTAATACTTGCCTCTGATCTTCTTCGGAAAGATCACGCAGTCCTTGTTGTCGGAATGGAAGATGTTCCCGCGTTTCGTGAAGTCGGTGAAATCGGTCGTCGACATCAGCCGCACGTTGATCCCGCAGTCGGAGACGGCGGTATAGGTGATGTAAAAGGTCATGCCGATTTTGGTGATGCGGGCGTCTTCGATGCCATAGCGCTCATAGATCCCTTCGGGGGCGATGATCCCGCCTTCATCGAAGGTGAAATGCTCGCCGTCCTGGCTGCGGGCGACGCGCAAATGGGAGATCGACGTCAGGTAGGAATGGTCGTGGTTCTTGATGAGGCGCGGATCGGAGAAGTCATAGGCGGGATCGTTCTTCCCGAGTTTGACGATTTCCATCCCGCCGGTTTCCGAAAGCACCGGGACGAGGAACTGCCCCGGTTCGTCCTGCACGACGGCTTCGGCGACGCGCGCCAGCATGACATACCCTTGTCCGAATTTGACGACGGCCGGATTGAAGACCCCGAGGACTTCGAAACGGGGACGGGAAGGCGGAACATTCTTGGCTTCGATGATCAGTTTTTTGTTCATGGTGATTCCTTTCCGTCCCCGTCTTCAGTCGAGGGAGTAAAGCTTCAAACTGCGAATCTGCATCGTCGCATCGGCGAACTGCGCCCCGATGTCGGAGCCGTTCACGACGAGATAGATGCGGAAGAACCGGTACGCGGGGGTGAATGCGATCGTCTGGACGCCGGTCGTGTTGCCGGAGGCGATCTTGATCGGGTTCGCGCTCACGACCGCGCCGTCAAGCGCCTGATAATAAAGGACCTTGACTTCCCACATCGTCTTCACGTAATCGTTCATCCGGTTGAGCGAGACGACATCGAGGATCAATTCGACGTCCTTGCCTGTTGGGGCGGCGAGGATGTCGCTTACGATCCCGCCGAAACAGTACTTCGCCTCGGGATACTTGTCCTGCCGGATCACGGCGCGGTCGCCGTCGATTGAAACCGACGCCGGCGAGAGCGCGTTCACCACGGGGTCTTCGACCTGGAGCGCACGGTCGGGGATCCGCCACTGGGCGGGATCGGCGAGATCAGATGCGCCATAGGAGCCGATCAACGTCGTCGCCAAGATCGACAGTCCGTACTTGCGGACCGATCCGTCGTCCCAGACGACGATCGTGCTTTCTTCATAGGAAGCCGTTTTCGACCAGGCGGCCGCATGTTCCGCGTAGACGGCGCCGAAGGAGGCGGCGTAGCGTTCGGAATACAGTTTTCCGTCGATCATCCGGTATACGGTGGCCCCTCCGGTGCCTTCGAGGGTGATGCCGATTTTGCTTGTTCCACCCGATAGCGCCTGAGCGGCGAAATTGACGTCGGACGGGGAGGAAGGATTGAAATAGTTTTCCACGACGGCGAAGTGTTCACTCGCACGGACCGCGAGGAAGGGGGCGCTCGCAGTAGTGAAGGCTTGTCCCGTCGACCCGGTCCAGGTCGTCTTGAAGAGGTCTTCGAACGCCTGCGCGTCGGTGTTCGTGCCGTCAAAAGCGAGTTGCGTGAGACGTGTCGCGAGCGCGGCCGGATCCTCGTAACCGCTTATGACGTTGACACTCACGGAGGCGGACTTGCTCTGGTCGATCGCCGCGGTTGCGACGATCGCGGTCACGCCGACGCCGACGAAGGCGACGGTGCCATCCGCGGAGACCGTCGCGACCGACGGATCAAGCGAGGTCCACAGGACGGCCTGGTCGCCGATCGACAGGGGCGCGATCGTGGCCGCGACCTGAACCGCGGAACTTCCTTTGAGACGGGTGATCGCATCTCCGGAAATGGCTTCCGAGAGGATGGTGAGGCCGGTGACGGCTTCGGTGTCATTGGTCACCGAAACGCTTTTCAAGACGAGTTCGGCGGTCTGTTTCTCGCCGTCCGGACCCTTTGCGAGGATATGGAAGGAACAGTTCTTGATTTGTCCGTCGTACTTCCAGCCGGACGCGTAGCCGGGATCCGGCTGCGTGTTCTTGGTTTGGTACTTGGTCGAGAGCATCGCGTCGACGACGTTGATCGAGATCACGCCGGAAGCGCCGGAGTCGGAGAGGACGTAGTAATATTCGCTTTCGCCTTCGACGGCGAGCTTGACGATGTACTGCGAATAGCAGTCGACGACTTCCATCCGGAAGACGACCGCCTTCGAAAAATCGAGACGGATCGTCGGCGTCTGGACGCCGCCGTAGTTGTCGAGGCTCGCATCGACGTTCCAGATCACGGCGGTGTCGTCATCGGCCTGGTAGAACGCCGTTCCGGCGGGGGTGCCGCTGCCGAAATCGGCGATGTCTTCGGCGTCATAGACGGTCGTGATTTCCGGCGTCGAAGTCGTCGTCGGAAGGGTCGTCGCCTTCCCGCAGGCGGCCAATAGCGCCAGGAAGGAAAAAAGCAAAAGCGTGCGGATCGCCAAGCGGGTTTTCGTCATGTCGTATGTCCTCATCTGCAGACCACCCGCTTCGTGACGGAATCAGTGCGTCCGGCACGGGTCGTGATCGTGATTTTCATCGTATAGTCGGTATCGGGCAAGAGCGCCTTGTCATAGCTGAAGGACGTGATCGGCACGCCGTCATAGACGACGATCCCGCCGAACGAAATCTGCATCGCGGTGACTTCGTCGCCCTTCGGGGCGGCATAGCCGATCGCGATGACGCTCGAACTCGTGAGTTCGGCGCGGGAGGACAAACCGGACAGGTTGACCGACGCCTGATAGCGGGCGATCAGGATGCCGTTGACCGACACGTCGTCGCCCTCGCGAACGAGGATGCTGTTCGCCGGCAACACCACGAGGACGCTCGCGGATCCCGCCGGAATCGACACATTGACGTCGCCGCTTACGTTCTTGGCGACGAAACGCTTGGAGACGGCGTCATAGAGGTCATAGGATTCGCTTCCGCCCTCGAACCGGATCGTCCGATCGATTTCGTAGGGGTTGTAATAGAGATAACGGGCATAGTCGTTGATCCCGAAACTGTCGGTCGCGTTCAGATCGATTTGCAGGATCCCTTCGACGTTCGTTTCGCCGAGGATTCCGGCGAAGGCGCCGAGGAAGGCGGAACTGTAGATCGAGAGGTCGCTCGGCTGATGAAACATCGCGGTGGCGTCGCCCATGGCGATCCGACGCGTGCCGTTATAGTCGTTGCGGAAACCTTCGTACAGAAGCGACCCGGCGCGGTCAAACGTCAGGTATTCGTCCATCGTCTGGTGCGTGAGGGTCTGGTTCTGCGGAAAGAAGACTTTCGCATTGTTCGCAAGATTCAACAGATACTTTCCGATCGAAGCGGCGTAGCGTTCGTCGTACTTGACGAGCGGGGCGAGTACGGTCGCAAGATGAAACGAGTTCATCGCGAAGGCGTAGTCGCCGCCTTGTCCGACGAGGCCGTCGACGGCGACGCCGTCAAACGTCCCGTCCATCACGGACCAGCCGGCACGGAAGGCGGAATCGCCTTCGAACAGAAAGTCGAGGAACTTCCCGATGTCATAGTTGGTGCCGTAGCGCGCGTTCAGCGCGGCGGCGACGTAGGGAGCGTAGTCGGTCAAAGCTTCATAGTTCGGATTGCGCGGATAGTCCTGCAGGTAGTCGAGGACTTCCTTCGCGCCGTCGAGATACCGCGCTTCGCCGGTCATCGCATAGGCGGCGTAGAACAGGAAGGCGAGGCCGCCGTTGGGCGGTTCGATGTGGGCGCCTTCGATGGTCGGCGATTCCAGGACGACGTTGTAACCGACGAACTCGTAGTCGGGATCGCCGTTTTCGTCGACGAAGAAGGGAAGCGCTTCGAGCCACTGGTCGGCGCCGTTGATGACGATCTGTCGCATGTATGGCGTATCGGGATAAAGGTCATACAGACGGGCGAACATGATCTGCGGAAACATGTCGTACCAGAAACTCTGTCCCTGGATCCCGACGTTGTGGACGAGCTTGGAGCCGGTGTCGTAGCTCGCAAGCGTCATCGCCACGAAATCGTAGACGTCCGAACCGAAACTCTGGGCGCTTTTGTCGATGCCGGCATAACTGGAGCCGAGGACCATCGCGATCGTCGTGATCGCTTCCGATCCGGATGACAGAACACGCGAATCGCCGACATAGGTCGGCAGTCCGAACGAGCGTTCGAGGTATCCGGAAACGAGCGGATCATAATCGGCCGGAACGCGGGCCTGGTCGATCCAGAACCCGATCGGATTCCAGGTGGAGGATTCGGCGGCGATGTAGGAGGGCGTCGCGGCATCGGGATCGGCGGCGAACCCGAAGACGACGGCATCAAGCGCGACCGCCTTCGAGAGGTAGTCAAAGTAGGAATAGTTCGCGGGAATGGCGGGGTAGTCGTCGACGGCGGCGATGTTTTTTTCAACCGCGATGTCATAGCCAAAAATCTCGGGCGTCGAGCACGAGATCAGGAAGCATGACACAGCAATGGCCAGGATAACAAAACAAACGAGTTTTTTCACGCGGCCTACCTCAATGCTATATTAGCATATAAAAAAAGCGTTTGCACGATAAACCTTCGAAAATCAACGACATTCGTTTATCTTTTTGATTAATTTGTAAGCGCTTTTCGATTAACTTTTTATGTTATCCTTGACATAAGATTAATGTTATGGTAATTTGAGTGTCGGGAAGATTTCATTAACCTGGAGGAATCCGATGGCCAAAGTCACGCTGGAAAAGATCGCCCAAGAGATGGGTTGCAGCAAAGTCGCCGTGTACAAGGCGCTGTCCGACAAGAAAGGCGTCAGCGAAGAACTCCGCGCCCGCATTAAAACCTACGCCGAATCGGTCGGATACGTCCGCCATCCGTCGCTCCTCGAAGCGAAGAACAAGAAATTCATCTTCTTCATCAGCCAAGACTTCTTTCTGATGCCTTCGGAACAGTATTATTCAACGATCTTCTACTTTCTCTCCGCCGAGTGCAACAAGTCCAACAGCGTCCTCCAGATCGCCTTCCTCGAACCGCAAAAGACGTTCGAACGGATGGAGGGCGTGATCGCCTCCTACAAACCCGACGGCATCTTCATCGCCGGCCAGATCGATGAGGCGATCATGAAGAAACTGGACAAAATCGTGCCGGCGGTCATCGTGGTCGACTACTTCTCGCCCCTCTACCCCGGCAATTACGTCTACGTCGACAATTTCCACCTCTCCTATATCCTCACCCGCTTTCTCCTCGGAAAGGGGCATACCCACATCGGTTTCGTCGGTGATGTCACAAAAACCTCGGCGATCGCCGACCGCTATTTCGGCTACTTGAAAGCCCTCAACGAAGCGGGCATCGCCCCCGACGCCGACTGGCATGTGAACGTCAACATCGAACGCAACATCGACGTCCCCGTGATCTCCTTCAAGAACCTTCCGACGGCCTTCCTCTGCCATTGCGACGCGGCCGCACAATGGATGTACACGTCGCTTGCGATCAAGGGACTCCACATCCCCGACGACGTCTCCGTCGTCAGTTTCGATAACACCGCGCTGTGCGATTCGCTCATGCCGAAACTGACGAGCGCCGGACCGCAGAAAGACTATTACGCCAAGAAAGCTTTCGGGGCGATGCTCGAAGTGCTCGCGAACCGCAACCGCACGATTCATGTCCCGATCAAGACGAATCTCGTCGAGCGCGGTTCGGTTCGTACGATTTGATTCCGAAATTCGTGTAGCGGGAATGGTTTAGCACGATGATGTGCTTGGGATGGCCTTTACCAACCTCTTTCTCATCCGAAAAATATCGACACGACATGACTGATCAATTGTCGTGTTTTTTATTTTTTTACTTGACATTCGCCGTTGAATCGATGATAATGATGTCAGGAGGGATCGACATGACCTACACACAAACAATCCGAAGTGATCTGTTCGGACATCCGGAAGGTACCGTCTATTTCGCCTCTCGTCATTATCAAACGCATTTGTCCAAGACGATTCCGTCCGACATTTTCTACAAGACGCTGGAACGCATGGTCGCATCGAATGATCTCGGAAAACTGGCAAAAGGAATCTACTATCGTCCGATCCAATCGAAATACGGCGTAATCCCTCCCTCCGAAGAAAACATCATCAAAACGTTTATCGAACAAGAATCCGACGGCATGGAAGTCGGTTATGGTCTCTACAACCGACTCGGCTTGTCGACGCAAATCGCTAAAGTCCGCTCCTTTTTTCTGAACGAGCGGTCATTTGAATCAAAAAACGTGATGAATTTGACTTTCCACTCGGTTCCGCTGAAGTTCGATGAACCCGTCAAGGACCAAGTCGCTCTACTGGAAGTCTTGCAGGACTATGCGTCGATTCAGAATCTCGACAAAAACGCTTTTCATCGATTCCTCGCCGAGACGATTCGGGATTACCGAGACGAAGTCCTCGATGAAATCCTCCGTGCCAAACGCTATCGGCCTTCCGTACTGGCATTCTACCGTGATGTTTTGAACGAATACTCCGTTCAAAACGAGATCATCAAGTATCTGTCTCCCTCTTCGGATTACCACATTCCGGATTGGCGGTGATGACCATCCGACTCCATCTCCTCCCCGAATTCGACGAACTATGCACGGTCACGAGTCGATATCGACATCTTCCTGAACAAGCGATCCGGCGTGACTACTTCATCGTGATGGCGCTGGGGAAACTATCGACATCCATCATGAACCCCTATTGTATTTTGAAAGGCGGAACGAGCCTCAGCAAATGCCATCCAGGCAGCATCGAACGCTTCTCGGAAGACATCGATCTTGTCTATCAGCCCAAATCCCGCGAATCACACCGCGCCTTCGAACGCAATCTCCAGACAATCGAGAAGATCATGTCGGACGGCATGTCGATTGAACCGATTGCTGGTGAACGGTCGGCGGTGAACAAGAGCGCGTATATCTGGTATGATGAACACCGTGAAGATCGAATCAAACTTGAAATCGGCTCAGCGATTCGTGCGGAACCGAGGAACCTGCAACCGATTCAATCGTACATCCAAGATTTTCTTGTGGACCAGGGTCATCTCGACGACATCCGACGATTCGAATTGCGATCCTACGAGATTCAATGTCTCGATATCACCCGAACATACATCGAGAAACTCCTCGCCATCAAGCAACATGCATATGACGGCTCGCTTGCTCGTCATGTCCGCCACATCCACGATGTCGTCATGCTCACCCATCACGAGAATATCGTTCGCCTCCTGAACGACCTGCAAAATTTAAAAGCAATTGTATCCATTGCCAAGCAAGATGCGACTTCATATCTGGAAAACCGCTCCATCCCGATCGGATATGCATCCACCGCTCCCTATGAATTCCGATTCTGGGAGACGATGCTGTCGCGTGACGTTCGCGAACAGTATGAATCATTGCACAAGTCATTATTATATACCGACCAAAAGCCTTCACTCGATGATGCGATTGATGTGCTCCGAAGCATTGACGACATTCTGACTCGCATCGGCGAATGAAATCGAAGCATGTCGCTTCGTCTTTGCGATCGACATGCTTTTTTTGATCCTTCCGATTTGATCGTCCGACCTCTTCGTGCGATTGGGAAGAAGCCCCCAATGTTGCTGCTCGACTGTTGATAATTGACTGCGAGGCTTATTGAAAGTCGCTTTCAGAAAATTCGCCCTCTTTATTCGCGTGAAAAGATGTATAATCTGTTTTGAGTACGGTTTCTGGCGCTCTTCTCTTTCTTCAGGATGCGGCGCTCTATAGAACCCCCGATCGACGCGTCCCCGGATTCATCCCGTCTCTCCTTTTCAGGGGTCGGATGATTCGCAAACGGTCGATCCAAGCGGAAGGATGGGATCACGATGGGAGTCAAAATCGTCGAAACGGCATTACGCGACGGTCATCAGTCTTTGTTCGCCACGCGCATGACCACCGACGAAGCGCTCTTGGCGATCGACGAGCTCGACAAGGCGGGATACTACGCGCTCGAGGTATGGGGTGGCGCCACGTTCGACACCTGCATGCGCTTTTTGAACGAAGATCCCTGGGAACGCCTCCGAAAGATCCGCGCCAAGGTGAAGAACACCAAGCTGCAGATGCTATTCCGCGGCCAGAACATCCTCGGCTACCGCCACTATTCCGACGACGTCGTCGACAAGTTCGTTCAAAAATCTTTGGAAAACGGCATCGACATCATCCGCGTCTTCGACGCTTTGAACGACATCCGCAACCTCAAATGCGCGGTCGACGCGACGAAGAAATATGGCGGTCATTGTCAGATCGCCTTATCATATACAACGAGCCCGGTCCATACCGTCGACTACTACGTCGAACTCGCCAAAAAAATCGAGACGATGGGCGCCGACTCGCTCTGCATCAAGGACATGGCTGGGGTGATGCTGCCGCAAGACGCCTTCGAACTCGTCACCCGGCTCAAACAAAATACGAAACTGCCGATCGACCTCCACAGCCACTGCACCGGCGGGATGATGGACATGACGTACCTGAAAGCGATCGAGGCCGGCGTTGACATCATCGACTGCGCGATCTCGCCGCTCTCGGGCGGAACGAGCCAACCGGCCACCGAAGCGTTCCAGTACGTCCTCGCGGGGACGATCCACGATCCGCAGTTGAACCTCGAGATGCTCGACAAGGCCGCCGTCAAGCTCGGCACGGTCCGCGACAAATACCTCGCGAACGGCCTTCTGAACCCCAAGGCGATGTCGCCCGACCCGCGCGTCCTCAAGTTCCAACTCCCGGGCGGGATGCTTAGCAACCTGATGAGCCAGCTGAAGGACCAGGGCGCGATGAACCGCTACGAGGAAGTCCTCCGCGAAGTCCCGAAGGTCCGCAAGGACATGGGCTATCCGCCGCTCGTCACGCCGCTCTCGCAAATGGTCGGCACCCAGGCGGTGATGAACGTGATGACCGGCGAACGCTACAAGCTGGTCCCCAACGAAATCAAGGAATATCTCCACGGCCTCTATGGACAAAGTCCCGCGCCGGTGGACGAGGTCATTCGCAAAAAGATCATCGGCGACGACTTGGTCATCACGCACCGGCCGGCCGACGACCTCGCCCCCGAATTCGAAGGATTGAAGGCGAAGTACAAAGACCTCGCCCGAAGCGATGAAGACGTCCTCTCGCTGGCGCTCTTCGAAGCCGTCGCCCTGAAGTATCTGACGAACAAATACCATCCCGCGCCCGCCGTCGAAACGGTCGAATTCAACGTCCTGATCGGAGGAAAATGATATGATGCTCGCCCTTCAATACGATTTTGTCGAAGGCGTCCTGAAGTCCGTCATTTGCATCGGTGTCGTCTTCGCGATGCTCTATCTCCTTACCCTCGTGGTCCAGGTCTTGAAGCCGCTTGCGGACAAAACCCCAGCGTCGGACAAGGAAACTAAGCAAGAACCCGCGGCGGTCGCCGCCGCAGCGAAACCGTTCGGCGTCGAAGACATCAAAGACGAAGACATGATGGTCGCCGTCCTCGTCGCCGCCATCGACTACCGCGAAACCACGAAACAGGAATGTAACGTCGTATCCGCCAAGGAGATCCAATAAGATGAAACTCTACAAGATCAAAGTCAACGGCAAGGTCTACGAAGTCGAGCTTGAAAGCGTGAGCGAATCGCAGGCGAGGATCGATGTGCCGAAGCCCGTCCATTCCGCTTCCGTCACAATCGAGGGCACGAAGGTCGTCGCCCCGATGCAGGGACAGATCGTCAAGGTTGCGGTCGCCCTCGGCGCGATGGTCGCCAAAGGCGCGGTGCTGGCGGTGCTGGAGGCGATGAAACTCGAAAACGAGATCCTCGCGCCCGTCACCGGCACTGTCAAAGAAATCCTCGTCGCCAAGAACCAGACGGTCGACGCCCAGCAGCTTCTGTTCGTTCTCGGGTGATCGGCTGTGGGCCAGGAACTCTGGGATTCGATCCTCCGTTTTTTGCTTGATTCCGGCATCGCCGGCTTCTTTGCGGCGGGGGGCTGGAAAGCCCTGATCATGATCGCGCTTTCGATCGTCATGCTCTATCTCGCGGTGTTCCGCAAGTTTGAGCCGTATCTCTTGATCCCGATCGCCTTCGGGATGCTGCTCGTGAACATCCCGGGCTCCGGGATGTTCGTGAAGACCGTCGAGGAAATCGGCGGCGAAAGCGTCGTCTCCTATTCCGGACTGCTCGGCTACCTCTACTACGGCGTCAAGTTCGGGATCTATCCGTGCCTCATCTTCCTCGGCATCGGCGCGACGACCGACTTCGGTCCCTTGATCGCCCGGCCGAAGAGCATGCTGCTCGGCGCGGCCGCCCAGATCGGCATCTTCATCACCTTCCTCGGCGCGATCCTGTTCGGCTTCTCCGCCGCCGAAGCGGCTTCGATCGGCATCATCGGCGGCGCCGACGGCCCGACCGCGATCCTGCTCACCTCCCGGCTCGCCCCGGACCTGCTCGGTCCGATCTCGCTTGCCGCCTATTCGTACATGGCGCTCGTCCCGTTCATCCAGCCGCCGATCATCAAACTGCTTACCACGAAGAAGGAACGCCTGATCAAGATGGAACAGCTCCGTCCCGTCAGCCGCAAGGAAAAGATCTTCTTCCCAATCGTCGTCACGCTCGTCTGCGGTTTGATCGTGCCTTCCTCCGTCCCGCTCATCGGGATGCTCATGCTCGGCAATTTGATCAAGGAATCCGGGGTCGTCCCGAACCTCGTCGAGACCGCCGGAAAGTCGCTCCTCTACATCGTCACGATCCTGCTCGGCCTGTCGGTCGGCGCGACCGCGACGGCCGAGGCTTTCCTGTCGCTTGAAACGTTGTTCATCATCGCCCTCGGCCTCTTCGCCTTCAGCGTCGCGACCGCCTCGGGGGTCCTCGGCGGTAAACTGATGTGCCTCACCTCCAAGGGCAAGGTCAATCCGATGATCGGCGCCGCCGGCGTCTCGGCCGTCCCGATGTCGGCCCGCGTCGTCCAGCTCGTCGGTCAAAAAGACGATCCGTCCAACTTCCTTCTGATGCACGCGATGGGTCCGAACGTCGCCGGCGTGATCGGCAGCGCCGTCGCCGCCGGTCTGCTCATGACGTTCTTCGGTTGATGCTTGATTGAATCCATGCAAAGGAGCCTGACGCTCACCCGTCAGGCTCCTCTTTTATTGTCGGTTATCCAGGAAATGATGCGGTGATCAGGGTTTGTCACTGGTCGTGATAGCGGCCTTTCTTGATGGCCCCCGGGGTTCCGCCGAGCTCGACCTTGACGGAAGCGTCCTTCGCCTTCTTCCAGGCGGCGGCGAGGATCTGCGGGAGGTCGCGATAGCGGCTGAAGGTCGCCAGTTCGACGTATCCGAGATTCTTCTGGAGCCGCGGCGGGATCGCCGAGAGCGCGCGTTGGTTGCCCGCACGGATCTTGTCGAGCGAAATGTCGGGACGCTCCATCAGGAGGGCGACGATGCCCTTCCGTACGCCGGGTTTTCCGGAAAGCGCGTGATGGAGTTCGACGTCGACGTGGGTCAGATTCGCCGACTGCGACCCGAGGATGCAGACGACGACGTCGGACGGTTCGTAGAACATCTTCACGAGGTCCTGCAGGATATGGGCGGGTTGCCGATCGGCGATGACATGGTCCGTCGGCACGTACCGGACCGCATAGTTGTTTTCCGTCAAAAACGCGGCGATCGTCTGGCATTGCCGTTGATTCTCGTCATGGAAACTGATGTAGACATTCGGGTTCATCGGCGTATCCCCTTCCTTGCTTCAATTAATCGTAACACGGCTTGCGCGCGGATGCAAGCGTCCCCGCGAAAGGAAAAATCAGGATTTCGTACTATTTTTCGCGGGTGTCTATGAAACCGCCCGGAAAGATTGTATAATCCAACCAAGAAGAGGCAGCGCCCACGGAGGCGTCCTTCCGAGGTGAACCATGGACCATCTCCATTTCGAAACGATCGACAGCACCAACCGGTATCTCAAGGAAACCTACAAGGACCACCCCGACGGCACCGTCCTGAGCACCGCCGTCCAGACCGCGGGACGCGGTCGGCTCGGCCGCACCTGGGTCGGCGACGGGAAGTCCGCGCTCTTCTCGATTCTCCTCAAGGATCGTCTCACCTTATGGACGATCGCCCCGCTTCCGCTCCTCGCGGCGGTCGCGCTCCACAAGACGCTGAAGACCTATGCCCGCAAACTCCGGATCAAATGGCCCAACGACATCGTCTCCAGCGAAGGCAAGGTCGCCGGGATTCTCTGCGAGAGCGTGATCGAAGGCGACATCGTCGACGCCTTCGTCGTCGGCTTTGGCGTGAACGTGAATACCATCACGTTCCCGGACGAAGTCGCATCGAGCGCCGCGTCGCTCTTTTTGCTCACCGGCAGACCGGTGTCGATCGAAGACGTGATCGTCAAGACGACCTCCGCCTTCCTCGCCGAATGGGAACTTTACCTGAATGGTTCGAAGGCGTACCTCACCTACGTGAACCGCCTGTCGTCGCTGCAAGGCGAGCGCATCTTCTTCGTCGAAAACGGCGTCCGGATGGACGGCGTCGCCGGGAAGATCCGGGAAGACGGATCGCTTGAAGTATGGACCCAATCCGGGATGCGGTCGCTTCACAGCGGCGAAGTCTCGATTTCCGGCGGGATGAAACTGCCGTCGGAATGATCGTCGCCATCCGCGCGATTTGATTCTCAACAAACAAGCCGGCACATTCCTCTGTGCCGGCTTGTTTTATTCCTGGTCGGGATCGTGAAGCACGTTGACGTAGCGGAACACGACGGTTTCGTTTCCGCTAGTGTCGGTGACGGTATAGGCGATGATGTACTCGCCCGCAAACGCCGTCAAGACCGATCCGGTCACGGATATCGTGACGGGCAGTCCGTCGTTGTCGGTGGCGGTGACGCCCGCGTCGGTCCATGTTGCGCCGACGAAGAGCGTATCGACGCCTTCATTGAGCAAAACTTCAGGAGGCGTTTCGTCGATCACCGCGACATAGCGGACGACTTCCTTGACGAACTCCTTGTAGGTACATTGATAGCGGATCAGATAGATTCCGACGGCGGTGACGTCGACGGTGGATTCGACGACCGTGACCGAAAGCGAGATCCATCCCGCGGTCGCCTTCGCGCCGGCATCGACGAAGGCGGAATTCACTTCGACGGTATCGATGCCCGGCTTCAGTTCGATTTTAACGTCTTCGGCGGTCATCGGGGTGCACCCGACGAGAAGGAAGACGAGCATCATGACGAGCATCAAGTGCGGCTTACGCATGGTCTTCCTCCTTCCGCCAGACGGGAAGCATTACGAGCGGGACGGTTTCATCCATTGCGACCACGAAGACGTAGCGCGTGCGCTCGACGACGGTGCCGTTCCATTCGACGCTATAGATGATGGTGTAAATCCCGGCGGTCGTCGCATCGACGGTTCCGCTCACGACGACTTCGCCGTGGTTCGTCGTCGCGCCGGCTTCGAGATACGTTCCCCCGACGGGAATCGTCGTGAGGCCTTTTTTGAGGACGAGCAGGACCGCATCGGTCGCTTCCAAGACGTTGACGACGCGGAACAGCCGATAACGGACGATTTCCTCGTACATGAAACGATATTCCAGGACGTACCGTCCGACGCCCGCGGAGACCGACCCGACGACGACGATCGCGAGTTCCGGATCCGGGCATTCCACGCCGGAATCGGTCCACGATGCGCCCTGGTCCACGGTGTCGATCCCCGGGCGTAGCGAAATCGTCGCCGGATCGAAGACGACTTCGTAACGCGGGATGACATCCAGATCGGATTTGACATCATCGGTCGGTAGGCTCCAGCCGATGAAATCGAAGCTCAAGCAAACCGTCGCGGTGCGGACCGGTGCGTCCGGGGGTGTGACGGATGCGCCATAGCCGACCGTTTCGGTCGCGATCACGGTGGTGCCATCCGCCGCGAAGAAGCGGACGGTGTAGGCGATGGCGTCGATCTTCGCGTAAATCGAGAGATCGGCGACGATCGGACCGGACACGTAGGCGGTCGCGTACCCGTCGTCGAGATACCAACCGTCGAACAACGTCCCGGGAATCTCCGGAACCGTCGGCGCGGGGATGGCGCCGGGCTCATAATAGAGAATCTCCGTCGTATCGCCGATGAACACGGTCATCGCGAAAGCGAGCGGGATGAATTTGGCGTAGAGGGTGAAGTCCGCATAGACTTGCGTTTCCACATAGGGGACTTCCAGCGCTTCATCGATAAACCAGCCGGCGAAGTCCATCTCGGGGAGGACCGGATCCGTAAGGATCGGCACGTCGCCGTAAGCGACAAAGACGGAGTCGAGCGGATCCGCTCCCGCAAGAAGCGTAACCTGGAAGACGATCCGTTCCATCTTCGCATAGAGCGTCACATCGGCCAACAGCGGACCTTCCGAATAGGGAATGGTGCATTCCGGATCGAGATGCCACCCGGAGAACAGATATCCTTCCGAAACCGCGTCGGTCGGCGCGACGACCGTGTTTTCCTCGAAGGTGAGGACGGCGTCGGTCGCGCCGAGCACGATCAGGGTGACGTCGTAATAGACGATCGCCGCGAATTTGGCAAAAAGCGAAAGGTCGGCCGTGACGGTTTCTCCCGCATAGGCGGTGACGAACTGGGAATCGATATACCAGTCGACGAAGCGGGATCCCGGAAGCGTGGTCGCGGGGACGACGAACGTTTCCCCGTGCGCGACGACGATCGGAGCGGGAACCGTCCCGTCGCTATGGAAGGTCACGGTATGATGGCTGTCCGAATAGCTGGCGTACAAAGCAAGATCGGCCGTGACGGGAACGCCGCGGACCCAGGGGACGCTCAACCCGGCATCGAGGTACCAGCCGATGAAGATCATGTCCGCGCGGCTCGGCGGCAGCGGCAACAATAAATACCTTCCGTCCTCGACCCAGACCGGATCGATCGCGGTCCCGCCGTTTGATTCAAACGTCACCTCATGGAAAACCGTCGAGAGAAGCGAATCGGCGTCGACGATCCCGGAACCGTAGAAGTCGTCGATGCCGACCAATCCCCGGTCGGTGGCCGTCGCGGCCAGCCGGGTGCGGATCTCCGGAACCGACAGTCCGGGTTCGGCGGACAGAAGCAGGGCGACGATGCCGGCGACGCAGGGCGAGGCGAACGATGTTCCGTCGACGATCGCATAGCCGTCGTTGGGCGTCGTCGTGACGATGTCCGATCCCGGCGCGGCCAGATCGATCGCCGGATTGTAGTTCGAGTAGTCGGCGAGGATCCCGTCGGGACCGACCGCGGAGACGGAGACGACGACCTCAAACGACGCCGGATAGAACAGATCGTCGGTGCCGTCGTTGCCCGCCGCGGCGATCACCGTGACGCCGTGATCCACTGCGTATTCGACGGCGGTCTTCGTATTCGGATTGGCATAGCCGCCGCCCAGCGACAGATTGATCACGTCGGCGCCGTGGTCGACGGCGTAATAGATGCCTTCGATGATCGAGGCGTCGGTAAACGATCCGTCGTCGGCGATGTTCGCCTTGATGACGAGCAAAACGACGTTCTGGGCGATGCCGGCGATGCCGATGCGGTTGCCTTTGATCGCGCCGATGACGCCGGCGACCATCGTGCCGTGGCCGACGTCGTCGACGACATTGGCCAGACCGGCGACGTCGGTCACGCTGTTGTATGAAAGCGGGGAGATGCGCCCGGCGAATTCGACGTGGTCGATGTCGATGCCGGTATCGATGATGGCGACCGTGACCCCGGCCGATCCGGTCGTCACTTCCCAGGCCTCGATCACGTGGGTGAGTTCGAGACCGTACTGGTCGTCGAGGTAGGGGTCGCTATCGGTGACGCGGCCGATCGCCGTAGACCGTCCATTGTAGGAAAACCCGGCGGCGATCAGGTTGCCTGAATCATCGGAGGATTCCGTAAAGGTCGCAAGACCGTGGTCGGAGACCGCGACGAGTTCAAGACCGTAGCGATCCGCAAGCGTCGCGGCTTCGTCGGCGGAAGCCACCATGCGAAGATACTCGCCTTCGATCACATCGAACGCGGGCAAGCGGTTGACGCCGAAAAACATCGCCGTGACAACCGCCACGCCGACGAGGAAGGTCCCTATCGTCGCTTTTCGTAAAAGGGTCTTCGCCATATCCGTGCCTCCCGAAGTCAAGACGGATGGATTCGTATGATATACGGATGAAACGCTTCGGTGATTGGTCTTTTCGCGCGGATGCGCCTCAATGATCGAAAAAAACGCGCCATTGCCCGAAAAAAAACAAGATTCTCCTTATTGGGGAATCTTGTTGGTATTCTTCTTCTCATCCGGAAAAGACACGAGGTCGGGAGCCTTGTATCCCGGAAGCTTCGTCGGGTCGAACCGTTTCCAGCCGCCGGGGAGATCGCCGGCGGGTTTCGCTTCGGCCGGTTTCACTTCCGGTTCCCAAAGCGGGTCGCCGCTTTCCAGATCCCGTTTCGGCTTGTCGACGGGGAGCGGTTCGGGGAACGATCGGTCGATCGCCTGGAGCGGCTTGTTCTGACCATGCTTGCGGCCGGCATCGGCGTGGTCGCGGCGCGCTTCGGGTTGATGTTGCTTCTTCGCGTGTTGCGGCTGCGGCGTTGGTTGCGGTTTGGTGTCGATCTTCTCGAGCATGACGAAATCGGCCGGATCATAGGCCTTTTCGGGAAGATCGACACCAAACCGCAACCAACGCCG
>Ga0154580_150_pt2 | contig 22175 bp, 21 predicted proteins | sample RifGroF2_FD_116009 | JGI IMG/M metagenome (GOLD analysis project Ga0154580, IMG submission 116009) | Tenericutes bacterium GWF2_57_13
CGCCGCGCAATCCGCCGACGGTCTGTTCCCGCCGTAAAAACAGGTCGGTGAAGACCACGTTCGAATAGAGGATCGAAGCGTTTCCGGTCGCCACGATCGCGACCGCCGAGGGCAGCGAGTCGAGGATGCGGATGAAATCGGTGCGGCCGCCGCGATGATGCGGCGCGACGGCGTCGCGGACGAGCGATGCGCTCAGGATCGTCCCGATGTTTTCGATGAAGAAGGTCTCTTTGTCGTTCCAAATGCGACGGGATTGGTTGTCGACGAACGTGACGAAGCCCCAGGGGGCGCCGTTCTTCATGAGCCGGACGCCGACGGCGGCGTGTGCGTGTTCCCGCGAACCGCTCGGATCGATCACGACGTCGGGGGTGTTGATGACGAACAGACCGTCCGTCTCGTACTTCCATTCGGCCAGAAAGATGTCGCCGATGTCAAGACCCTCGACGCGCTGGCTGGACGGCGTCACCGTTTCATCGTTCCATTCCTCGAGGATCGAGAACGTCCCGCGGTGCGCCCCGAAGGATGCAAGCGCCATGCGCGACAACTGCAGCGCCGGACCGATCAGCTTGGCGATGTTGCGGAATGCTTCCTGCACGGTTCCGGCGGCGGTGGCCGCTTCATTGACGTCGATGAAGACTTCGCGGATCTTGCGTTCGCGCTCGATGTCGACGCGGTCGGTCGAAACCGACATGATCTGAAGCGACGCAAGCGTCGCGACTTCGATCATGTAGGCAAGGCTGTCGGCGAAGATGCCGGCATATTTATACAGCGATTCGAGTTGTCCGGGCAATACCGGCGGGAACAAGCCGAGATCATTCACGAGGCGGGCGCCGTAGGCAACGCCGCTCAGGCGGCCGTAGAGCAACAGCGTGCCGACCCGCGCGCCGCGCCGCTCGATCGGATGGACCGCGAGCGTCAGATCGGAATATTTCGATTTGAGCACGGGGGTGAGATTGAATGATTCGAAGCCTTCGAGGCCGCCTTTGATGATGTCCCAGGCGCGGGTGATTTCGGCGTTCTGCAGGATGAGCGCGCCGGCATTGTTGAACATCATCGCGCCGACGCCGCTTTTGATCGTGAACGTCTGCAGAAAACCGTGGAGATCGGCGTACTTGACGACCGTCTGCAGGTTGAAATCAGGAACGGACCCCGTCTTCGGAGCGGCGCTCATGGCGCGCAATTGGTCGATCGCGTTGCGCGTCGACGTGATGTTCGAGGTTGTCGACTCGAGATACTCGATGCCCCCGATGTTGACGGCATAGAGGCTTTCCTTCACCCAGAAATATTGCTTCTTGCGGTTGGCGATGCGATATTCGCGGACCGCCTGGCGAATCCGTCCGGTCGTGAGGTTCTCGATTTCTTTCTCATACTCGGTCAGATCGGCGGGATGGATCAGTTCCTTGAGTTGCATGTTGCCATGCATGAATTCCTGAGCGGAATAGCCGAATTGGTTGATGTTGTCCGTCATGAACTCGTAATGGAAGGGATCGGACATCAGGCGGACGGCGAAGACGATATGCGAGCGGTTTGCGACCGCAAGCAGCTTCTGATAACTGAGTCCGTGATCCTGATACGGTTCGGGAAACTGGATGATCAGCGCGAGTTTGCGGATGCGGTTGTTGTCGCCGAGCATCGGCGTCAGGGAGATCTTCGCCCAGACGACTTCGTGATCGGCATTGAGCAACCGGAGCGTCGTCGCGTACGATTCGTGGCGCGAATAGAGAATGTCCTTCACCTCGACGAGATAACGGTCGAGATCGGAGGGATAAATGATGTCCGAAAGCGTCATCCGGCCATCGATGAACTGATCGAAATCATAACCGAGCCGGTTCAGATTGTCGCTATAGTATTCGATCCGCGCGTCGCCGTCGAGGTTGTTGATGAGCAGATAGACGTTCGCGTCGGATAGCGCGCGGTTGATCAGCGCCTGCAACTGCTGGGTGGTGTCCTCGTCCTTGATCGACATCGATCCGACCGCCAGGTTCACGGGCCAGTAGACGATCATGATTCCCTGCATCTGGTTGGACAGCGTATAATAGGGGAATTTTTCGATTTTCACGAGCGTCGTGAAGGCATTCGCCTTGATCTTCCCCATCATGTCCCAGAAACAGACTTCCTTGTCGAGAACGGCCCGGTCGCTGTGCTCGAAATCGGAATGGAACGACTTCGAAAACAACTCTTTGTCGGATTTTCCGACCATCGTGCCCTTCAGTTCGTTTTCATAGGGAACATAATCGCTGTGGCCGAGATAGACGCCGGCGGTGTTCTTCCACAGGATGCGCGGCAGCTGGTTGTCGCGGAAACTCGCGATGCGGGGTTCGAAAAAGACGACGACGGCGATGTCGACGTCGAGGTCGACGAGGCTGATCGAGCCGCTGACGATCTGCATGCGGCCGTCGAGCGTCAGCCCGAGACCGTAGAAGACGCGCGAGTTGTCGGCGGAGATGGCGTCGTAATCGATGTTCACGGAGCATGTGCGCGGTTGCGGTTCGTCCGCCGGACGGGTCAGTCGATATGCTAAAACGTCGCCGCTTCCCTTGAGGAACACGACGCAGTTGTAGTTCAGGCGATCACACATTTCTTGAAAGTGGTGCTTGTACGATTCTGGCATGTCAATATTCCCCCGCGGTGTCTAAACGGATGCGAAACTTTCTGCGTTCATTCTGTAATTATAACATAATTCGTCTGAAATGATGTATTTTTGGGGAAAACGAGGCGATCTCCAACCCTAAAAAAAAGTGGAAAGTCGTTCTTGCATTTTAGATGCATATTTGATACAATAATAACGCTGATATCGATGGAGGGGACATCCATGGCAAACATCAAATCTTCGAAAAAAAGCATTCTGACCAGCGAAAAGAAGCGCAGTGCGAACTCCGCGTTCAAGACTTCCCTCAAGACCGCGATGAAGAACGTCGAACTCGCCGTCGCAAAGGGCGACAAGACCGCCGCCGCCGAAGCTCTCGCTTTTGCGTACAAGAAACTCGACAAGTCGGTCTCGAAGAACATCCACAAGGCGAATTTCGCTTCCCGCGAAAAATCCCGCCTGTCGACCCGCGTCAACTCGCTGAACTAAGGCAACCCAATGAACGCATTGCCGCCGAAGGGCGGCTTTTTTTCGTTTAAAAAGAAGCCTTTCGGCTTCTCATTCAAACTGATATAGGAACGTTTCGAGTCCGATTTTCTTATCGAGCGTGCCACTCTTCATGCCGTAATCGAGATCTTCGAGCCGGCCGATCCGGTTGAGCACATAGGCGTCGGCCTGTTCGTTGGCGTTCTTCATGATATAGTAGGTCCGCCCTTTGGAGGCGTTGAAATACTTCATCACGTCGTCGAACCGGGCACCCGTCCGAAGCAGTTCCTTGGCATAGAGGATCTCCTGGAACTTGCCGGAAAGGAGGGTTGCGATGCCGGCGGGATCGACGCCTTGCTTGAACAGGTCCTGAAGGATCGTGGTGACCGACCAGGCGTCCTTGGCGAGGTAGGCGTTGACGAGATCGAAGACGTTGTCCTCGACGTTCTTCGTCACGATCATCCGGACCATCTTCGCGTCGATCGCCTTTTTGCCCGTCGCGTAGAGGAGCAATTTGGCCATTTCGTTTTCCGCCGTGCCGTCCGATTCCTTCGTGCGGATCACGAACTCCTCGAGCGCGTCGGCGTCGATCGTGTGGCCGGCCGCCTCGAGCGCCCGGCGGGCAACGCCATAGGCGTCTTCCTTCTTCACCGGGAGGCATTCGGTGACGCTCGCCTTCTCGGCGAAGGCGCGGTTAAGCGCTTTGCGCGAATCGAGCTTGTCGGTCGTGGTCTGGACGATCAGAAGCGTCGTCGGATTCGGGTTCGCAAGATATTCCATCAGCCGCTCGAGATGATGCTCCGGTTCCTTCGCGGGCTTGGGCGCCGCGGAAAGGAAATACGCGTTTCGGAGCACGACGGCTTTCCGTTCCGAAAGAAACGGGATCGTCATCGCGGCACCGACGGCTTCGTCGACGGAACGTTCCTCCATGTCAAAGGTCTCGACGTCAAAGGCTTCGATCCCCTGTCCGGCAAGCAGTTCTTCGGATTTCGTCTGGAGCGGCAGCCGGTCCGGACCGTAAAACAGATAGACAGTTCCGTTCATCGTATCACCGAGTCCATTATATCACGGCGGCGGACCGAAAGAAACACCCGACCACATCGCAGAATCCGGTTCGCCGCATTCCCGAAGCGATCGTCCTCCGAATAGCAGGAAACGATCCGCCCGCCCCACGGCGGATAGGCAAAGGTGATCGTGCCCGACACGTCGGTGCGCCATACCGTCGCTTCGGAGGCTTCGAGCCGTTTGAGGACGTCTTCATCCGGATGACCGTACCTGTTCGTCCGGCCGACCGAGACGACCGCGATCGTCGGGCTCGTCGCATCCACAAACGCCGCCGATGTCGATGTCGAACTGCCGTGATGGCCGACCTTCAGGACGTCGACGTCCGGCCAGTCGAGGTCGCTTTCGAGGTCCGTGCCGGCATCCCCGGTGAACAGCCAGCGGTCGCTGCCGATCGTCGCGAAGAGGACGATCGACCCGTCGTTTTCCGCCGCGTCGCCGGCCGACAGGACGGCAAAAACCAGCCCGCCGCAGACCAACTCGTCGCCGGTCGCGATCAACCGCGTCGTCGCCCGGCAGGCAAGACAGAGGTCCCCCGTCGCGACGATCGACCCGATCGCAAGACTGCGATCGAGGTCTTCAAGTTCGCCGACATGGTCCGCGTCGCCGTGGGTGAGGAGCACGAAATCGAGCCTGTAGATGTTTTCCTTTTGAAAATAGTCGACAAGGGTGTCGTACGGATCGGCCTTGCCCGTGTCGATCAAGATCCGGCATCCGGGGGCGGAGACGAAGATCGCATCGCCCTGGCCGACGTCGAAGACCGTGACCGAGCTCATCCCGGGAACTGTCGGAACCGCCAAACTGAGGATGGCGAGGAGGGTCGCCATCACCCCCTCCCGGACGATCCCCCGACCGCTTGAAAGGCGAACGAGGGCGACACCGAGGATGATCCAGTAGGCGGCTTTGGCCAGATCGGACGAAAAGTTCACGTCGATCGAAAGATCGATCGTCCCGACGGCCGCGATCGCCTCGAAGAAACCGACCCCGATGACATCGAGCAATGGTTCGGCGGCCGGGACGAAGAACACGAAAAACGCCGCGGGAACCGCAAGCCGGTCGACGAACAGGACGAAAACAAGATTCGCGGGGATGCCGGCGAGATGGAAGGAGCCGTTGAGTTCGAGCAGGATCGGGAGCGCGACCGCGTTCGCCAACAGACCGATCTTGAGGGTCTTGCGGACCAGGTCCGCGTCCCGCAAAAGATCGCTGCCGAGGACGATCGCGAAGGCGACGAGATACGACAGCCGGAAGCCGGCCGTGTCGAGCGCAAACGGATTGACCGCGAGCACGAAAAGTGCCACGAAGGCGATCGCGTCCGTAGCGGAAAACGGAAGCTTGAACAACCGCGAAACCGCGACCGCAAGATACATGGCGACGGCGCGGACGATCGAGACCGCACCCCCGGTCACCAAGGTGAAGAACCCCAGCGCGACGCCGATGAAAACCGCCTGGACTCCCTGCCGAAGATGCATCCGGCGGAACAGCGCTTCGAGGAACAGCGCGATCGCGCCGACGTGCATCCCCGAAACCGCGAAGAGATGGAAGATGCCGAGATCCCGGCTCGGCGTCGACAGTTCCGCGGGAAGCGCCGTGGCATCGCCGAGCGCAAACAGGCGGATCATCGCGAGCGCCTCGCCGTCGAACTGCACTTCGGCGACCCGGCGCAGTTCGAATGCGATCATCCCGACATCGAACGTGTGTCCGACGACCTCGAGGTCAGTCGCGTAGAGGGATCCGCGGATTCCTTCCGAAAGCAGATAGCGGCCGTAGTCGAACCCGTGTTCGACCGACCGCGGTTCGCTCGTCATGACCCGCGCGACGACGTTCACCACATCGCCCGGTTCGACCTCAAAACTACCGTCATGGTAGACGAGCACCTTCACCCCCGAAGTCCGGATCGTGCAGCGGTCATCCTCGACGGAGGTCACGACACCCTCGAAGACCGGATCCTGAAATGCCGGCGCGGTGGCGACGATCCGGTAGCGGAGAAGCAAAATCGCAACGACGAAAAGCGCGCCGACAAACAGCCGGCGCGCGGATTTCCACAGATACCCCATCTCGAGAAGCAGAAACGGCAGGGCGACGAGATGGTTCACCGAAAGCAATGCGAGAATGCCGGCGATGCCGAGATGGACATAGCGTCCGGCCTCAGACGCAGATGTCGTCCTTGATCGCTTCATAGACGGTGTCCTTGATGCCGTCGACCTTCATGATGTCTTCGATCGTTTCGAACGCGCCGTACTCGGCGCGATAATCGATGATCCGCTGTGCGAGGATGTAGCCGATGCCGTACAGCCGGTCGAGTTCCTCGACGGTCGCCGTATTGATGTTGATCTTGTCGTCGGTTTCGTCTTCCACGTCGGGATCCGGATCATCCGGGTCGGGCGTTGAAACAAACGGAATCACGATCATCATCTCGTCTTTGACGGTCAGCGCGAGATTGATCTCGGAAGCATCCGCGCCGGCGGTGAAGCCGCCCGCGAGCATCACCACGTCATAGACCCGGAGCCCGGCCTCGACGCGGTAGACCCCGGGATACCGGATCGCCCCCTTGACGTCGACGTAGACATACGTCTTCGGCGGCGCGACGACATCCGGGACGGAGATGACCATGCCGTCGTACAGCGCCTTGGCGAGATTGACGTTCGTCAAATCGGCGACGCCGGTCACGCCGCCGGCGAGGGCGATCGCGTCGGCGACGGTCGATTGCGCGGAAAGCACGTATCGGTCGGGACGGAGAACGGCGCCGCAGACCTCGACCGAGACCAAGAGCGGGCCGGTCGTAACGGTCGTCGATGTCGTCGACGTCGTCGGCGGCGCGGTGGTCGTCGTCTGCGACGTCGTCACCGCACCGGTGGTCATCGCGTCGGCCTCGGCCCGGTTTCCGACGTTCAGGTAGACCAGTCCCCCGAGCGACAGGATCAATAAAAAAAAGCCCGCATAGCGTTTGACGAAGGGAATCATACTATCACCTCGTCGAACATATTACGCCGTGCGGGCTTTTTTTCTTATCGGTTTTTCTGCAGGACGATGATCGTCCGTTCGGGCATGATGACCCGTTCGAGTTCGGCAAAGCCGACCATTTCGGCGATCCTGAGGTATTCCGAAAGCGGATGCGTTTCTTCGTAAATGTGGAGATCCTTGTCGCCGTCGGGCAAATGCAGGGTGACGGTGTGGACGATGCTGTGCGGCGTTTCGCCGCGGTGGCATTCCCAGTGAAAATGGAATTCCTCGTCGTCTTCGGAATAGCCGTCGAGCGCGTCGATGTATTCGGCCGACAGCACGTCGAAGAGGAAGACGCCGTTTTCGTTCAACGCTTCGAAGATGTTCGTGAACCCGAACTGGACGTCTTCGAGGTCGGTGAGATGGTTGATCACGTCCATCGACGCGATCACCGTGTCGAAACGTTCGTCGATCGGATCGAGCATGTCGTAGACATATTCGCGAATCCGGACCTTGCGTTCGGCGGCGCGGTAGCGGACGATCGCGAGCATCTCTTCGGCGAGGTCGGTCGCCGTGACGGCGTATCCGGCCGCGGCCAGCTCGACCGACAGATTGCCGGTGCCGCAGCCGATGTCAAGCAGCGTGCCGCGGGCGGTGTATTTGTTCAGAAGATCGAGATAGCTGTCGTAGACGGCCTGGTCGATGAAGGCGTCATAGAAGGTCGCGAGATGATCATAACTGATCGTTGAGTCCATCGATCTTGACTTCCTCCCGCTGAATGAAGAGTTTTTCCAGCTGGTAATACTCGCGTTCGTCCTTTTGCATGACGTTCACGATGATGTCGCCGAGGTCGATCAGGATCCATTTCGCTTCCGATTCGCCTTCGACCTTCTTGATCGCGATTTCCGGCAGGGCGTCGAAGAGATGCCGCACGGATGCGGCGACCTGGCGCTCGGTGTTGCCGGTGGCGAGGACGACATAGTCGTACAGGGGTGAAAAGGTGCGGAAGTCCCAGATCCGGATGTCGCGGAGTTTCAGTCCGGACAACGCTGCGGCGACGCGTTCAAGCATTGAACTCATTCTATTCCTCCAATATGTGGCGGTATTCCGCCCATGCCGCATCTCCGCGCTCGGCGCGGGGCCATCCGGTGCGGGCCAGGATGTGATTCGTTTCACGCAGGACGAGCGCGACGCCCAAATCGAGGTTGTCGAAGCAGGCCTGGCGGATGTCGGCGTTGTCGTAATCGCGGTTCGGCTCGATATAGTCGGCGACGAACACGATCTTTTCCAGCAACGACATGCCGGGGCGTCCGGCGCTGTGGTTTTCAATCGCGGCGAGGATGTCGGCGTCGGCGATCCCGAGTTCGGTTTCGGCGTACGCGACGGCGGCGAGCCCGTGCCAGAGTTTTTCCGGCCAGCGGTCCGCTTCGGCGGGCCCGTATCTTTGGTCGATGCGGCATCGGAGCGAAGCCGGATTCTCGTTTTTCACGACGTCGTGGAGCAGTGCGGCGATTTTCGCCTTCTCGACGTCGGCGCCGTGTTTCGCGGCGAGCGCCGCGGCGGTGTCGATCACGCCTTCGACATGGCGGAAGCGGCCGGGTTTCCCGCGCGCCAGGAACCGTTCCTTGACGATCGGATAGAGTTCCGCGTAGGTCTTCATCAGATGATGGCCGGACGGGCGTAGACGCCGACGACGAACGGGGCGTGGACGCGGACGTTGAACGGCCCGCGCAAGGTAACGAAGCCGAGGCCGGAGAAGACGATGTCGTATTTCAGGTTGTCGCGGATCTTGAAATCATGAAAGACCCACTTCGGCAGCTTCTCCTCTTCGGAGAACGGCGGCGTGAGGAGCGTGTAGATTTTGGTCTGGTAGAGTTCGTCGGCGCGCTCCGTCTTCGTGCGGTGCACGTTCAGGGTGTTGGCGAAATAGGTGATGACGTTGATCTTATCGCCGGTCTCGCCGGAGATGACGTCGATCCGCGCCAGCCCGCCGAAGAACAGCGTCTGGCCTTCCGACAACTGGAAGACGAGCGGCTTGATCTCCTTTTTGGGGACGGTCATCTTATAGGACGGACGCGTCAGATAATGGGTGTACTGGTGCTTGTTGATGACGCCGGGGGTGTCGAAGATCATCGACCCGTCGGACAGCGGAAAGCCGATCAGACCGATCGTCGTGCCGGGGCTCGAGGAGACGGTGACGACGTCCGCGTCGGAGCCCATGTAGCGGCGCAGGATCTGGTTGATGATGCGGGACTTGCCGACATTGGTGGAGCCGACGAGATAGACGTTGCGGTTCCCTTTGTATTTGTAGATCATTTCCATCAGGTCGTCGAAGTTGTTGCCGAACTTCGCCGAGATCAGGATGCTGTCGAGGACGGTGAAGCCCTCGATGTTGAGCATCTGCTTGAGCCAGGCGAGGATCTTCTCCTGTTTTACGTTCTTCGGCAGGAGGTCCATCTTGTTGCCGACGAGGATGACGTCATGGTTGCCGGTCAACCGCTTGATCGCCGGGACGAAGGAACCGGAAAAATCGAAGATGTCGACGATCTTCACGATCAGCGCGTTCTCGCGGCTGATCTTGTCGATCACGGTGAGATAGTCGTCGTTGGAGAGGGACAGGGTGATGACGTCGGAATAATTGCGGATGCGGAAACACCGCTGACAGAGCAGCCGCTTCGGATCGGTTTCCGCAAGCACTTTTTCCGAGACGAAACCGGGAACGTTCTTGTCGATGCTCTGAATCCTCGCACCGCAGCCCAAACAGAACAATTCTTCCATCAAGTCTACCTCTTCTCCCCAAGATGTAATCCGTCATAGAAGTCAGGATCCGATCTATGCAAATCAGCCAAGGCCAACCGTTCGATGCGGCGGTTCAGCTTGGTATACCACTTTTCCGTCTTGCGTTTGATCGCGTCGACCACGACGACCCGGTATCCCATGCGTTTTCCGCCGTAGACATCGGTCATGAACTGGTCGCCGAGGACGGCGACGCGCGACGGGTCCGGTCCGCCGGCAAGCGCTTCGGCACGTCGGAAGCCGCAGCGGAACGGTTTTTTCGCGCCGTGGACGAACGGCAGGCCGCAGGCGTCGGCGAAGGTTCGCACGCGCGGTTCGTGGTTGTTGGAAATGAGGATCACCCGGAATCCGCTTTTTTTGAGCCCGTCCAAAAGTTCGAGGGTCCGCGAACCGGGAATGGTTTCATCGTAAGAAACGAGGGTGTTGTCGACGTCGATGAAGAGCACGTCGACGCCGATTTTCCGAAGATGGTCATAATCGACGTCAAAGACGGTTTTTTGATAATCGTCCGGACGAAAATATGCCCGCTTGAAGAAAATAGGTGTCATTTTGAACCTCCAAAGACTATTTCTTATTATACCTAAAAAAACCAAAAATGTCCAATTCTTTCGTCCCGGACGGACCCTGACGGGGTTTTCCCGCGCCGCGCTTGCGGCGATTAAAAAGCGTGCTATAATGGATGGGGATTGCGAGGTGAGCCCATGCGCAAACGACTTCTTCCGGGTCAGAAAACCGAACTCATCCGACTGTCTTGGCCGCTGCTGGTCGAGACCCTTTTGGTGATGCTGATCGGCAATGTCGCAACGATCCTGATCGCCTCCTATTCCGACGATGCGGCCGGCGCGATCTCCGTGGCCAACCAGGTGGTCTCGGTCTTCCATCTCGTCTTCATGATCATCTCGACCGGAACCGGGATCCTGTGCGCCCAGTACGTCGGCGCCCGCTTGAACGATAAAACCGCCAAGCTCGGCGGAATGGCGATTTTCATCGCCTCCCTCCTCGGTCTCATCGGCTCGGCGATCCTGCTTCTCTTCGCGGAAACCTTTCTGAAGTGGCTCAATCTCGAAGGCGCCTTCCTCGCCTATGGCAAGACCTTCGCGATGATCTCCGCCGGCGGCTTCGTGATCCAGGCGATCTCGTTTACGATGTCGCAGATCATCTTCAGCCACGGCTACACGAAAGTCGGGATGACGGCGTCGCTCTTCGCGAACGTCGTCAACCTGGCCGTCAGCTACCTTCTCATCTTCGGCGTCCCGGGTCTCGGGATCCCCGCCCTCGGCGTCGCCGGAGCGGCGATCGGCGGCCTCGTCGCCCGCCTCATCTATTTTTCGCTCCTCGCCGTGTTTCTCCTGAAAAGCCTCGACGTCAGGGTTTCCTTCCGGATTTTCCGACCGTTCCCCAAGGACATCCTCGGCGACATCCTCAAGGTCGGCTCGCCGGCGATCGCCGAGAATCTCTCCTACACGGGATCGCAACTCGTCATCACGAGCTTCGTCGCCGTCGTCGGCGCCGTCGCCGTGACGACCAAATCGTACTACGAAACGATCGCGATGTTCACCTGGGCGACGGCCGCGTCGGTCGCAACCGCCACCTCGATCATGGTCGGCCACCACGTCGGCGCGGGCGAACACCCTTCAGCCGACCGCATCGTCCGTTATAGCATCGGGGTCGCGATGCTCTCGACGTTGCTCGTCTCGACCCTCCTCATCTTCACCGTCGGGTCGATCGGCCGGCTCTTCACGGACAATCCGGAAATCCTCGCGCTGATGCGCACGATCGTCCTGATCGATCTGTTTCTCGAACTCGCCCGCTCCGTGAACATGGTCGTCGGCACCAGCCTCAAGGCGACCGGCGACACCCGCTTCCCGCTCTTCCTCGCGTTGATCGTCCAGTGGATGGCGATGATCCCCGCCGGATATCTGCTTTGCTTCACCTTCGGGCTCGGTCTTCCCGGCATCTGGATCGCGATCGCCCTCGACGAGATGCTGCGCTCGGTCTTCCTCTTCCGCCGCTGGCGTTCCGGCCGCTGGAAGCAAAAATCGCTCGTCCGCCGCACCGCATGAAGAAAAAACCGCATTCCGAGCGACTCGGGATGCGGTATTATTTTCGTTTATAAAACATAGTTTCCATAAAACGCCCGGGCGGTCACTCCGCCTTTCGTCACATAGCCGCAGAAGTGCACGGCGTCTTTGGAGGTGCGGTAATGGAGATCGACCGACTCGCCGGCGAAGAGCGCCTTCTGATAGCCGATTTCGATCGTGCGCACGTTACCGGTGCGAAGCCCCATCGCGCGTGCTCCGGCGAAGACGAGATCCCAGTAGCGGGCGTTGTTCAAATGCCCGTTCTTGTCGATGCCGGACGGCGGGACGGGACAAAGGACATGGACGTCGTCGGTGAACGCTTCGATTGGCGCGAAGCCGTCGGGAAACGGCGTTTCGGCCTCGAAGGTCCTGGGCGCAATCAGCCAGGGGACGTCGGACAGGCGGACCGGCCGGCCGTCGGAAAGCCGGACGAGCGCCCATTTCGCGACGCCTTCGGCGAACACGCCGGATTCGTCGGTCAATCGGTAACAACGGTCGATCGTCGCCGCGCCGGGCGGATTCGCCCACGTTTCGATCGTGACCGGACGATCCGCCGTCAAGGTTCTTTGGAATGCGGCCTTGACGCGGACCGCGACCCAGAAGAAGCCTCTTTTCTTCAGTTCGTCGTATCCCTGACCGACGCGTTCGTCGTCATGCACGGAGGCGTCGGTGAGCAGCGACTGGAACCGGACGAGACCGGCGAAGGGACGGATGATTTCGCGATGGCGTTCAGGCATGTCTGCGGGTTCCTTTCGTGTCGCCCCGGTCCGGACGAATCAGGCACTGGGGCCCAAACCCAATCAGATCGGTGCGGTCGGCCTTCTTTAACGCTTCTAGGACGAGGTCGTGGTTTTGCGGGGCGCGGTACTGGATCAACGCGCGCTGCATCGCCTTGTCGTGCGGCGATTTGGGGACGTAGATGCGTTTCATCGTGCGCGGATCGAGTTCGGTATAGAACATCGTCGTCGAGAGCGTCCCCGGGGTCGGATAGAAGTCCTGCACCTGTTCGGGATCGTGGCCGAGATCGCGGACGTACTCCGCGAGGATGACCGCATCCCGGATCGTGCAGCCGGGATGCGAACTCATCAAATAGGGGACGAGGTATTGTTCCTTCCCGGCTTCGCGGGAGAGCCGTGCGAATTTTTCGACGAACTTGTCGTACAGCCCTTTGCGCGGCTTGCCCATCGCGTCGAGGACGTCGTCGCTGACGTGTTCGGGTGCCACTTTCAGTTGACCGGAGACATGATGCGTCACGAGTTCCTTGAAAAACGCGTCGTCCGGATCGTAAAGCAGATAATCATAGCGGATCCCGCTGCGGATGAAGACCTTCTTCACGCCATGGAGGGCGCGCAGGGTGCGGAGAATATCGAGATATTCGCGGTGGTCGACCTGCAGGTTGGGGCATTTCGTCGGATGCAGGCACTGCCGTTTGGCGCAGACGCCGTGCTCGAGCTGCTTGTCGCAACTGGGGCGGTTGAAGTTGGCGGTCGGACCGCCGACGTCATGGATATAGCCTTTGAAATCAGGCGACGCGAGAATCTTTTCGGCCTCGGCGACGACCGATTCCTTCGAGCGCGATTGCACGACGCGCCCCTGGTGCATCGTCAGGGCGCAGAACGAACAGCCGCCGAAACAGCCGCGGTTGATCGCAATCGACATCTTGATCTCGTCCATCGACGCGACATGGCCCTGCTTTTCGAGGGTCGGATGGACGTCGCGCATGAACGGCAGGTCATAGACGCCGTCAAGCTCGCCGCGGTCGAGCGGAAAAGCCGGCGGATTTTGGACGACGAAGGCGTCCCGATACGTCTCGACGAGCGGTTTGGCGGTGACGGCGTCGGTGTTTTCATACTGAACCATGTAGGATTCGGCGTAGGTCTTCTTGCTGGCGAGGATCGCTTCGTAGTCCGGCAGACGGATCGCATCCGGCGGCAGATAGGTCGGATCGGTGGTCTTCCAGACGGTGCCCCGGAGAAAGACGACGTCTTGCGCGGTGAGTCCCGAAGCGAGGCTGTCGGCGATCTCGATGATTGCTTTTTCCCCCATCCCGTACACGAGCAGGTCGGCTTTGGAATCGATCAGGATGCTCTTGCGGATGGTATCGTCCCAGTAGTCGTAATGCGCGAAACGGCGCAGCGACGCTTCGATCCCGCCGATCACGATGGCGTCCGTGGGGGCGATTTTCCGGATTGCCTCGCAATACTTGATGACGGCGCGGTCGGGACGTTTACCCATGATGCCGCCCGGCGAATACACATCCGTCGTGCGGCGCCGTTTGGAGACGGTGTAGTGGTTCACCATCGAGTCGATGACGCCGGCGTTGACGAGCCAGCCGAGGCGCGGTTTGCCGAATTCCAGAAACGCCTTGGGATCTTCAATGTCGGGCTGGGAGAGGATGCATACCGTGTAGCCGTGGCGTTCGAGCATCCGGGCGATGATCGCCGTGCCGAACGACGGGTGGTCGCAATAGGCGTCGCCCGTGACGAAAACGAAGTCGGGGACGCTGATCCCGGCTTCGGTCATTTCCTGATGGCTGATCGGTAGAAACGGCATGTCAGACCTCCGTGGAACGGAACAGAACGCCGAGTTCCTTGCGGATCCGGCGGTAGTCGGGGACGAGCGGCAACAACGCCCCGTAGAATCCCTTCCCGTGGTCGGGATGGGCGAAATGGATCAGTTCATGGATCAAAATGGCATCGAAAAAGACGCGGTCATAGCGCGCGAGGACGGAGTTCATCGTCACCGCGTGAGTCGCGAGTGCGCACGAACCGAAGCGGGTCCGCATCAGCCGGGCGCGAAACGAAAGATCCTTCGGAAGCGTTTTGCGGAGTGCGGGCGGAAGGGTTTCCACCGCCTTCGATGCAGCGGCGAGGGTTTCGCGTTTGTAGTCGGCTTCGCTCCAGCCGGCGGGGGCGGGGATCGTCTTGCCCCAAAGGCGGATCATCCCGGCGGGAAGCGATTCTTTCTGCAAAATCGCGCGGCGGGCGCGGCGGATGCGGTCGGCGTTTCTGAGAATGAAGGCCTCGATGCGGGCTTGCGAAAAAGCCGGATTCGCGGTGATCGCGATCGTGCCGTCCGGCTTCAGGCGGAGATAGGCGTTCTTGTTTTGCTTCTTGATGACGACATAGGGGATCGGTTCGCCCCCGAGCAGGATCGTTTCCATTCAGCCGCGGAGGAAGGATCGCACGAAGGCGGCGGTCTTCCGGCAGATGTCGGAAACGACGTCGCGGTAGCCGTCGACCTGATGGGGATCGTCGATCACGTCGGAGACGCCGCGGATCACGATGAACGGCTTGTCGAACTTGACGGCGGCCATCGCGACGGCCATCGACTCCATGTCGCAGGCGACGATGTCGGGCGTATGGGATAGCACGGCGGCGAGGTCGCTTTTATCGGTCGTGAAGCGGTCGGCCGAGGCGATCGCACCGATGCGGTAGGAATACCCGAGCCGGACGAGCGCCGCTTCGGCGCGGCTGAGGAGGACCGGATCGGCAAGCGCATAAAGCGCTTCGCCGGCCATCTGGCCATAGGGGATCGGATCGATCTTGGTGAGGTCGACGTCGGCGTAGAGGATGCGGTCGCCGACGACGAGGTCGCCGGTTTGAGCGGGCAGGACCCCGCCGGCGACGCCGGTGTTGACGACGTAGTCGATCGGAAAGCGCGACAAGAGGAGCGCGGCGGTAATCGCCGCGTTGACTTTCCCGATGCCGGACTGGGCGATCACGAGTTCATCGCCCTCATAGGAAGAGAGATAGAATGTCTTGTCGGCGATGGTGACGATTTCGCGGACGGCGACGAGTTCGAGCCATCCGGCGACTTCTTTGTCCATCGCGGCGATGATGCCGATCATAACAACACCCCTTTCAGAAAAAAAGCGGAAACAGAGTCGTTCCGCTATTTGATATCGAGGATTTCGACTTGGATTTCCTTGCCGGTTTCGGCTTTGAACGTGACTTTCGCGCCGCGCTTGAGACCCATAATCGCCTTCCCGAGGGGAGACTCGTTACTGATCTTCTTCTGCATCGGATTCGCTTCGAGATGGCCGACGATGGTATAGGAATCTTCCTTATGGTCCTTGATCCGGATCGCGATGGTCTTGCCGATGGCGACGACCTTGGCGTTCGATTCGCGGATGATTTCGGCGTTCTTAATGATATTGTCGATTTCCTTGATGCGGGCTTCGATGCGGGCCTGCTCGTCGCGGGCGGCGTCATAGTCGGCATTTTCGGAAAGGTCGCCTTGGGCGCGCGCTTCCTTGAGCGCCTCGAGATTGTTCTTGCGGTCGACGTCGGTCAGTTTCTTCCGTTCGGCGACGAGTTCTTCGAGCCCCTTTTCAGTGATCTTGAATGAATTTTCCATGGTTGATTGCTCCTTCGTTGGCTTCGTGTCTTCGATTATAACACAAATGTTTATTTTAAGATAGACAACAGTTTCGCGTTGATGAAGTCGACCGCCACGTCGTGGCTGTAGTCGTTGGGGATGATGATGTCGGCGTAGCGTTTCGTCGGCTTGACGAATTCGTGGAACATCGGCTTGACCGTGCCGAGATACTGGCCGATGACCGAATCCATCGAGCGGCCGCGCTCCTCGATATCGCGCTTGAGACGGCGGATGAAGCGAAGGTCGTCGTCGGCTTCGACGAAGATCTTGACGTCGACGAGGTTGCGGATGCGGGGATCCTCGAGCACGAGGATGCCTTCGAGGATGACGATTTTGGCCGGTTCCACCATCTCCGTTTTCGCCGAACGGGTGAAGTTGACGAAGTCGTAGGTCGGCTTTTCGATCGCGTTTCCGGCGATCAGCTGTTTCAACTGCTCGAGGAAGAGATCGTTGTCAAGCGCAAACGGATGGTCATAGTTGACTGCGCGCCGCGCTTCGACCGTCATCTCCGACTGGTCCTTGTAATAGTCGTCGTGCTTGATCACGACGACGGGAAAATCTTTCAGACTGTCCATGATCTTGTTCACGACCGTCGTCTTGCCGGAGGAAGACCCGCCGGCGACGGCGATGACGAGCGGTTTATTTGCCATGGCGTTCACCCTTTCTCGATCCGAATCGGTCGGTGGTTCCTCGTCAATTCAACATAACGGGCGGCGGGAAAATCCCGTCGGGTCCCCCAAAAAAAGGGAAAAGAGTAATATGCTTACTCTTTGTCCGCTTCTTCGTCGTCTTCTTCCCCATGTTCGTGGTCATGGTCGTGCTCGGCTTCCGCCGCTTCTTCGTCTTCGAGGAAATTCTCGAGGACTTCCTCGACGAATTCCCATTCGTCGTCGGTCTCGATCTGCATGAGGTGGCCTTCTTCGCCTTCCTCGGGATCGTATGCGGCGGCGAAAACTTCGCCGGTCTCGTCGCCGTCGATCTGATAGACGACGTACGACTTGCCGAACTCCTCGGAGTCAAACGTCATGATGATTTCGCACTTCATTTCCTTGCCGGTTTCGTCGGTGACGACGAAATACTCTTTTTCGTCTTTTTCCATGGTTTCATCCTACCTTCTGGCGTCGAGATAACTCTGAAGGATGATCGTCGCCGCCAATTTGTCGACGATCTCCTTGCGGTGCTTGCGCGACAGGTCGCCCTGCAGCATGGCCTGATGCGCCATCTTCGTGGACAGCCGTTCGTCCCAGAGGACGATCGGGATCGATATGCGTTCCTTGAGCCGGTCGCGGAACGCTTCGATCTTCTGTCCTTGGAAGCCGATCGTGCCGTTCATGTTCTTCGGAAACCCGAGGACCACGACGCCTACTTTATTATTATCGATAAAACGCTTGACATAGTCAAGGGGCAATTCGTAATTCTCTTCCGGAAAGGTGAACGTTTCGATTCCCGAGGCAAGCAGCGCCGTGGGATCGGAACAGGCGACGCCGAGCGTCTTCGACCCGAGGTCGAGGCCGAGAACCCTCATCGGACGGCCTTCCGGATGGTCTGCACGGCCTGGTCCGTCATCGTCACGTCCTTGCCGCCGGCCTGCGCGAAGTCGGCACGACCACCGCCGTTGCCGCCGCAGATCGTCGCGGCGGTCTTGACGAGCTGGCCGCAGTTGTACTTGAGGCTCTTGGCCTTCGCGACGAACGTGACCTTGTCATCCTTGACCGAGGCGACGAAGACGAGCGCGCTCGCCTGCGAGGCGAGATTGTCGACGAACTGCTTCAGCGTGTTCATGTCAAGACCGTCGACGCGGCCGACGAAGATGCCGTCGCGGATCTGGTCGTAGTAGGAATCGAGCGATTTCAGGACCGACGTTTCGTGCTTCGTCTGATAGTCGCGCTCGAGGTCCTTGACAGCCTTCTGGAGGTCGGCGAATTCCTGGCGCTTGGCGATCACGTCGTGATAGGAGCCGATCGGCTCCGGCGCCGGATTCGGCGCGTAATCGAGCCGGATGTTCTCGACGATCGCCGACTGCAGGATGTTGTAGGCTTTCTTGTTCAGGTTGTCGATTTCGGCGACGATGCCGACGAGGCCTTCGGCGACCTTCATCACGGATTGGTTCGTGACCGCCTCGATGCGGTGGATCCCCGAACCGATCGACTGGATCCCGCGGATCGCGAACCGATCAATCTCAGAAAGATTTTTGACATGGGTCCCGCCGCAGAGGTCGAGCGTGTATTTGAGGTCGACGACGCGAACCTTGTCACCGTATTTCTCGCCGAATTCGGCGACGGCGCCTTTGGCGACGGCCTGTTCGACCGACATTTCCTTGGTCGTGACCGGAACGTTCTGGTGGATCATCGTTAGGACGCGTTTTTCGAGTTCGAGGATCTGTTCGTCGGTGATCGCCTCGAAATGGTTGAAGTCGAAGCGGAGCGCTTCCGGGGTGACCTGGCTTCCCTGCTGGGAAACATGGGTGCCGAGCAGGTCGCGGAGCGCTTTGAAGAGCAGGTGGGTGGCGGAATGGTTCGCGGCGGTGGCGGCGCGCTTTTCGGTGTCGACCGAGGCGAGGACCCGATCCCCTTCCTTGATTTTACCGGAAAGGACGGTCACGGCGTGCAGAAACTGGCCGTTCGGCAGTTTCGTGACGTCGTCGACATGCGCGAAGAACCGGTCGCTCGTGAGCATGCCGGTGTCGGCGACCTGTCCGCCGGAGGTCGCATAAAACGGCGTCGCCTCCAGGACGATGCCTTCCGGGAAGATCTTGACGACGCGGGTCTCGTTGGACGTCGTCTGATAGCCGACGAATGTCGACTTTCCCGTGAATAACAGATGCGATTCGTTCTGCGACTTCATCGACTGGATGTCCTTGCGGGCATTTCGGGCGCGGTCTTTCTGCTTTTCCATTTCGGCCTTGAAGCCGTCGAGATCGACACAAAGGCCGCGTTCTTCGGCGTATTCGCGCGTCAGTTCGATCGGAAAGCCGTAGGTGTCGTAGAGGACGAAGGCGTCGGATGCGGAGATATCCGTACCTTTGAGGTCGGCGACGATCGCTTCGAAGCGCTTCTCGCCGGCGACGAGCGTTTCAAGAAATTTCGTCTCCTCGGCACTGATGATTTTCTTGACGATTCCGGCCTGGTCGACGAGATAGGGATAAAAATCCTTCATGACATCGACGACGACGTCGACGAGTTCGTCCATGAACGGCCGCTGGATGCCGATCTGCTTGCCGTACTTGACGGCGCGGCGAAGCAACCGGCGCAGGACGTAGCCGCGGCCTTCGTTGGCCAAAACGGCGCCGTCGGCGACGGCGAAGGTGACGGTGCGGATATGGTCGGCGATGACCTTGAAGGCCATTTGTCCGGTATAGTCGACTTGGGAGATTGCTTCGATCTTCTTCATGATCGGCATGAACAGGTCGGTCTCGAAATTGGTCGGGACCCCCTGGATCACGCAGGTGATGCGTTCGAGGCCGCAGCCGGTGTCGATGTTCTTGTTGGGCAGTTCGGGATAGTCGCTGCGCTTCAAACCGGCTTTCGCGTTGTATTGGGAAAACACGATGTTCCAGATTTCGATAAAGCGGTCGTTTTGGATGCCGTCCTTGATCGCGTTCGGTCCGACCGATCCGAACTTCTCGCCGCGGTCGAAATAGATCTCGGTGCACGGACCGCACGGACCGTCGCCGATCTCCCAGAAATTATCGTCGTCGGTCGCAATGATGTGCGACGGATCGACGCCGAGCGAAATCCACTTGGCGCGGGTTTCCTCGTCGTCGGGATAGATCGTCATGTAGAGCAGGTTCTTGTCGAAGTCGTACCACTCCGGGCTGGTCAGGATCTCGAAGCCCCACTCGATCGCTTCTTGACGGAAGTAGTCGCCGATCGAGAAGTTCCCGAGCATTTCGAAAAACGTGTGGTGACGCGCGGTCTTTCCCACGTTGTCGATGTCGTTGGTGCGGATGCATTTCTGCGCGTTGACGATGCGCGGGTTCTTCGGGACGATCGAGCCGTCGAAGTATTTTTTCAGCGCGGCGACGCCGGCGTTCATCCATAGCAGGGTCGGGTCGTCATTGGGGATGAGCGACGCGCCCTTCTCGACGGAATGGCCTTTCGACTGGAAGAAATCCAGCCACATCTTTCGCACTTGGCTTCCGGTTAACTGTTTCATGGGTAAAACCTCCTCAAAAAAATAAAATCGTCCTTATCAAATAAAGGACGACATGTCGCGGTACCACCTTTGTTCCGGTTTTCACCGGCGCTCGAAGTCCTTAACGCGGACGAAACGGACGGGATTGGCGTCTCTTGAAAGTGGCATCGGATTCCGCGTCGATCTGGTCGCACCTTCCCCAGACTCTCTTGACGCCGCAGATCCGTTGGCTTTCGCATCGATTTGAAGATATTATACAACACAACCATCGAAAAAGCAACCGTCGACGGGTTGGTTTCAGAGGAAATCCTCGATGCGCAGGTCATCGCCCGGTTCGATCTCCGGAGTCTCGGAAAGAAAGCGTGCAAGCAGCGTCTTGCGCGGCGGTTCGAGGCCGAGGATGCCGCGGCGGATGGCCTGATATTCGCCGATCATGACGAGTTTTTCCTTCGCCCGCGTGACCGCCGTATAGAGGAGTTTGCGCTTGAGCAGGATCGCGTGGCTCTTGACGAGCGGGAGGACCACGAGCTTGAATTCGCTTCCCTGCGACTTGTGGATCGAGACGGCGTAGGCGAGCGTCAGGGCGTCGAAGTCCTTGATGTCGTACTTGACCGTGTTCGTGCCGAAATCGACGAGCATCTCGCGTTCGTCGAGGATCGCCGAGACGACACCGATGTCGCCGTTCATGATCCCGTCCTCGGGCTGGTTGGCGAGCTGGAGGACTTTGTCCTTGAGCCGGAAGGATTTCTCGCCGCGCGTCAGCGCGGGAACTTCGTGATCCTTGTTGAAGGTTTCCTGGATCAGTCGGTTCAGGTTGTCGATGCCGCAGGTGCCCTTGTACATCGGGACCAGCACCTGGACGTCGTCGATCAGGTCGTAGCCGGCGTTCTTCGCCTCGCGGAGGGTCCGCAGGACGAGGTCCGGGACCTGATCTTCGCTCGCGCGGAAGTAGGTCCGGTCGGGATGGTTCGCGAGGACGTCCTCGGAGAGCTGCTGGTTCAGGATGTCGTAGGCGAGGCGGATGATCGAGGACCCGGCCGCCTGACGGTGGATTTTCGCGAGCCGCACGACCGGGAATTTCCCGGAGGTCATGAGGTCGGCGAGGACCTGGCCGGGACCGACCGAAGGCAATTGGTTGTCGTCGCCGACGATGACGATCTTGGCGGTGTCTTTGACCGCGTCGAAAAAGCGCTCGGCGAGCTGCACGTCCATCATCGACGCCTCGTCGACGACGACGAGCTTCGCCTCGAGGCGGTTGGTTCCGTCGAAGGCGAAGTGGCCTTCATAGTCGAAGCCGAGGAGCCGGTGGATCGTCGTCGCCTCGTGACCGGTCGCTTCCTGCAGGCGTTTGGCGGCTTTGCCGGTGGGGGCGCAAAGTTTGATTTTGCGGTTGATCGACGCGTCGCCCTGATGCATCGCCGCGAAGGTCGCGACGATGCCCTTGATGACGGTCGTCTTGCCGGTGCCGGGCCCGCCCGTGACGATCGTGAAGCGCTGGGACAGCGCGGTCTCGATCGCTTCCTTCTGATTGTCCGTATAGGTGATGGCGTTGTTGCGTTCGAAATCGGCGACGTAGGTGGTGACGAGGCCCGGGGTGAACGAATCGTCGGGACCATAGGCGTCCGCAAGCCGCCGCGCGACCGCTTTTTCCGCTTTGTAGAAGGCGGCGAGGCTGTAGGCGTCCGCGGTGACGACGATTTTTTCTT
>Ga0154580_125_pt2 | contig 22012 bp, 14 predicted proteins | sample RifGroF2_FD_116009 | JGI IMG/M metagenome (GOLD analysis project Ga0154580, IMG submission 116009) | Tenericutes bacterium GWF2_57_13
TGGCCGCCGTCGTCGTGGTTACCGTCGTCGTGGTCACCGTCGTGGTGGTGGCCGTCGTCGTGGTGGGCGCCGCAGTCGTCACTGTCGTGGGGGCGGCCGTTGTCACGGTCGACGCGGTGGTCGCTTCCGTGGTGGTCGCGGTTGTCAGGTTTTCACACGAAAATAGTATGAAAACGAGCGATAAGCAGATTGCCGCAATAATCGTTTTCTTCATCGTTTCCTCCTGTGTTCTATTTTGTATATCTTGTCAATCTTGATGATTTTTTTTCTTCGCGCCGCGTCGGATTTCGACGCTGGCGATCTCGATGGCGACCGGCAGGATCGCAAGCAGGGTCACGACCGATCCGAAGCCGTCGGTCGAAGAGACGCGTGAATCCGTCACGGTGATGGTTACCAGATCGTCATAGATGCGGTAGGCCGCGCCGTTGGCGTAGGTCGCCTGGAACCGGACGAGGACGAGCGCGGTTCCGGTATTCGCAAACCCGGTCACGACCGCGTTGGAAGCGATGGTGATTCCCGTTCCGCCGTCATCGATCACGACGAACTGGGGAATATAGGGATAGGACAATCCGCCGGGGGTGCCGATGACGCCGCGCAACGAAAGCGAAGCCGGCGGATTCGCGAGATCGACCGTAAAGGCGGTCTCGTTCATGTCAAACAGGAGCCAGTCGTTGGTCATCTGTCCGGTGTAGTTGGTCGTGATGCCGCCGACGCCCATGCCATAGAATGCGTAGATGTCGTCGATCGCGTCGATCGTCCACGGGTACGTGTTGATGCCGCGGTAATGCAGCTGACGGATGAGTTCTTCCGTCAAGGTGGAGGAATTGGGATTGTAGGTGGACTTGATCGGCACCACGGAATTCATGATGAGGAGCAGGCTTCCGTTAAGGTTTGTCTTGCTGGCCAAAGACGAATTCAGGTATCCGACCGAGATGGCGGGGAGGTTCAGCCGCATGTTGTCGACCTGGGCGGTGGCAAACGCGATCACGCTGACCTGGTCGGCCATCCCGTACGTTTCGATGAGTGCCGCGAGGACAGGGACGATTTCCGGTTTGGAACTCTTGATCTCGATGAAAATCTGAACGTCCTCGCCGCCGAAAGCGTCGAAGTATTCGTCGAGCGTCGGTACTTTCAGCCCCGGGAAATGTCCGGTCGTATCGAGGATCGTGAGCGCCTTCAGTTGCTCGAGGGTCGAACTTTCCACGGTCAGGTTGCCGTTCGTGGTCCGTGCGGTGGTCGAATCGTGCATGACGACGAGACGATTGTCGGTCGTCAGATAGATGTCGAGTTCGATCACATCGGCGCCGAGGTCATACGCCAAAAGCGAACCTTCGACCGTGTTTTCCGGCGCTTGCGACGGAATTCCGCGGTGGGCGATGACGAGCGGCGTGCGGATCAGCGAATTCTCCGGGAACTCGGCATAGAACGAATAGAGCGCATCGATGTCCGAAGCGATGATTCCGTCCGCTCCGGCGAGGACGCTTCGATACATTTCTTCGGCGTCGCCCTTGGAGGCGTTGGTAAAGACGGTGACGAGCCGGTTCTGCAGATATTCGACGTTATCCCTCGAAATGTATTGTTCCGGAAGCAGCGCGCCGAGCGCGCCACAGGTGTTGACCGCGTCGCGAATCGCGAGTCGGTCGGCGTCGTCGAGCGTCGGCGTCAGCGGATCGTAGTCGATCTCGAGGATGCCGCGCAACATCGAATAGGTTGCACGCGCATCTGTGATCGTCGTGGTGTTTCGGGAAATCAGGAAGACGTCGCGGATGCCGTACCCCTTGAGGACGGCGGCGACCGCCACGGCCACGTCGCGGTTGCGGATGTAGAAGGCGGGGATGACGCGGCCGTCGATCGCAAGCAGCGCTTCCAGGATCGTCGTGATCCTGGCGCCGGACGGACTCACGACGTTCATCGTGTGATCGACCGTCAGGACGAGCACTTGCGGACGGACTTCTTCTTCGATCGCGGTGATATCGGCGATCGAGGTTGCGAATTTCATGACCGACGGCGGAAGCTGGATGCCGGTGGCCGGATCGTAAAGTTCGGGAATGGTCGTGAATTCCAGCGATGACATGTCGACGTAATCGGCCGGAATCGTGATGAGGACGTTGTTGTAGACGGCGACCGATCCGCTCGCCTGGAAGCCGATGCTGCCGGAGGAGAAGTCGCTTGCGTTCTCATACTCGATCATGAGCGTTCCGTCGATGTATTCCTTGACGAGATCGCCTTTGAGGTCGATGCGCAGACGATAGGTAGTCGCGGCATTGATCATCTCGGTGTGGCTGGTCGTCTTGGGAACGTTCCAACCGCCGTTGATCCATTTTGCGAACTCGACGCCGTTTGTCGCGGTGGCGTTCTGGCGGATCGCCATCTGGAAGTAGCCGGCGGTTCCGTATCGATACATCACGGACGCCCAGCGCGTCGGCTCGTTAGCGGATAGAATCGTGAAGTCGGTTTCGATGATGTAGTTCTTGAATCCGTCGAGGTAGCTTGGCAAGAGAACGCGCGTCGGCGTCGTCGTGACGCCGTCGAGACGCAGTTTTCCCCCGGAGATCGAAGCGGTTCCGGTCTGGATCGTGTATCCCTCGGGAAGCGGGCCGTCGGCCATCGCATCATAGGAGGCTTGGTACACGACGTATTCCGTTTCTTCGGCCAGTTTTGAAAAGAGCAGGATCGTCACGCTCACTTCGCCGACTTGGAATTCAAGCGTAAACATGCCCTTTTCCGAAACGGTCAAGGTCGATCCCGTGACCGTGACGCCGGCGGGAAGGTCAACGAAGGTACCTTCGTCGAGCGGAACCTCGCCGAAGTCGCCCTTATACATATAATCGGAAAGGTCAACGGCGACGTCGACATCGGCCATGATGTAGTTCTTCGTGTCTTTCAGGGTGATGAGATCGGTCGTCGGGGCAGTCGTGCCGGTGGTCGTCGAGTCCGTGGTCGGGATCGTCGTCGGCATCGTCGTCGTCGCCGTCGTCGTCGCCGTCGTGGTTCCCGTGGTGGAGGTGGTTCCGGTCGTACCGGGAACCGTCGTCGTACCCGGATCCGACGTGGCCTCGGAAGTCGTCAGCCCGGTCGTCGAAAGAAAGGTCGTCAGCGTCGTAATTCCATCGCATGCGACAAACGCAAGCGACGTCAGGGCGATGCATAGGATCAGGATCGCTTTTTTCATATAATATCCTCCATCTTCGATAGGAAATCGGTTTCTTACCCCTTATTTAATAATATTTCCATAGTCATGTCAAGCGTTTTCATCACCATTGACCGTAGATTCGCCGAATCATTTACGAATGGTCGACCCCGCCGATGCCGGATGAAAACGTCGATCACGAAAAAAGCCGCATGGGAATTGCCGAATCGAGCGAAATAGAGTACAATATTGATATCGAAACGTTTCGGAGGATTCAACATGAACATCATCGATCTCGAACTGCGCAAGTCCTTTGATTTTTTTTGGGAGATGGCGAACCGCAACCCGGAAAGTCCGGCCTACGGTCTCATCTCGGATAACTCCGCAAAACCCGAAATCGCCTCGATCGCTTCCGTGGGATTCGGTCTTTCGGCGATCGTCATCGGCGTCGAGAACGGATATATCACCTATGCCGAAGGACTCGACGCGGTGCAAAGGACGCTTCGGACCTTCGCCGACGTCGTGCCGCATTTCCATGGATTCTTCATGCACTTCGTGATGACCGCCACGGGTCTTCCCCGCAAGAAATGCGAGTATTCCACCATCGATACAGCCATCTTATTGAATGGCGCGCTGACATGCGACGCCTATTTCGACGACCCGGAAGTCCACCGTCTCTTTCGCGCCATCTACGACCGTGTCGACTGGAACGCGTTTGTCTTCGACTATCAGGGCAAGCCGACGTTTCATATGGCGTACAACCCCGAAGAAGGCGGCGACTACCGCCAGCACAGCCGCGATCCGTGGATTTGGCAGTGGGACATGACCGCCGAACAATTGTCGATGTATTTTCTGGCGGCGGGATCGGACCATGTTCCCGCCCCGCTCGCAAAGGCACTCTATGAAGGCTTCCGCCGACCGGTCGGAACGTACGCCGGATACGAATACGTCTATTCCCCGGGAAACGCATTGTTCGTCTATCAGTATTCCCATGCCTGGATCGATTTTGCGAAAATCATCGACGCAAACGGTTTCGACTGGGCGGATAATACCCGCCGCGCGACCTACGCCAACCGCGCATGGTGCATCCGCCACGCGGACCATTACCCCATCTTCAACGAATACATGTGGGGCATCACCGCCTGCCTGACGCCCAAGGGATACCGCGGCCAAGGCGTGGCCCCGACCGATGACCGCAACCGTCCCGACGGCCATACCGAAGGCGTGGTTCCGCCGTCCGGTCCGGCGGGCTCGATCTGCTATGCCCCCGAAATCGTCATCCCTTCGCTTGAATACATGGCGAAGACCTATCCCGCCGCCTTCGCCCGCTACGGTTTCACCGACGGAATCGCGCTGACGCCGGATGGCGAGTGGATCTCGAAAGACTACATCGGCATCAACAAGGGCGTCACCGCCCTGATGATCGACAACTACCTGCACGGCAAGATCTGGTCCTTGTACATGAATCATCCGATGATCAAGAAAGCGATCGAAAAACTCGGTTTCACGTTCCGGTGAGGTGAATCCATGGCCACGATCAAAGACGTCGCGAAGGCGGCGAACGTATCGATTTCGACGGTTTCCTACGCATTGAACGCCGATTCCCGCATTCCCGAAAAGACCGCGGCCGTGATTCGAAAAATCGCCGGCGAAATCGGGTATTTTCCGAGCGCGGCGGCGCGCAATCTGAAGAAACGCAGTACCCAGACGATCCTCGTCGCGATTTCCGACTTCGGCGGTCCGGTCTACCACAACCTGCTGGACGGCATCCATCACGAGTTGTCGAAATGGAATTACACGATGATCGTCTCGACCGGCGTTTCTTCGGAGAATCTCCTGAAGGAACGCTCCGCCGACGGCGCCATCGTCGCCGACATCCACATCGCGGACGAAACGCTCGTCAAAGTGGCGAAGAACTTCAAACCGGTGATCGTGCTCGACCGCCGGCTCGCCGATCCCGACATCGTCGACATGACGATCGACAACCTGAACGCGATGGCCGAACTGACCCGCGCCGTGGTCGCGAAAGGATACCGCCGCATCGGCTATGTCCACGGCGTCCGCGAGACCTATGACGACAACGATCGCTACGACGGATTCCTAAAAACGATGACCGCGACCGGGACCAAAGTGTTCGCGGAATACTGGGGATCGTTCACGAAAGCCTCGGGCGTCGCGATCATCCGCGAGGCGATCGCCTCCGGCCTCGAACTGCCCGACATGTTCGTCTGCGCCAACGACGAAATGGCGATCGGCATCATGGACGGGCTTGCCGAAAAAGGCATCCGCGTGCCCGATGATATCGGCGTTTCGGGATTCGACGACATCGAACTGTCCTCCTACTACCGTCCCGGACTCTCGACGATCCGGATCGATCATTTCGAATGGGGCCGCGCGATCGCCGCGACCGCCATTGCGCTTCTGCAGAACAAGCATGTCGACGTTCACAAGCAAGTCGGCACAATCATTCTGCGCGACTCTTTCTGACCGGCATTTTTGCCGGTTCTTTTTTTCAAAAAGCGGTTGAAAGCGCTTGTAAATACCGCTATCGTATGCTATAATAAAAACGAAATGTCATCGAAACGTTTCGATAGAGGGGGATCCGACTTTGCTCGCAAACAAGTACGGCCAATTCAGCGCCGATGGGAAAGAATATGTCATCACCAATCCGAGGACCCCGAGACCGTGGGTCAATGTCATATCCAACGGGGATTACGGTTTCGTGGTCTCGCAGACCGGCGGCGGCTTTTCCTGGCGCGGCAACGCCGAACAGAATCGGCTCACCCGATTGTACCAGGACCTGATCAAGGACAACTTCGGCAAGTATTTCTATCTCCGGGACCGCTCGAACGGCCGTTATTGGTCGTTGTCCTGGATGCCCACCCAGACCCCGTATGAAGTCTTCTCGGTCCGTCAGGGCGTCGGATACTCGGTTTTCGAGTATCAGGTCGAAGAAGTGCACACGGCGATGAAGATGTTCGTCGTCCCGCACCAGCCGCTTGAAATCATCGAAATCGCGATCACGAACAAATCGTCTGCTCCCAAGGATCTCGACCTCACGAGCTATTTCGAGTGGGAGGCGGCGATCCATCCCGACGCCCACCGCGAATTCCACAAACTATTCATGGATACCTCGTTTCATCCCAAACTGAACGCCATCAAACTGCTCAAATACATGTGGGGGTTCGGCGACAAGAAGGGACTCCACAACAACGTCGACTGGGACTACACCGGCTTCCACGCGGTCTCCGAACCCGTCGCTTCGTTTGACACCGACAAGGAATCGTTCCTCGGCATGTATGGCCGCGAGGATTCCCCGAAAGCGATGAAGGATGAAAAGCTGGCGAAGAACCAGGGCCGCTTCGGCGATCCGGTCGCCTCGCTGCGAAACGAAGTCAAGCTTCAGCCCGGCGAAAGCAAGACGCTCGTCTACACGATCGGCTGCACGACGTTGGGTAAAAACGAAATTCCCGGGATCGAATCGGTCTACGAAGACCCCGATCCTCTCATCAAGAAGTACACGTGCGTCAAAGGCGCCCGCGAGGCATTTTCCGAACTGCAGGCCTTCTGGGCGGAACTGCTCGGCGGCGACGAAGCGAAAACCCCCGATCCGGCCTTCGACCTGATGACCAACACATTCGCCAAATATCAGGCGATCTCGGGTCGCCTGTGGGCGAAGACCGGCTACTATCAGACCTCCGGCGGATATGGGTTCCGCGATCAATTGCAAGACTGCCTCATCTTCCTGGAAGGCAAGCCGGAACTCGCGAAGAAACAGCTCTTGATGCATGCGGCGAAACAGTTCCAGGCCGGCGACGTCTATCACTGGTTCGTCACGTTCCAGGGCTGGGGTCCGCGCGGTAACTGCTCAGACGACCTCCTCTGGCTGCCGCTCATCCTCGACAGCTACCTCGAGGAAACGCTCGACTTCCCCTTCCTCGACGTCACCGCCCCGTTCCTCGACGGCGGCGAAGCGACGATCTACGAACATGCGAAACGGGCGATCCAGAAATCGCTCACCCGCTTCTCCTCCCGCAACGTCCCCCTGATGGGATCGCATGACTGGAACGACGGACTCTCCGCCGTCGGTCCCGGGATGAAAGGCGAATCGTTCTGGATGTCCTGCTTCCTCTACATCATCCTCAAAAAATTCGCCCGTCACGCCGCGATGCGTCACGACGACGCGTTCGTCGCCGACATGCTCGCGAAGGCCGAGATGATCAAACAGACCTTCAATGAATTCGCCTGGGACGGCGAATGGTACCGGATGGCGACCACCGACGCCGGATTGATCCTCGGATCGAAGGACAACGACGAAGGCAAGATCTTCCTGATGCCCAACGCCTGGGCGATCATCGGCGAACTGATTCCCGCCGACCGCCTGAAGACGGTCGTCAGGTCGATCGAAAAACTTCTGCTCCGCGATTACGGGACCGTGCTCAACTTCCCCGCGTTCACGAAGCCGCGCACCGATGTCGGCTACGTCACCCGGTACGCCCCGGGTCTTCGCGAAAACGGCGGCGTCTACACGCACGCCGCAGCATGGGCGGTCACCGCGTTCGCCAAGGCGGGACGTTCCGACCTCGCCTATCGCGCCTTCCGCGGCATCTGCCCGCCGAACCGCACGGCCGATCCGGACCGCTATGTCGCCGAACCGTACGTCACCTGCGGCAACTCCGACGGACCGATCTCGCCGAATTACGGCCGCGGCGGCTGGACCTGGTACACCGGCTCCGCACAGTGGCTCCATCGCGTCGCCGTCTGCGACATCCTCGGCGTCAAGGCGACCTACGAAGGTCTTCTCGTCGAGCCGCACGTCCCCGCCGAATGGAACGAGTACAAGTACCACCGCGACTTCCGCGGCGCGACCTACGCGTTTGAGTTCGTCCGCGGTCTCAAAGGTGCGATCGTCTGCGACGGAACGGCTGTGAAAGGCAACATCCTCCCCGATTTCCACGACGGCAAGACCCATCAGGTCCGCGTCGTCTTCAAATGATCGCACGGCGATCAAAAAGCCACACATAGGAGAATGAAGATGAAAAAGCTCATCAGCATCGCCCTCATCGTTATGTTCGCCGCGGTCGCCGTCGCCTGCGAGACGGTCACGACCGTCCCGACGACCGCCGCTACCACCGCCGTCGGTACCACCACGACCGGTTCGGGCACCACCACGACCGGTTCCGGAACGACCGCCACGACCCAGCCGACCGGCACCACGACCGCGACCACGACCGTATATCACGATCCGGTCACGCTCACCTATGCGGCCTGGAACCTCGGCGCCATCGACTCATTGACCAATCTCGAACGGCTGATGCTCGACGCCTTCGAGGTCGAGTATCCGTGGATCACCGTCGAAATCCTCGAACGTCCGAAAGTCCCGGATGCGACCGGAACCGGCGAAATCGATCAGAACTGGAACGAGTTCCTCGGCGCGAACGCCGCGCTCGGCACGCTGCCGGACGTCTACTTCACCGATTCCGTCGAAACGACGATCATGAACAATTGGTCGCTCGACCTCGCCGCAATCGCCGAAAGCGATCCAGAGTTCTTGAACATCTCCGCCGACCTGCGCAACGCCGCGAATTTCGGCGGTCACATCATGGCCATCCCGTACGCGGTCTACTACTTCGGCTATTTCATCAACAAGACGCTCTTCGAAGACCAAAACGGCGACCAGCCGCTCTTCGAGGACACCTGGGCTGAATTCGCCGCCAAGGTCGCCGACGTCGCCAGCCAGACCGTCACCACCGGCAACGGCATCGCCGGCATCTGCGGCATCGACCGTCTGCTCGAATGGTATCCCGCGCAGCTCAACGCCGACCTCGGCTGGTACACCTACGACGGTTCGCTCCTCCATCTCGATGGTCCGGATTTCGCCGCCACGCTCGACATGTACAACACGCTGATGACGACCAAGGCCTACATCTACGACGCCTTGACGGCCGATGAGAAGATGGCCGCCTTCGGCACCACCGGGACGTGGGAGACTTCCAAATTGCTCGCGTACTGGGAATACACCCCGATCATCGGCTCGATGCTCGATCTCGGCTTCGACGTCGACTTCATCGGCACCCCCGGCACCGCCGCCTCCCATAAAATCCCGGTCGTCCTCGACCTGATGTGCGTCTCCTCGCAGACCGACCATCCGGAAGACGCCTACCTGCTCGCCAAATGGATGAGTTTCGGCAAGGCCGGCTACCTGAAGCGGATCGACATCTCCTCCACCGTCGAAGGCGTCGTCGCCCTCAACATGACGCCGCTGCAACCGGACGAAGAGATGCTCGACGCCTTCTTCGGGATCTACACGACGTTCACGGAATTCCGCAAGGTCGTCGAATACGACGATTACATCATCGAACCGAACAAGTACGTCCCGGGCTACATCAAGGCCCGCTGGACCGGCGTGTACAACGCCACGACGTCGCTTGGCGACATCTTCACCGGCGTCTTGAGCGGCGCGATCAACTATGCGGACGTCAAGACCGTCTGGAACCAAAAGGCCAACGATGCCTTGACGGCGGCACGCGAAGCCGTCTTCGAACAACTCGGAATCGTCGGATAACCAAGATAACGCCAAGCCATTCTTCCCGCGAGGTGCCTCGTGATCAAGAAAAGCCTGTCCCTCCTTATGATCCTGATTCTGACGCTGTGCGGCGCCGGCTTCCATGCCGGCGTCGTTTCGGCGTCCGTACCGGATACGGGCTGGACCGACACGACCGCGGCCGGAACGTACCAAGACATCCTGCCGACCTGGACCGATCAAGCGTACGCGGACAATTCCGGGTTTTCCGCCGTCGTCACGCCCGCCCAGTTCGACGGAGCGGTTCCGGAACCCGATTCGGCCGGCTATCACGGCCCGGCAGCGCGTTTTGACGCCACCGGGATCCTCACCTTCACGGTGAACGTCCCGACGACCGGACTCTATCGCTTTGCCCTCGATTTTCTCCCGCTCGACGACAACTACCTCGACGAGGAACTTGCCGTGTCGGTGAACGGCGTTTCCCCCTACGCCGAAGCCGGCCAGATCATCCTCTACAAGAACTGGGACGGAGGATCGGTTTTCTCGACCGACCGGTTCGGCAACGATTTCTACGCATCGCAGTCCGTCATCGCGGAATGGACGCATCAGGCGTTCCAGGACCCGATGGGTTTTCATACCGAACCTCTGTGTTTCCTCTTGGAAGCCGGCAACAACGTGGTGGAGTTCCGGCTTCTGAAGGGGGCGTTTCTGCTCGGGGACGTCACGGTCACCGGCCAGGCCTCCCTTCCCGGCTACGCGGCCTACCGCGGCGGCGCACCCGCCGAAAGTTCCGACTTCTTCCTCGCGATCGAGGCGGAAACCCCGGATGCGAAGAACTCTTCGTCGATCCAGGCCGGCGTCGACCGCGACCTCGGCGTGACGCCGTTTGCGGTGTCCGTGCTCAAACTCAACATCCTCGCGGGATCGAGTTTCAATTCCGAACGCGAATCCGTCGCCTATGATGTCGTCGTCCCCGCCGCCGGTTTCTATCATCTGTCCTTCAAGGTCCGACAGTCCGCCCATGCGAACGCATCGGTGTTCCGGACCCTCCGCATCAACGGCGAGATCCCCTTCGCCGAAGCATCCGCGCTCTCGATCGGCTATACGACCGACTGGCAGAACTACACTCCTTCCGACGCGTCCGGAACACCTTATCTCTTCTATCTCGACGCAGGGATGAACGTCGTATCGCTTTCCGTCGACCTGTCGGCCTACCGCACGACCTATGAAACCGCGCAGACGGTGTTGAAGGCGGTCAACCAGCTGTCGCTCGACATTCGGAAACTGACCGGCAACCAGGTCGACGAAGACCGCGACTGGTCGATCGTCGACTACATGCCCTCGATCGTCGCCGACCTCCGCGCGATGACCTCCGCGCTGCAGGATCAGATGGACTACGTCGATGCGCTGAACGGCTCCGACCGGCGTTCCGAGGTCGAATCGAGCCTTCGTCTCTGCATCCGCAACCTGACGTTGCTCGCCGACGAACCCGACGAAATTCCGCAGAACATCACGATGCTTTCGACCTCATCCGCTTCGGTCGCATCGATGCTCGGAACGGTCATCGCGCTGCTCGTCGACAGTCCGCTCGACATCGATTGCTTCTACGTCTACGCCAACGCCGAACTGCCCGAGGCCAACGCCGGTTTCTTTGCCCGGGCGTGGCTTGCGATCAAACGCTTCTTCCTCTCCTTTTTCGAAGACCGCTATTCCGATGTCCCCGAAGAAGGCGAGCTTGAGGTATGGGTCAACCGCTCGAAGCAATATGTCGATCTGATCCAGAAGATGGCGGACGATACCTTCACAACCGCGACCGGAATCCCCGTCAAAGTCTCGGTGATGTCCTCCGAAAGCAAACTGATCCTCGCCAATTCCGCCGGGCAGAATCCCGACGTCGCCCTCGGCATCGCCTCCTGGATGCCCTACGACATGGGCATCCGCGGCGCCGTCTACGACCTTTCCGCGTTTGAAAACGATCCGGCGTTCGCCGCGACGCTGGCCCAGTTCAATCCCGAATCGCTGATTCCGATGATCTACGACGAGGGTCTGTACGGGCTTCCCGACACGGAGAACTTCTATGTCCTCTTCTATCGGACGGACATCCTCGACACGCTCGACCTCGAGATTCCCGACACCTGGAGCGAGGTCACCGAGATGATGCCGGTACTCAAGCGCTACGGCATGGATTTCTACATCCCGCTTTCGAGCGCGACATCGCTCAAGTCGTTTGACGCCACCCTGCCGTTCCTCTTCCAGTACGGTTCGTCCGTCTACGCCGATCACGCCTTCGCCGCGGCGATCGACGACGGCGCCTCGATCGACGCCCTCACGATGATGACCGAACTCTACACGATCTATTCGATGGACGTCACGGTTTCCTCGTTCTACAACGATTTCCGGCTCGGAACCTGCCCGATCGGCGTGGGCGATTTCGGGATGTACGTCACGCTCCTCAACGCCGCCCCCGACATCCAGGGGCTCTGGTCGGTCGCCCTTCTTCCCGGCGTCGAAAAGAGCGGCGACGTGATCGACCGCAGCGCTCCCGGCGCGGCGACCGCCAACATCGTCTTCGCCAACACCGCATACCCCGAAGAAAGCTGGGAGTTCCTCCAGTGGTGGGCCTCGACCGACACGCAGGTGACGTTTGAGAACCTGCTGCTATCGACCCTCGGCAAATCCTACATGTGGAACTCCGCGAACGTCTCGGCGTTCCTCGCGGCCGGATACACCGCTTCCGACGTCGACGTCATCGTCGGCCAGTGGGAGTGGCTTCGCGAACTGCCCAAGGTGCCGGGATCGTACCAGGTCGAACTGGAGATTTCGAACCTCTGGAACAGCGTCGTGCTCGAACGCGCGAACCTGCGCGTCGAACTGAACGACGCGGTGATCCGCGCGAACAAGGAAATCCGCAAGAAAATGAGCGAGTTCGGCTACATGGACAAGGCCGGCAACGTCCTTCGTCCTTACATCCTGGCCTCGCGATCGTTGATCGACGAATGGTTGAGCGGAGGTGACGGCGCATGAGCGAACCGACCGCCCTCGTGAAACCCGCCTCCTTCCTGGAGCGCCTCAAGCGCTTCTTCACGCCGCGCCGCCAGGTACGCGACAGCCATCCCGTCGCCTACGCCTTCGTCGCCCCCTATCTCCTCATGTTCGCGATCTTCATCATCATTCCGGTCATCGCGGCGATCCTGCTTTCGTTCACCTACTTCGACACCGTGCGGTTCCCGCAGTGGATCGGCTTCGAGAACTACATCAACATCCTCACCAACGACGCCGAATTCATGCAGTACGTGATCCCGAACACGCTGAAATACGCCGTGATCGTCGGTCCCGGCGGATACATCCTGTCCTTCTTGATCGCGTGGATGCTCGCGCAGTTGACACCGAAGGTCCGGACCATCCTCGCGCTCGTCATCTACTCGCCGTCGCTCACCGCCGGCGTCACGATGTCGGTTTTGTGGAAGGTCATCTTCGCCGGTGACGAAACCGGCTATCTCAACATGTTTTTGATGAATCTCGGCGCGATCAACGAACCGGTCGCGTGGCTCACCTCGGCGAACACGCTGATGCCGATCATGATCGGCGTCACGCTGTGGAGTTCGATGGGCGTGGGCTTCCTCGCGATGCTCGCCGGCATCCTGAACGTCAACCAAGACCTCTATGAGGCCGGCTACATCGACGGCATCAAGAACAAGTTCCAGGAAATGATCTACATCACGATCCCCACGATCAAGCCGCAGATGCTGTTCGGCGCGGTCATGGCGATCGTCGGCACGTTCGGTTCCTCCGGCATCGGCGTCGCGCTTTCGGGGTCCAACCCGACACCGCAGTACGCCGGCCAGCTGATCGTGAACCATATCGAGTATTTCGGCTTCAACAAATATGAAATGGGGTATGCGGCGGCGCTTTCGGTCATCCTGCTTCTGGTCATCTATGCGGTATCGCGGTTCGCGTTCCGCCTCTTCGGGAGCAAAGACGAATGAACCACTCCAAGTCGCGCTTCCAGGCCACCAAGATCAATCCGAAACGCTTCCACCCCGCGCAACTCCGCTACCTCGCCGTGCTTCTGCCGATCGCGACGTTCATGATCCTGCCCCTCTTCTTCATCTTCAACCACGCCTTCAAGCCGTTCGAAGAACTGTTCGCGTATCCGCCGCGGTTCTTCGTCACCCGTCCGACGCTGTCGAACTTCACGAACCTGTTCGCGGTGACGGGCTCCTCCGGCATCCCGATGTCGCGCTATCTCTTCAACTCGATCATCGTCACGGTCCTCGTCATCCTCGTCAGCGTGCTGATTTCGACGATGGCCGGATACGCCCTTTCGAAGCTGCATTTCAAGGGTAAAAAAGCGATCAACGAGATCAACACGATCGCCCTCATGTTCGTCGGCGTCGCCGTCACGATCCCGCGCTATCTGGTGATCGAGAAACTCGGGCTCATCGACAACTTCTTCATCCACGTGCTTCCTTATCTCGCGATTCCGGTCGGACTCTTCCTCGTGAAGCAGTTCATCGACCAGATCCCGGGCGAACTGATCGACGCCGCCCGCGTCGACGGGGCCAACGACTGGCAGATCTACCGGAAGATCGTCGTCCCGCTCATCAAGCCGGCGATCGCGACGATCATGATCCTCTCGTTCCAGTCGGTCTGGAACTCCGCCGACACCTCGGCGACCTACATCAACGCCGATGTGAAGAAGACGTTCGCCTTCTACATGGGGACGCTCACGACGAACACCAACGCCGTCGCCGGCCAGGGCATGGCCGCCGCCGCGTCGCTCATCATGTTCGTTCCCAACCTCGTCATCTTCATCATCATGCAGAGCAAGGTCATGGACACCATGGCCCACTCCGGGATCAAGTGAGGCGGCCGCGATGAAAAAAGTCCTTTGCCTGACGCTGCTTCTCCTGCTTTCCGCAACCTTCCTCCCCGTCGCCGGGGTTTCCGCCGACACGGCGTTCTGGCACGACCACTATCCCTACGACACATACACCGTCGACTACCGCGGCTGGCTAACCTACACGCAGACCGCCTACGTCCCGCTCGGCATCGTCAACGCTCCGGGCACGCTTCTGACCCCGGAGGACCTGTTCGTCCGCGACGGTCTCTTCTACGTCGCCGACACGGGCCATGCGCGGATCGCCGTCTTCGATTACGAAGGGGCGCTCGTCGCCGAGATCGGCGCCGACGTGCTCGACCGTCCGACCGGCGTCTTCGTCTCGGAAGACGGCTTCGTCTACGTCGCCGACAAGGGAACGTCCCTCGTCAGCAAATTCGCTTTGGACGGCACCTTCATCCGCGACTACGGGCGACCCGTCGAACCGCTCTTCGGAGCGTCGTCGCTCTACGTTCCCGTCAAGGTCGTCGTCGGCGCCGGCGAGAACATCTATGTGATCGGCGAAGGCTCCACCTCGGGCGTCATCCAGCTCAACTACGACGGATCCTTCCTCGGCTACTTCGGCGTCAATCTTTCCAATAAATCGCTGTTGCAGAAAATCGCCGACGTCTTCGTCGCCGGCGACGAATACGCCAAGAACACGCCGCCGTCGCCGACGAACATCGCGATCAACGCCAAATCGCTCGTCTACACCTCCACGCCCAACGCCGAAGCCGCCTTGAAGAAACTCGACGTGAACGGCAACAACATCCTCACGATGACCAATTACGACGTGGAAAACGACGTCGTCGACCTCGCCGTCAACGACCTCGGCTACCTCTACGCGATCTACGACGACGGCTTCCTCGCCGAGTACGATCCCGCCGGCAATCTCCTCTTCGCCTTCGACGTGACCGAATCAACGTCCAACATCATCGGCCAGATCAAGAGCCCGACGGCGATCGCGATCGACGAAGCGGGCATGCTGTTCTGCCTCGACGGCGCCGGCAACGCGATCGTCGCGTATGCGCCGACCGACTTCGCCGACCTCGTCCATCAGGCGATCGGCCGCTACAACGAAGGCGCGTATCTGGAAAGCACGGGGCTGTTCGAAGCGATCCTGCGGCAAAACGCCAATTTCGCGCTCGCCCACGCGGCTCTCGGAAAGGCGTATTATCAACAGGGCGACTACGAAGCCTCGCTGATCGAATACCGCCTCGCCAACGACATCGCGGGCTATTCCGAGACCTACTGGAAGATCCGCGACGGCTGGCTCAAGGACAATCTGTCCTGGATCTTCATCGTCCTCATCCTCCTGTCGGTCGCTTCCGCCGTTTTGAAACGGGTCGACCGCAAGACCGCCGCGTTCGCCGGCATCCACCGCGGCGTCGAAAAAGTCGCCGTGCGGACCGACGTCCGCCGCTTCTCGCTCGTCTTCCACATCCTCAAGGATCCCGCCGACGCCTTCTTCCAGATCAAGCGGCTCCACCGCGGGACGCCCGCCTCGGCCAGCGTCCTGATTGCCGTGCTGTTTGTGGAATATCTGGTCATGCTACGTTATACCGGTTTCGTGTTCAACTCCTTCGCCGACACGGTCAACCTCGTCGGCGCGGCCGTCGGTTTCTTCGGCGTCTTCTTCCTCTTCGTTTTCTCGAACTACCTGATCTCGACCCTCTCCGACGGCGAAGGCTGGCTCAAGGACGTCTACGTCGGGACCGCTTACGCGCTTTCGCCTTTGATCATCGGATGGCTTCCGCTCACGCTTGTGAGCAACGTCCTCACCCTGAACGAATCGGTTCTCTACCAGCTCGCTTCGGCCGTGCTCTACGGCTGGACGGCGATTTTGATCTTCCTGTCCGCCAAGGAAATCCACAACTACGAAATCGGCGAAACGGTCAAGAACCTGCTCATGACCCTCTTCGCGATGATCATCATCGTTTTGATCGGCTTCATCGTCTATGTCTTCGGTTCCGAATTGTGGGACTTCCTGATTTCCTGGGGAAAGGAGCTGATCAACCGTGTGGCATCGTAGTTTTTTGAAGAAGATCCTGCTCTTGGCGGTCCTCCTGTCCGTCGTCCTCGTCCCGGCTTCGCTCCTCTTGGCTGAACGCCGGATTCCCTCCGACACCCTCGACGGCGACGCTTCGGCGATCCTCGAAGCGACCCGCTTCACCTCCAACCAGTACACCCAGACCGACGATGAAACCGTCGTCGACAGTTCCCTGACGATTCCCGGCACTTTCAGTCTCGTCGGCGAGACCGACGCCCTCCAGCTCTTTGCGGAAAGCCCGAACGGGGCGATCCGCGTCGTGAACAAGGAAGACGGCTACGTCTACGGCTCGAGCTTCGATGCCGCAAACGTCCCGATTCCCTACTTCAACACGACCTGGGAGGGCATCGTCAACTCGGCCGCGGTGATCGAATACTATTCCTACAACGACACCAACGGCGCCTACATCGTCAACGAAGAATCCTTCTATACGAGTCCGCTCACGACGATGGACTATCGCACGATCGATGATGGATACGAACTCGCCGTTTTCTACGGCGAATCGTCGATCGGACTGACGATCCGGGTGTATGTCGAGGGAATCTACCTGCACGTCGAGGTCCCCGCGGAATCGATTACCGAAGGCGACGCGTTCAAACTGCGGAGCGTCAAATGCTTCCCGTTCCTCGGCTCCGTCTTCGGCGATTCGATCCCCGGCTACGTCTTCGTCCCGGACGGCTCCGGCGCGCTGATCCGCTATAAGCCGATCGACGCCGTCACCGAGATCTACGAATTCAACTATTACGGGTCGGACACCGGCATCCTCCGGACCGGCGTCGATGAAGCGATGCTCAACTTCCCGGTCTATGGGATGATCCACGGCGTCCGTCAGCACGGGTTCGTCCAGATCATCGAAAACGGCGACGCCTTCGCGACGCTCGTCGTCTCCCCGGCGAAGAACAATCTGAAGTACTACTACTCCTACAACAAGTTCGTCTACCGCAACACGTACCGCTCGCCCTCCTCGAAAGCCGACGCCGCCTCCGGCGCCGGGCAACAGGTGATCGAAGCGGGCCGCAATTCCTGCGACGTGGCGGTCGTCTACGCCTTCCTCGCGGGCGATGACGCCGACTATGTCGGGATGGCGAACGGCTATCAGGACTATCTCGTCGGTCAAAACGCCGACTTCGGCCGTGCGCCGGCCGTCGGCGTGGTGCCGGCGTTGATCGAACTCATCGGCGCCGAGCCGAGTCCCGGCTTCCTCTTTGATGAAATGCGCGTCATGACGTCGTATGCGGGCGCCGGCCGGATTCTGTCCGAGCTCGCGACGACGATTCCGGCGCTGACGGTCGTCTACAAGGGCTGGAGCGACGGCGGATATTCCGCCGGCGGCGTCGATTACGACCGCCGCGAAGCCGCGCTCGGCACCCAGGCCGAACTGCTCGAATTGATCGAAACGTACAACCAGGGACCCAATGCGCTCTTGCTTTTCACCGACTTCCTGCGGGTTTCCGATGCCGGCAGTTACAGCGTCTACCGCGACGTCTCGCAACGGATCGACACCTCCCTGCATACCGCCTTCGGAATCGAGCGGACCTGGTACTATCTCAGTCCGACCCGCTCCGTCATGTATCTCGATCGTGCCGTCGATACGCTTCTGGGCTGGGGCGCGACCGAACTCGCACTCGGTTCGATCGGCTATCTCCTCTATTCCGACTACCGCGACACCGCTGATGCGGTCGACCGCGCGGAAGCGATCGCGCTCTACCGCACCGCGCTGGCTGACGGCTCTATGGACTTCTCCGTCTACCGCGCCAACGCGTATCTGCTCGCCTACGCGAATCGCTACCTGTCGGTGCCGACGACCTCTTCGGGCTATGCGATCTATACCGACACGGTCCCGTTCGCGGCGATCCTGCTCGCCGGCGTGATGGAAGCCTACGGTCCGTACGCGAACTTCTTCGCCAACCGCACCGAAGAGACGCTTCGCTCCATCGACTACGGCCTGCTTCCATCCTTCATCCTCACCGAGGCTTCGGCGTATCTGTTGAACGACACCGAACTCGCCAGCCTCTATTCGTCCTCCTACGACACCTGGCGCGAAGCCGTCGGTGACATCTACGGCAGCGTGGCAAGCGCGCTCTCGACGTTCTACGGCAGCCGCGTCGTATCGCGGCGCGTGCCCGCCCCCGGCATCGTCATGACATCGTACGACAACGGCGTCACGGTCTATGTGAACTACACCGGTTCCGACTATCTCGCCGGACTTCTCACGATTCCGGCGCAGTCCTTCGAGGCGGTGATTCCCGATGCCTGAGATGCGTGCCCCGAAAAAACCGATGAAGCGCGAAAAGCGCATGAACCTCGTCGGCTGGTCGATGCTTCTGCCGTGGACGATCGGCTTCCTCGTCTTCACCTTCTACCCGATCCTCACCTCCTTCCGCTACAGCCTCTCCGACGTCGATCTTGACGGCGCGGGGATCCTCGTGACCTTCGTCGGTCTGGCGAATTACCGCGCCGCGTTTTCCTCCGCGGCCGGCTTCGCCTTCCTCCAGTCGGTCCTCGACTTCGCCCTCGAAGTCCTCTTCAAGGTCCCGATCATCACCGTCTTCGCGATCATCATCGCCGTCCTGCTCAACCAGAAGATCAAGCTGCGCGGCTTCTTCCGCGCGATCTACTTCCTCCCCGTGATCATCGCCTCCGGGCCGGTCATCACGCAGCTCGCGAACCAGGGCGCGGCGACGATCCCGCTCGTCGAACAGATGGGCATCCTCGATTTCATCAACGCCACCTTCACCCCCGCCCTCGCCCGGCCGATCGCCGGCGTCTTCGACGAACTGATCGTGATCCTCTGGTTCTCCGGCGTGCAGATCCTCCTGTTCATCGCGTCCCTCCAGAAAATCGACCGGAGCGTCTACGAAGCCGCGATGATCGACGGCGCCGGACCGTGGGAATCGTTCTGGAAAATCACCATGCCGGCGCTTCAGAGCATGGTCCGCGTGTCGGTCATCTTCACGATCATCAACCTCGCGACCTTCTCGGAAAACCCGGCGATCCAGCACATCAAGAACAACATGTTCGCGCTGGAGACCGGCTTCGGCTTCTCCTCGGCGATCGCCTGGATCTACTTCGTGGCGCTCGCCCTGATCCTCGGCATCGTGGTCGGCCTCTTGAGCGCCTTCGCACGAAAGAAGGCGAGGACATGATGGACAAGAACCGGAAAATGAAGATCCGCCGCTTTTTCCTCGGAAAGAACGGAATCATCGGTAAAATCGTGCTTTACGGCCTCTTGATGACGATCGGCTTCGTGTATCTCTTCCCGCTCATCAAGATGTTCACGACGTCGATCATGGACCTCTCCGACCTCGTCAACCCGGTCGTCGAGTGGATTCCCACGAAACTCTACCTCGAGAACTACCGGACCGGCCTGATCGTCCTGAAATACGGTCAGACGCTCCTCTTCAGCCTCGCCGTCACGCTCGTCCCGGCGCTCCTCCAGACCGCCGTGACCTCCCTCACGGGATACGCCCTCGCCAAGTTCAGGGTGCGCGGACGGCGGATCGTCTTCGGCCTCATCCTGCTCACCTATCTGCTTCCCCAGCAGGTCTACATGATTCCGAAGTTCGTCCTCTTCGATCAGCTCGGGATCCTCAAGACCGCCTGGTCGATCATCTTCCCGGCCACCTTCGGACAGGGTCTGTCCTCCGCCATCTTCATCCTCATCTTCTATCAGTTCTTCCGGATCCAGCCGCTTGCGCTCGACGAATCGGCCGAGATCGACGGGGCGAACCCCTATCAGATCTTCCTCCGGATCGGCGTGCCGCTCGCGGCGCCGGCCTACCTGAGCTCGTTCCTCTTCTCGTTCGTGTGGTACTGGAACGAAACGTACATCTCCTCGCTCTTCCTCGGGACGGATTTGTACACGCTGCAGCTGAAGCTCTTCAATTTCCAATCGCAGTTCAATCTCGCCACCGGCATCAGCCAGACGGTGACCAATGAAGCGATCCGCTATGCGGCGACGATCCTGATCATCCTGCCGGTCCTCGTCGTCTATGCGGTCATGCAGAAATGGTTCGTCGAAGGCATCGACAAGACCGGCGTCACCGGCGAGTAAGGAGGGACCTCAAATCGGCAAAATCAAACTCATCTTCTCCATTCTGATCCTATCGCTCTTGAGCGGTTGCGTCGCCGCCACCACGACGACGGCCACGACCGCCTCGACCACCGCGTCAACCACCGCGCTGACGACCTTGACCACAACCGCCACCACGACGACCTCCATCGACACCACGACGGAAGCGACGAGCGTCACGACGACGCATTCGACCGCCGCCCCGTACGTCTACGATCCGATCGAGGTTCCGGCCGAAGTCCTGCTCGAAGAACGGCTTTCCTTCAAATTCTTCTGGGAGGTCGCCAACGGCGATCCCCAAAGCGCCGGCTACGGGATGATCTCCGACCGCTACAACTACCAGACCGGCGCCGTCGGCGACGCCTCGATCGCTTCCATCGGATTCGGCCTCGCGGCGTTGCCCGCGGGCGTCGAAAACGACTGGATCAACTACGATGAAGGCTATGATCGGGCCCTCGGCACGCTTGAAACGATGTCCGGTTTGAGGCGCACGCACGGTTTCTACTACCACTTCCTCAACATGTCCAACGGCGGCCGCGCCGGCTATTCAGAAGTGTCGATCATCGACACCGCCCTCTTCATCTGCGGGGCCATCACCGCCGGCGAATACTTCGGCGGCGACGTCAAGATCCTCGCCGACGAGATCGCCCGGACGGTCGAGTGGAACTGGTACTACAACGCCGCGCAGCAAGTCTTCTACATGGGCTACTCTCCCGAAAGCGGCTTCTCCGGGTCCTGGAACATGTACGCCGAACAGCTGATGGTCTACATCCTCGCCGCCGGGTCCGAAGACTACAAGGTCGGCAAGGAAGCCTATGACCGGATGAAGGCGCTTGCGACCCGCAAGTCCTACGGCACCTCCGGCGTCTTCTACAATTCCCCCGCCGGCACGCTCTTCACCTATCAATTCGCGCACGCCTGGTTCGATTCGGCGTCGATGCTCGACGCGAACGGCTACGACTGGTTCGACAACTCGCGCCGGGCGTCGATCGCCGCATATGAGTACGCCTTGGCGGCCTCGCAGTCCTACCAGACGTTTTCTTCCGTCGCCTGGGGCCTCACCGCCTCGGACGGACCGGACGGCTACAAGGGAAACTATGGCAACCTCCCGTCCAACGGCGGCAACTACATCGACGGCACGCTCGCCCCGTGCGGGGCGATCGGATCGATCGTCTTCACGCCCGAACTGGTGATCCCGGCGATCCAGAACTACGCGTCGATCCCCGCCCTGCAGGGACGCTACGGCTTCCGCGACGCCTACAACCTCGGCGTCACCGAAAGCGCGCTCCCGGCCGTCCGCCGGCCGATCGCGACGATTCCCGAAAGCGGCTGGTTCAACACCGACGTGATCGGCATTG
>Ga0154580_123_pt1 | contig 21337 bp, 18 predicted proteins | sample RifGroF2_FD_116009 | JGI IMG/M metagenome (GOLD analysis project Ga0154580, IMG submission 116009) | Tenericutes bacterium GWF2_57_13
CATTTTTCCGTTCGCCCACCACGCCGAAAGCAGATGGGCGTCCATTTCTCCCGCGTCGCGGACAACCACGACGCCGCTTTTCAGATGCATGGTAACGCCTCCTCCCGCTCCCGTGCGATTGATCGCTTCGGGGATTCGAATTGATGGTACAATGGTGATTGGGTGAGAATATGAGATCGTTCGACGACATCAAGGATCTGATCGAAAGGGACGGCTGGAAGCAAGAAAGCATCGGCACGCAGTCCGAACAGTCGGTCCACCGCGCCATCAAATACTGGATCAGCCCCGATCCGACGACGCATGAAGTCCGCCTCAACGGCCGGATCACGGACGTCTTCCTCGACGGTCGTGTCCATGAAATCCAAACGCGGAATTTCGCCGCGATCGCCGCAAAAATCGCGGCGCTGCTCGAACGTTATCCGGTGACGATCGTCTACCCGGTGAATCGAAAGAAAACCATCTATTCGATCGGACCCGACGGAAGCGTCGGAAAGGGGCGCGTGGCGCCGCGGCACAAAGATGCTTCACTGATCCTGGCCGAACTGCACGGGCTCAAGGGACTCCTCGGAGATCCCGGGCTTGACTTCACGGTCATCACCTTCGACGCCTCGGAATACCGATCGGCAAGTTCGCAAACCCCGAAGGGAAGGATCGACCTGTACCCTTGCGGGACACCGGAGGTCCGGCGGTTCGGCGCCCTTGCGGACTTCCGCGAACTGATCCCGGACACGCTTTGTGAGCCGTTCACGGTGAAGGAACTCGCGAAAGCGCTGAAGATGAGCGCGGTTGACGCCGCCCGGACCGCGCTCTTTCTGCGCGACGCGCATCTCGCCGAAGTGATCGGAAAAACCGGCCGCGCCTATCTCTATCGATGGATCGCCGTCGCACCATGACGGTGATTTTTTCATCTTCGCGCGACGTATTGAGGCATCCCATGCGATCCGGATCATCGCCGGTCGTACGTCGGTTCCCGGAAAAACCGCTTACTTCTATTGTATCGGTGTCGCGCGTGAAATGCAACTGTTCGAGCCGAAAGTCGACGACCGATTCTGATTGAAATCACTCGCGTTTCGGACTTTTGTGCTACAATGGTTTTCGGCATGCGTCCTCACGCAAATCCCTGCCGGCGAACGGAGCCCGGTCCATGTTCTCATCGATGCATCTTCTCATTCTCGTTTTCTGCGCCGTTTTCATCGTCGCCATCACGGTCTACGCCGTGAAGAAACGCGTCCCGCTCAGGAAAATGCTGTCGTTCATGGTCGGCGTGACGATTTTCGGCGAACTGATGAAGGTCTTCTCCAGGATCATCGTCCAAGACGGCGCGGCGCTCCTGTCGGTCGAGTTTCTGCCGCTTCACTTGTGTTCGATTCAGATCTTCGCGCTGTGGTTTCTGCGCTTTTTTAACAAGTCCCCGCAAACCGAAAAGACCTTGCTCGCCTTCATGTATCCGACCATGCTCGTCGGCGGCGCGGCCGCCCTGTTGATCGCGACGGTGACCCCGATCTCGCTCGCCAACCCGGAAATCTACGAGTATTTCGTCTATCATGCTTCGGTCGTCGCCTTTGGTCTTTACATTCCCCTGACGAAGCAGGTCGACTTCACCTGGAAGCGTCTCGGCAAAACGATGGCGATCTTGGCGATCCTGTTCTTCTTCTCGATCTATTTCAACGCGATGTTCTCGCAGGGGATCTACCGTGCGAATTTCTTCTATTCATCGTTCCCGCCGCTGCCGGGGCTTCCCTATCTGAACTTCTCCTTCTTCGGCCGAACGCTTTCAAGCGAGAAACTCGGCTGGATCTGGTATCTCGTCAAACTGGTCTTTCTCGGTTTCGTCGTGATCCTTTCCTGCTACGCGCCGTTTCTGATCAAAAACGCCCGCATCAAAAAGGCATCGGACATCGCCTGAACTTTCCCGTCCATGAAAGAACCGCCGGATTTTTCCGACGGTTCTTGTTTTCAGGCGGAGAGCGGCGGCTCGGTCTTGTCCCGCTTCAGGGTCAGAAGCAGCGGCAGGAAGGCGATCGCGCAGACGATCGCCGCCGCCAGGAAAATCTCCGGGGTCGGGACATCCCGCACGATGCCGAACTCCTCGTAGGTGATTCCCGATTCCTTGATCACCGCCGCGCCGATGAACGGCCCGACGACCATCGGGACGAGCACGTAGAAGATCATCCGGATGCCCTGGAACCGGCCCGCCTTGCCCAGCGGCGTGCGGTCGCGGATCTTCGCGTTCAAGACGCCGGTGAAAACGAGGTTGCCGGCCATCATCAGGAACCCGGCGATCCCGACGAGAACCGGTGCGCGGAAGACGAAGAGCAGGATCAGGCCGACCGCCATGATGCCAAGCGACGGCAGGAAGAAGGCGTTCAGCCGCTTGGCGTCGGCCTTGCGGGTCGCAAGCGTGCTCGCCACCGAGGCGAGCAGGATCACCACGCCGAGCAGAAGCGCATAGGCGTCGATGCCGAGGAACCGTTGGATATAGATGATGAAATATGGCATGTAAATCTGCGTGGCGGTACAGAACACGGCGAGCGTCAAGAGCGAGAGATACAACGTCGGATTGGCTTTCACGGTCGACGGCAAAAAACCGTGCGCGACGCTCTTCCAGTAGTTTTCTCCGGATCGCACGGGTTTGGGTTCGTCGATCAGGAAGAACCCCGCGATGCCGCCGAGGATGACGATCCCGCCGAGGACGATGTAGAAAACCGGCCAGTCGCCGGATGCGACGAAGCCGTCGAAGCCGCCGAAGATGACGAGCAGCGCAAGCAAAGGCAGGATCGCGAGCACGCCGTCCACCTTCCCGCGGACCGATGGATTGGTGACATCCGTCACCCAGGCGTTGAATGCGCCGTCGTTGGCGGTCGCCCCGAAGAACGTCATCACGCAGTCCATCACGATGACGATCGTCGCGGCGATCAGGACGGCGTCGCCGTTTGGAAACAGCGCGGCGACAGCGTCGGTGGAAATGAACGCGAAGGCGATCGTCGAGAGGCCCCAAAAGATGTAGCCGACCGAGATGAAGGCCTTCCGGCGGCCGATCCGGTCGGAGAGCGCGCCCATCACGATCGTCGTGAGGGTCGCGGTCGCGGCGCTGGTGGCGACCATGATCGCGATATGGTTGGAATTGCCGGATATGGTATCATAGAGAAATTTGTTGAAATACATGTTTTCGACGATCCATGCCAACTGTCCGAAAAAACCGAACATCAGCAGCGTCGTCCAAATCCTTGGGCCCAATCCCTTGTTGTTCATCGCGGTTCCTCCCGTGTCTTGAAATGCGTATGGCGGAGCGTCGCCGTGCCGTATGGATGAAGCGGCAGGACCACGCGCGTGTTCGTGCTCAGGCTGATCGCCGCAACGTCGACGCCGCGGTCGTTTTGATAGAAATCAGCGTCGATGACCCCCTTGCGGAACCCCTCGACGAGGACCTGACCGTCTTTGACAAGTAAGCCGTAACGGTCTTTTTCGAGAGATTCGAATGCGCGGTCATGAAACGGACGAACGCCGCCAAGATACGTTTCATGCGCTTTTAGCTTCTGACAGTACAAGAGCGGTCCGCAAAAGACGCTCGCCGACCCATCCGCGTTCACACGCGTTTCGACGGGCCAGTCGAACGCGAGATCGAACACGTCGCCGGTCTTCATCGATTCCGTGATCGCCACGCATCCGGCTCCGGCCGGGACGGAATCACCGTTACAGCGCATTTTCGCATCAAACGGCCGGCGCGCCGACAGGGTCATCGACGGCGCATCGCAAGCCGCGACCGTAATCCGCGCGCCGTCTTCGAACGGATAGCCGGTCGCGATCTCGAGGGTCGCCGACCCCCTGGGTCCGCCGATTCGGTACGTTCCCGCCGCATACAGAAAGACCGTCGCGCCCCCCTCGTTTCGAAGCACTGCGGAGGCGGCGAATTTCGGAAATCCCTGATGCATGTTGGCAGCGCAGCAGCCGTAGTTCGGAGCAACTCCGAAGGTGGTCGAGCGCGGCCCGGAATCGTAGAAACGGCGCCGTTTCACGGTCGCCTCGGGCTGGTCCGTCTGTTGCAGGTACTGATGCCCGCAGAGATCGTTCGTGAAGGTTGCGGGTAGGGTGTTCCAGGCGAGCCGTTCGAGCGTGTCGGCGACCTGTGGATCTCCCGTCAAAACGAGCGTTTCCTCGAGCGAATGCATCAGTTCGACGACCGCGCAAAGTTCGATTCCGCAGTCCGGAAGCGGGCCGTTCAAATGCTCGTCGGAAGAGAAGACACCCGCCGCCGTGCCGTGAAATCGTCGCACCGCCGCAAGTGCGGACAGCGCCGGCTCCGCGTCGGTCTTCCCTTGCAGGAACGCTTCGTAAACGGGGTACTTGATCGCCATCGCGAGATTGACGCCGTGCGTCGTGAGGTAGCGCATGGTCCCTTTTTTCGCATTGTCCTTCGCGATTTGTTCCGCCGACTTCGGCGCCGGGAGCGTCTTTCGCTTCTTCCCGATCGCATCGTAAAGCGCGAGAATCGGTTTCAACGCCAGAAACAGCGTGCGGTTCAGATACCTTGTCGTCGGTTCCGGATAGGGGAAGGATCGGAAGAACGCACTCCAGGGATACGTGAGGCGCACCAATGTTTCGAGCAAAACGTCATATTTGGGGTCCTTGGTCCGTTCGCGGACGAAGCGGATCGCCGGAAAGGCTTCGAGCCCGCGGGCATACCCCCAAAACGCCGGCGGACGGCGTTCGATGCAAGCGATCATATGGTCGCAAAAACGCCGGAGGAACACGGCGGCGCGGTCGGAACCGGTCGCAATCGCATATTGGACGATCGCCTTGACCGCGACGAACCGCGGCCACCAGTCGTCATTTCCGGCGGGACCGAAGAAGCCGTCTTCCGTCTGCGAAGCGAGGATCGCCTCGATCCAAGTCACGACGCGACGCATGAGCACGGCATCGCCGGTCAGAAAAGCGAGCGGGACGATGCCGTCGAGATAATACGGCCCGCGCTCCCAGCCTTCGCCCGTCCCGCCGAGCCAGGCGGAAGCAGGCCCGACATCCGGAAAAAGCTCGGGCAGATGGCCGGACAGACCGGCCGCCTGCTTCATTAGCAAATTCATGATCATGCCGGCGGGCTTGATGTCGGATAGCGGAAGACGCTCATAGCGGGATCGGATCATCGCGAAACCTCCGGTCGGGCGTAGACCGCCCCCAGCGAAAGCAAGACCTGGGACGGCGCGTAGAACAGCCACGCGAGATTGAACGGGACGCCGGATAGAAGCGCCCAGATAGACTCCTGTTCCAACACGAAGTACCCCTGATCCGTCCCGACCGCCAGGAAGATGAAGAGGTCGCAGAGGATGAAGAGCAGAAACCCGGGGAAGGCGAACGGATCGCGCTTGCGGATCGTCAGGGCAATGCCGGCGTTCGTAAACAGAAGCGCCGCGTAGACGGCGGCGAGGATCGCCAGCGGATCGAATCGGCCGACGGTCACGAACAGCGCGACGGCGATGAACAAAAGCAATGTCGATCCGCGCAGAATCGCGATGGTCCGATGGTTCGCGCAATCGAAGCTCGAAAGCCGCACTGCGTGAAACAGTTGCGCGACGCAGAAGAGCGAAAGCGCGAGGACCCGAAAAGGCCCGAGGACGACGAGGAACAAATCGGCCGCGACCGTGAACATGAGTCCGGCGGTGGCGGATACCCGATCCGTGGTCGGCCGGAAGCGGTAGAGCGAATGGACGGCGGACAGGACGATCGCGGCAAATTGGAACGCCCGCGTCCAAACCCCTTCCGTAAAAAACAAAAAACCGGCGATGAGCGCCGTTTCGACCGCGATGAATAGAAGCGAAACCGGAAATCGTTTCAAAGACAAGACCTACCTCCGGGTAAAGGGTCGGATCATTCGACGTCGCCCGATGCGCCGGAACGGACGTCGGGATCGATCAACGCCATGAAGGCGTGATTGCGCGACAGCGCCAGGAAGACAGGGACGCCGACGATGCTCACGACGACGAGCTCGCCGAACGCGACCGACAGCGCGGTCGCAAAAAACGGCACCCCATAGGCGATCTCGAATTCCCAACCGACGAAAAGACCATTGGCGACGACGGGACAAAGCGAGGCGACGAACAGCGCGATCCACGGTTTCCCGAACGCTTTCTGATAGCGTGAGACTAGGAGGATGCCGAGAACCGCGAAAATCGTCCCGACCGTGCCAAAGACGACGTCGAAGAGCATCTGCGGACTTGCGAGATTGGCGATCGCACAGCCGAGGATGAGCGGAAGCGCATAGTCTTTTTTGAAGAATACAAGCAATACCAGCATCTCGGCGATGCGGAACTGGATTTCCCCATAGGATATGAAACTGAACGCGATCGTCAGGCCGACATAGGCCGCGGCGACGAGTCCGAGTTTGGTGATTTTGGCGACGGACATGGATCACAACTCCTTGTTTTTTTGGTTCGGGATGGTTAGGGCAAGGAACATCCCGGGGATTCGCGATTGGTTCAGGAAGCGCCTTTATAGTTCCAGGTCACGGGACGGTTGTCCGAGTTCCAGAGATCGTCCCACGATACCGGCAGCCACAAGGCCTGGCAGTAAATCGACAAGGCGTCGCAGTCGACGAACGCGTCTTCTTCAATCAGGGTCACGCTCGAGGGAATGACGATCCGCACAAGCGACGAGCAGCGATAGAACGCCTGATGCCCGATCGTCTTGAGCGTGGCGGGAAGAACGATCGACGTCATTCCGGTACAGCCCGAGAAGGCGTAGATCCCGATGTCGGTGAGTTTCGTCGGCAGGACGATGTCGTCGAGCGCGGCGCAGTTGCGGAACGCCTTCGTGCCGATCGCGAGCATCAGCGACTCGTCTTCGAAGGAGATGTCTTTCAGAAGCACGCAGTTCTCAAAAGCGCTGTCCGAGATGCCCTTGAGCCGTTTCGGAAAATGGATCGCCGTCAAGGAACCGCAGCCGTTGAAGGTGAAACTCGAGATGACGTCGAGAAACGGGGAGAGCGTGACGGTGACGAGGGCGGCGCATCCGGAGAACGAGCCGGAACCGAGTTTGTTCAGCTTGGTGGCGGCCAAATCGGCCGATGTCAGTTTCCGGCAGAGTTTGAAGGCTTCGATGCCGATTTCGACGAGTTCGGTCGGAAAGATCACGGTCTCCAGATTGTCGCAGCCATAGAATGCATAGCCATAGATGCGGACCACCGAATCGGGGATGACGATCGAGACCAAGTTGTCCTGGTCGCGAAAGGCGTCGAACCCGATATAAGAGGTGTCGGGATCAAGCGTGATCTCGGTGTCGGGCGCGATCGCGCCGCGGTATTCGAGGAAATAGTCGCCGAGGTAGTTGTATCCATCCGGCAGGGCGTTGTACCACGGCGTGCCGACAAAGGCATTCTGCCCGATGAAGCGGACATTCTGGGAAAAAGTGATGTCGGCGAGTGAAGTGCAGTCGTCAAAGGCGTTCGCGCCGATCGTCGCCTTCGTGATCGAGAGGTCGACGGCGGTAAGGCCGGTGCAGTGGGCAAAGGCGAAGTTGCCGATGGCGGAGAGGTTCTTCGGAATCACCAGCGTGAGAAGCGATGTACAGCGTCCGAACGCCAATTGCTCGATGGACGACAACGATTCCGGAAAGATGATTTCCGCCAGGGCGGTGCACCCGTGAAACGCCTCTTCGCCGATCGTTTCGAGGTGCGCGGGCAGGATGATCGAGACAAGATCCGCATCGTTTTTGAAGACGGCGTCGTCGATGCGGGTGACGAAGATCCCGAGGATGTCGTCGGCGAGCACGACCGCCGTGTGGTCGCCATCCCAGGCGACGACGGCATAATAGTTGTTGCTTTCGCTCAATTCGTAGGTTACGCCGTCGACGACCTGATAGCGCGGGGTGGTTTCCACGGTGGTGTCGTCCTGACCGCAGCCGTTGAGCATCGGTAATAGCAATAGCGTGAGTAGTAAGCGGATCGTCTTTTTATGGTCCATCGTCGTGCTCCTGCGGGCGGCGCCGGTGTCCGGCCTCCGTATCACAAGTCAATGATAGCACGAAACAAAATCGGCTTCAATCGGTTTTCAACTCTTTAATGGACAATCGCTCATTTTACCAGCGACGCCCCTTTTCGGCGGTCAGCGCTTGATCCCTTTAGTCTTGAAATAGTGTAGAAATTCGGTACGATACATCCGTTTCCAGGATGTTCCGTCCGGTTTGACGCGGGCGCACGGCATGAAGGAAAGGTATCCCGGGTGGTCCTCGTCGTAGAAGCCCGGATCGGGTTCGCCGAAATAATGCGGTTTTGACATCGCGTTGTCGTTGAAGAGTCCGATGAGGGGGAACTCCCAACAAAGTTCCGGTTTGACCTTCCAGGGATGATACAGGTTGTCGGTGGCCGCCTTCTGGAGCGAACATTCGCCCGAAGGCAGCGCGAAAACACATTTCGTCTGGGTGAAATGCCGCGGAAAATCCGGTCTTGCGTAAAAGTGAGGGACGCGTATGGTGCGTTTTCCATGAAACAGAAAACCCCATTCGCCTTCCTCGAGGAATACTTCGGGAACATTCTCGAAGTAGCCGGGATGATCCTTCATGAAGCCGCGAATCCGTTCCTCTTCCGGTTCCGTCACGTAAACTCCGTCGTAGCAGCAACGGCCGTCGCAGCGGGCGCAGTCCATCGGCGTCATGTGCGGATCGTCGGATAACGATGGAAAGATCGTCGCGTCATCGGCGGCGATGAAATCGGCATAGGGCTTGAAATGCCGTTCGACCCACCACAAAAGGTCGGTGCGTCCGGTCCGATCGATCGCCTGGGCGATGAGTTCGGGAGCTCCTTCGACGCCCTCGGAACGCATCACGGCATCGGTGAACCGATCAAAGTCGGCAAGTTGGCCGGAAAGCATGGCGGAAGCGAGAATGAGCGTTTCCATTCCCGGTTCGAACGTCGATGCCCGTTGCAGGCTTTCTTCAGAAATCGGTCTTCCGACGATCACGGATCCGGCGGCGCGGAATGCCTCGGCGCGGTCCGCTTCATCCTTCCGGCCTTCCGTCCGGGATCTTGCCGCGATCCGTCCGAGATCGTCTAGGGCGGCGTGGTCTCCAAATCGGGCAAGCGCCAGATTGCGCCATGTTCTACCGTATATGACGATATCGGGAAGATGTTCGTCAAGGGCTTGGTGAAGCCCGATTTCATATTCGGTGAACGCGTCCGAGAGCCGTCCGCAAAGCTGGTCGAGATTTCCTTTGGCGATGTGTCCGAGGGCGCTTTCGGCGCAACCGGAGGGGGAATCGGCGAGGATGCGGCGGGCGTCCGACAATCGCCCGAGCGCCGTCGCGGCGAGCACCGCAAGCACGTTCGTCACACCTTCCGGAGCGTCGGAAGTCATATCCATGACGTCCGCGTATTGTCCGGCCGCATATGCCAAAACGGTTACGCGATCAAATTTCATGAGCGAATCGAACATCCTCATCATCCCGCTTCCGGTCACGGCATCAGGGTCGTGACATGACCTTATCATTATATCAAAACGGCGTTCCGGCCACAACCATTCCCGTTCCAGTCGACGATAATTCGCGCCGATATCGGTTGTGATGAAGGCAAGTATAGTATAAAATAGGATTGGCCGGCCTGTAAACCGGCATCCCGAAATGAAGGTGGACCCCATGTTCGAACACTTCCTGAAAGAACGCATCCGCGCATTCAACCCCTATCACGCCGATCAGGCGATGACCTACGAAGACGGCCTGCTTCTGATCGCTGCGCTTCGGTACCATCTCGCGACGGACGATGCGGAGTGTATCCAATTCATCCGTGACTATCTCACTTTGCACATCCTGCCGGACGGCACGATCAAAAACTATCGTCCCGCCGACTTCAACATCGACAACATCCTCGCCGGCAACGTCCTGTTCGCGATGTCGGATTTGACCGGCGATCCCCGCTATGAACTCGCCGCCCGCAATTTGCGCGCGCAATTGGAAAGTCATCCCCGCACGACCTCCGGAAGTTTCTGGCATAAGCTCCGCTATCCCAATCAGATTTGGCTCGACGGATTGTACATGGGGCAGCCGTTCCGTCTCGCATACGCGTTCCTTCATGACGAATCGACGGTTCCCGGCGATGTCATGAACCAGGTCGAAAACGTCCGAAAATTGCTATGGGACGACCAGCGCAGGCTGTACGTTCACGCTTACGACGAACGCCGCGACATGCAATGGGCCGATCCCATCACGGGACGTTCGCCGAACGTCTGGAGCCGATCCGTCGGGTGGTTCGCGATGGCGCTTGCGGATCTCGCCGATCTTTTCGCAGGGCATGACGAAGCCGCACGCAAGCGGCTCGGCACGCTGCTTCGGGAACTGCTCGACGGCATGGCCCCGCATCGCGATCTAGAAACGGGAATGTGGTTTCAGGTCGTCGACCATCCCGAGACCCCCGGCAACTATCTTGAGACGAGCGGCTCGGCGATGCTCGCCTATGCCGCCCTGAAGGGAACCCGTCTGGGCATCTTGCCGTCGTCCTACGCCGAAGATGCCAAGCGGACCATCGCCGGAATCGAACGCAAGTATCTTTCGTATCAAAAGGGCGGATGGGTTCTCGGCGGCATCTGCGCCGTCGCCGGACTTGATAACGAACGCCGGAACGGATCAATCGCCTACTACCTCTCTGAACGAATCGCCGAAAATGAGATCAAGGGCGTCGGACCGTACTTCTTCGCCAAGCTCGAACAACAGATTTATTGACTTTCATGACAGAGCGCCGAACGCGCTCTTTTCTTTTTTCCAAAATCCGCAATAATTCTTCATAAAATTGATGTAAGCGTTTGAAAATCGTCTTGACAGAGCATAAAAGCGGTGATAATATTAGTTGGATAGTAAACGCCGTCCGCATAGATAGACGGTTACAAGGAGTCAAACGATGGAACGACTGAACCGCGTCAATCACCCTGCGCAACTCCGGCCGATCCGGATCATGCAATTCGGCGAAGGCAACTTCCTGCGCGCGTTCGTGGACAACTTCGTCCAGATCCTGAACGACAAAGGACTCATCGATGCGAACGTCGCCGTCGTCCAACCGCTCCCCCAGGGCCGCATCGCCGCGATGGCGGAACAAGATGGCCTTTATACGCTGTTTCTTGAAGGAAAACAGAACGGCGAGATCGTCAAGAGCCACCGCATCATCGACGTCGTTTCGGAATACATCGATCCGTTTGCCGATCTCGACATGTTTTATGCGCTCGCCCGATCCGAAGACCTCCAGGTCGTGTTCTCGAACACCACCGAAGCGGGGATCGTGTACGAACCCGTTTCCCTCATCGACGGCGTCCTGCCGGACAATTTCCCGGCAAAACTGCTGTCCTTCCTGAAAAAACGGTATGACGCGTTCGGCGGATCGCGGGAACGCGGTCTGGAAATCGTTCCCTGCGAACTGATCGACCACAACGGCGACCATTTGCACGCCGCTCTCGACCAGCTCGCCGCATACAACGGAATGGAGCCTGATTTCATCGACTGGCTCGATCACGCGAACCGCTACTACAGCACGCTGGTCGACCGCATCGTGCCCGGCTATCCGAAGGAAGACGCGGCGCGGCTGGAAGCGGAACTCGGCTATCTCGACCATTCGATGGTCAAGGGTGAAATCTTCCACCTCTGGGTCATCGAAGGTCCCGCTCGACTCCGATCGCTTCTGCCGTTTGACCGCGCCGGACTCGACGTCCGGTTCGTCGACAGCATCGTCCCTTATAAAGAACGAAAAGTCAAAATCCTGAACGGCGCCCACACGGCGCTCGTTCCGATCGCCTATCTGCTCGGCCACACGGCCGTGCGGCAATCGATCGAAGATCCTGCCGTCGACGCCTTTGTCCACGGTTTCGTGTTCGACGAAGTGATTCCGACCATCCGCCTTCCGAAAGCCGATATGGAGGCGTTCGCCGATAGCGTCTTCGAACGCTATGCGAATCCGTTCATCCATCATCTCCTGCTGTCGATTTCGCTCAATTCCGTCAGCAAATACAAGAGCCGCATCCTGCCGACCGTCGAGGACAACCTCGCTTATGGCAATTTCCCGAAACATGCCCTGTTCGCCCTCGCCGCCCTGATCTGTTTCTACCGCGGTGCCGATGCTAACGGCGATGCGATTCCGCTCAAGGACGAAGAGCGCTTCCTTTCGTTCTTCCGCGAAGCCTGGGCTTCCTGCGATCCAAGCGCGGTCGCGGCGAAGACGCTTTTGCACCCGTTCTGGGAATCGACCCGGCTCGCCTCGCCGGCGGTCACCCTGTTCGTCTCGCGCTGGACCGAAACGATCGTGGATGCCGGCATGCCCGCCGCCCTCGCGCGTTTCCTCCGGGAGGCTTGAGATGCCCGACTACGTCGTCATCCATCCCGCCGACAACGTGATGGTGTCGCTCGTTCAAGTCACGCCCGGAATGGTGCTGAACGGCCTCGTCATCCGCGAATCCGTCCCCAAAGGCCACAAGATCGCCCTGCGCGACATCGCCGCGGGAGAAGCAATCATCAAATACGGCGCTTCGATCGGCCGCGCCGAGAGCCCGATCGCCGCCGGATCGCACGTCCATGTCCACAACGTCAAAACCACTCTCGGCGGCGTGGAATCCTACGAATACCATCCCGCCTTCGCGCCGCGTCCCGCGGTTCCGCCTTCCCGCACGGTCCGGCTGTATCCGCGCTCGACCGGCGAATTTGGAGTCCGCAACGAACTCTGGATCATCCCGACCGTCGGCTGCATCAACACGGAAGCACAGAAGCTCGCCGCCGCCTTTGCGGCGTCACATCCGGAAACCGATAACTATGACGGCATCTACGTCTTCGGCCACCCTTACGGCTGTTCGCAGATGGGCGACGATTTGTTGAATACCCGCGCGACGCTTCAGAACATCGCGCTCAATCCGAACGCCGGCGGGATCCTCGTCCTCGGCCTCGGCTGCGAAAACAACCAGGTTTCGGCGTTCCGCGATTCCTTCGCCTACGATCCCGTCCGCTTCCGTTTCCTGGCGATGCAGGACGTCAAGGACGAACGCGCCGCGGTCGCAAAATTGCTCGGCGAACTGCATCAGAACCTGCTTCATGACCGGCGCGTCGAAACGTCGATCGCAAAGCTGCGCATCGGACTCAAGTGCGGCGGCTCCGACGGACTGTCGGGGATCACCGCGAACCCGCTCATCGGCCGCTTCGCCGATTGGCTCACCGCCCACGGCGGCACGGGCGTCCTGACCGAAGTCCCCGAAATGTTCGGGGCGGAGACGATCCTGATGGCGCGCGCCGCCTCAAAGGACGTCTTCGACAAGGCCGTGGCGATGATCGACGGATTCAAGGAATACTACCTGTCGCACGGACAGGTCGTCTATGACAATCCTTCCCCCGGCAACAAGGCGGGGGGCATCACGACGCTCGAAGACAAGTCGCTCGGTTGCACCCAGAAGGGCGGAACCGGCATGGTGACCGACGTTCTCGGTCGCGACGAACGGATCCGCGTCGCCGGTCTCAACCTCAAGACCGCCCCCGGCAATGATCTCGTGTCGGTCACCGCGCTCGGTTCGGCGGGCTGCCAGATCGTGCTCTTCTCGACCGGCCGCGGCACGCCGTTCGGCGGCTTCGTTCCGACCGTCAAACTATCGACCAACACCGAACTCTATGAAAAAAAGCCGAACTGGATCGACTTCGACGCGGGATCGCTCGTCACCGGCGCCGCCTGGGACGAAACGCTCGAGCAATTGATCGGCCTCGTCGTCGCCGTCGCCGACGGCAAGAAGACGAACAACGAAAAGAACGATTACAGGGAGATCGCCATCTTCAAGGACGGGGTCACCCTCTGAAATGTGGGGGAACGACATGACAGCATTCATCAACGAGGATTTCCTGCTTCACAGCGAGCCGGCCAAACGACTCTATCACGGACACGCGGAGCGCATGCCGATCATCGACTACCACTGCCATCTCGATCCCCGGGAAATCTACGAGAACAAGACGTTTCGGAACCTCTTCGACGTCTGGCTCTCGGGCGACCACTACAAATGGCGCCTGATGCGGGCCAACGGCGTCACCGAAGACTACATCACCGGCAACAAATCCGATTACGAGAAGTTCCTTAAATGGGCCGAGACGGTCCCGCTCCTCATCGGCAATCCGCTCTATCACTGGACCCATCTCGAATTGAAGCGCTATTTCGGGATCGACGATCTTCTCTCGCCATCGACCGCCAAACGGATCTACGACGCGGTGACCGAGAAGCTCGCATTGCTTCCCGCCCGCAAGTTGATCGAGATGTCCGGCGTCGAGGTCGTCTGCACGACCGATGATCCCGCCGATACGCTCGCATGGCACGCGAAAATCCGCGCCGACAAGTCGATCCGGTTCAAAGTGTTGCCGGCGTTCCGCCCCGACAAGGTCGTCAACGTCGAACTGTCCTGGTTTTGCAGCTATGTCCAGCGTCTGTCCAAGACGGGCGGGACGAACATCGCGACGCTCGCTGATTTGAAGGGTGTCTTGCGCGCCCGCATCGACCATTTCCACGAAAACGGCTGCCGTCTCGCCGACCACGCCCTCGACGTCGTGATGCACAAGCACGCCGACGAAGCCGAAGTCGCGGAAATCTTCGCGAAGGCGATCGCCGGGATCACCCTCTCGGAATCCGAGATCGCGAAGTACAAGGGTCACATGATGGTGTTCTTCGGACGCGAATACAGCCGCCGCGGCTGGGTCCAGCAATATCACATCGGCGCGTTCCGGAACGTTTCCTCGCGGATGTTCACGCTGCTCGGGCCGGACACCGGCTTCGACGCGATCTCCGACGGCGCCGTCGCGCAGCCGCTTTCCGCCCTGATCGACGCCCTCGACGTCACCGGCGAACTGCCGAAGACGATCCTCTATACGCTCAACCCGCGCGATTTCGAAGTCGCGATCACGCTGATGCAGTCGTTCCAAGGCGGCGGCATCCCCGGGAAGATCCAGTTCGGCTCGCCCTGGTGGTTCCTCGACACGATCGACGGGATGACCAAGCAAATCAAGGCGCTCGGCAACAACGGGTTGCTCGCGCGCTTCGTGGGCATGTTGACGGACTCGCGGAGTTTCCTCTCTTATCCGCGCCATGAATACTTCCGGCGGCTGCTTTGCGACCTGTTCGGGACGGAAATCGAACGCGGTCACTTCCCGGACGACGAAGAACTCCTCGGAAGGATCATCGAGGACATCTCGTACAAGAACGCCAAAAACTATTTCGGTTTCTAGAGAAGGCGCTATTTTTGTCCGGGGCGGCTGGAATCATCGGCCAGAAGGTGTCTCAGCCGCTCCGTTTCCTCCTGTGTGAAGGGACGCGAAAGCGCATCCGATCCATATGGAGTTTCATAAAAGCGGAACCGCGGCTTCTCCCAATCGAGAAAACGCGGGGATGCGAACGGACCTTCGAAGGTGCAATCGAGGAATCCCGCCATCCCGTTTTCGCGCCATGGACGCCCGAGCCAAACCTCGGACGATCCCGATGCATTGCGAATCTTGCAGTGATGGAACACGAGCCCGAACGGTTGATCCACCGGGGTCGAAGGAGCGGCCACGTAACCCTTCCCGAGGACGACGATCTCGCAATCGTCGAACAGCGCGAAGGCGCCGCCGAAGATGAAATCGACGGTTCCTTCGATCCGCGTGCGCCGATACCGTTGACGCGAGGGACGCGCATGTAGTTCCTCGTCGGGCAGAAAATCCCGATAGCGAAGCGAAAGATCATACGGCAAAGGACCGCAGAACAGCGTGTCCTGATGCCCCTTCAAGACGCAGTCGGTCATCACGAAATCGGTGCCGGACACGGACAGCGCCACCGCCTGGCCGACGCCGGGACCGAAGCCTGCGACATTCTCGATCGAGAGTCCGGATACGGTCACGCCGTCGGCGAGAATCGTCAGCGTCGGGGTCCGAAACGTATTGAACGGTCGTCCGTCCGCGTGGATGCGGTCGTTGCAATCATCGAAAACAAGCGCGGTCCGATCGGCGCCCTCCCCTTCCAGGACGAGGCCGTCGCGTCGGATCCGGAGTTTCTGGAAATACCGTCCCGCCGCGAGGCGGACGCGGGTCAAAACGCCCTCGGGCAAGCGGTCGAGGGCGGACTGGACATCGTCATTCGGTGTCAGATTCAATTCGAACACGGGGATTCCCCCTTTCGTCTCTTCATACAGATTATAGATGGGAGTGACGCATTTGACAATACGCAAATACCGATGCGTCGATCTTCTCGTCTTCACGGCGATCGCCTGCCTGTTCGACGCCGTCATCGGCCGGTTCGGTCTGTTCGGCGGACGGCAGTACTTCGGTCTTTCGACCGTCCTCGTGCTTGCGATGTACGTGCGCTGGGGGCGCTACGCGCTTTTTCCGAACCTCGCCGTCGCGATCGTGAACGTCGCCGTGAACTACGTCGATCCGGCCGTCGCCTTCGCCCATGCGTTGGGCATCCTGTCGCTTTCCGTCGCGCTTCTCGTTCTCCGCACCGCCCCGCTCCAGGTGCGTCGGCCGAAGCTCGCGCCGCTTTCGCTTTATTACCTGACCTGCTATGCGGTCCTGTTTTTCACCGAATGGATTCTCCTGGTCGTCATCGGACGACCGACCGGGTTCGCCGGTTTTGCGGTGAACCGCATCTTCGACGTCCTCCTCGGTTTCGGCCTGCTGTTGATCATGGTCGCCCAGAAGGAACTTTTCATCCCGATGACTCCCTATCTTCTCGAAAACAGCGAAGGAACCCGATAACATGAGCGAACCCAAGCCCACCGTTGGCTTCACCGAAAACGAACTGCGGCACCGCGAGGAACTGCTCGATGAAATGGAACGCACGCGTTGGCATCGCTATTTCCGCCAGATCAAGAAAGACTGGCCGATCTACGCGATGCTCGTGCCCGTCATCGTGTTCTTTTTCCTGTTCCGCTATCGCCCGATCGGCGGCATCCTGGTCGCCTTCAAGAACTACGACAATTACGCGATCACGATCGGCGAAAGCGACTTCTACGGCCTCTACGCCTTCCGCTACATCATGTTCGGTCCGCAGGCCGACCGCTTCTGGCAGGCCTTCCGGAACACCTTCACGCTATCCACCTACGGTCTCTTCTTCGGCTTCCCGGTCCCGATCGTGCTCGCCCTGATGTTCAGCGAGATCAAGAACGAGGCGTACCGGAGCGTCACGCAGATCCTCTCCTACCTGCCGAAGTTCATCTCCTCGGTCGTCATCACCTCGATCATCGCCCTGATGCTCTCGGGGGGTAACATCACGCAGGCGCCCGGCTTGCTCAACGCGCTCTTCACGAAGTTCGGATGGATCGAGGCGGGGACCCCGATGCTCTCGGAACCCGAGTACTTCCGCTCCATCTACATCATCTCCGGCATCTGGGAGGGGGCGGGGTACGGATCGATCGTCTACTTCGCCGCGATCATGGCGATCAGCCCGACGAACTACGAGGCCGCACGGATCGACGGCGCTTCGAAGCTCGCGCAGATCCGCTACATCACCCTGCCCGGAATGGCCCCGACGCTCACCATCATGCTGATCCTGAGGATCGGCGAAATCCTCAACGTCGGGTATGAAAAAGTCATCTTGCTGACGATGAACCGCGGCGCCAACGTGCTCTCCACGGCAGAGGTCATCTCCACCTACGTCCTGTCGCTCGGCGGCTTGACGCAGGGGGCGAGCCAACTCAACTTCGCCGCCGCGGCCGACCTCTTCAACTCCCTGATCGCGATGTTTCTGGTCCTCGGCGCGAACTTCATCAGCCGCCGCGTATCCGAAACGTCGCTGTTCTGAGGTGCTGTCATGAAACGACTCGATCGCACCGAATTGCTTTTCACCATCCTGTCCTACGTCCTCGTCACGCTCTTCGTGCTCTCGACGCTCTATCCGTTCATCTACGCGATCTCGATGGCCATTTCCGGCGAAGACGCGATCACGATGGGGCGCGTCGTCCTGTGGCCCGTCGACGTCCAGTTCGACGCCGTCGCCGCGCTCATCATCGGCGACCGCGCCAAGAGTTTCTGGATTTCCTACACGAACACGCTGTTCTACACCTTCTACGGCACGATCTTCTCGATGGTCCTCTCGGTCTTCGCCGCCTACGCGCTGTCGCGGACGAAACTCGTCTTCAAGCGTCAAATCGGCTTCCTGATCGTCTTCACGATGTGGTTCTCGGCCGGACTCATCCCGACCTACCTCAACTACCAGGACCTCTTCGTGAACAACCGCTGGGGCATCATCTACGGGTTCGGCGTCCAGGCGTTCAACATCCTCCTCTTGCGCAACTACTTCAACGGCATCTCCAAGGAAATCGAGGAAGCCGCCGTGATCGACGGTGCCAACCATTTCCAGATCCTCACGAAAGTCTTCCTGCCGATGTCGAAATCGGCGATCGCGACCGTCACGCTCTTCTACGCGCTCAACCGCTGGAACGGCTACTTCTGGAACAGGATGCTCGTGCAAGGCACCGAACATCCGCTCCAGGTCGTCCTCCAAGGCATCGCCGAAGGGGCGCAGAATACCGACGTCGTGACCAACTACCCCTACTCGGAATACTCGCTCGCTTACGCGGCGATCATCATGTCGATTATCCCAATCGTCGTCGTCTACCCGTACCTGCAGAAATACTTTGCGCGGGGCGTCAACGTCGGAGGGGTAAAAGAATAGATTGATAAGGAGAGAAAAGGAGAAAAAATGAAAAAGTTTCTATGTGTCATGATTGCCATTTTCGCAGTCACCGCATTCGTCGCCTGCGATCAGACGACGACCACCGCGGTGGTGACCACCACCAACGGAACGGCCACCACGACCGGGACGACCCCCGCCACCACGACCTCGACCACCCGTGCCACCACCACGACGCAGACCACGGCCACGACGCTTTCGACGATCGACTACACCTCGGATGTCACCGTCAACGTCGCGATCAACTATACGTCGGGAGGCCAGCTGATGAGCATCACGTATCAGAAGGACTCCGCGTATGAGTCGTTGAACGGAACGACCTATACGAAGGGTGACCTGCTGCCCGTGTGGGAAGCGATCGGTGAGAAACTCCACATCGACTTTGTCGACCTCGCCACCACCTCAGACGCATCGACGAACGCCCAGTGGACCCGCCTCACCACCTCCGGCTTCGAAGGCGTCGACCTCGTCAACGGCACCGGCGCCCAGATCGGTCCGGAAGGCGTCAAGGGCAACTTCGTCAACATCGGCGCGTATCTCGACGCGATGCCGAACCTGAACGCGTTCCTCGAAGCGAATCCGTCCGTCAAGGTCTCGATGACCGCAGCCAACGGCGGCATCTACTTCACGCCGTACTTCGACGGAATCAACGAACTCGAACAGATGTTCCTCGCCCGCATCGACTGGATCGAAGACATCCTCGACGCCGAGTCTCCCGTCTGGGATACCACCGCCGCGGTCAAGCCGACGGCCTACACGCGCCGCCAGGTCACGACCCCGATCGATGTCGACATCACCGTCGCCAACGCCGACGGAACGACCCGCGTCGTCGAAAAGAACTACACCGCGAACATCCTCGACGTCCTCGCGGCGATCGAAAATCCGACCGGCGCCACCCTCGCCGAAGCCTTCGTCGCCCATATGGAAGCCGCTTACGGCGACCAGGGATACGCCAAGCTCTCCGATGTCTTCGCCGGCACCGACGCGGCGTATGACACCGACGAACTGCTCGCCCTGATGTACGTCGTCAAGGCCAACCCGGGGTACCTGACCCGCGAACATACCAACGGCGCCAAGACCGCCGTCGAAGTCCTGTTCCCGCGCGAAGGCACCGGCGCCCGCATCCGCAACCTGCTCAGAGGCATGGAAATGTTCGGTCTCCGCGGCGTCTTCTCGCGTTGCGAATGGCTCTACTTCGATGAAGAAGGCCTGATCCAGGACGTCCGCCATTCCGAAGAATTCATGGACGGCGTCGATGACCTCGCCGGGATGTATACCGACGGCCTCATCGTCCAGAACCCCGAAGGCACCACGAACTGGCGCAAAATCCTGCTCGAAGGCGCCAACGGCTTCATCACCTACGACTACAACGCCACCTCCACCGCCCAGAGTCTGATCGACAAAGGCCTTTTGATCGACCCGACCTTCAGCTTCCAAGCCATTCTCCCGCCCGTTGTCGACTGGCTCGGTGACGGCAACTACTTCCACTTCTCGGAAGCCGTCCGTTCCGTCAAGAACGAAGCCTGGGGCATCCCGATCGCCGTCGAAGCGGATGAGACGAAACTCTATCGCATCCTCAAGCTCGTCGACGAACTCTACGACTACTCGTCCGCCGACGCGGTCGGCACGATCCATTTGTACGGCCCCGAAGGCTGGACCGACGGAACCTTGACCTACGGCACCGACATCGTCTACGAACTTTCCGCCGAAGCCCTCACCGAGATGGGAACCCTCGCCGGCGGCAACATGATCAACTATCTGCGCCAGTATGTCGGCGCGACCATGCCGATCGGCCACATCCGCAGCCTCGGTCTTGAATTCCAGACCCTCTCTTCGGAAGGCATCGAAGGCGTCGAACGAATCAACACGGCCGTCGTCGCGGGCACTTTCAAGCTCGCCGGACTCGTTGATTCGGAGAACCCGTGGTACCAGCTGTCGCCGACCTTCTTCCCGCTCACGAAGACCGAAAGCGACCTCATCACCGCCTCGGCGACGTTCCGCTCCCTGTATCTGGACAGCACCTACATCACCTTGGTGAAGTACGGCTTCTCCGGCAACGGCGGATCGCTGACCCGCGAAGCGTACATGGACCTCTTCGACATGAACGGCGTCAACATCTACGACCTGATCTACATCAAAGCCTACCGCGATGCGTACCAGCGCATCCTCGATGCCAACGAGTGACATCGGAACAAGCACATCACGGAAACCCCGGGAGGGCGTCTTTTGCCCTCCCGGGCACTCCGTGCCTAAAGGAGTCCACCGATGAAAGCCAAATTTTCAGCCCTGCTTCGTTTTTTCGCCGCGCTGCCTAAACTCCCGTTTTTCCGCAAACTGCCGCAGACGATCGTCTTCGTCGGCGCGCTTTTGTGCGCTGCCGTGTACTTCGTCTACACGCTTGCCTTCTCCTCGGGATGGGCGCTCGGGGAATGGCTCGGCGATTTCTTCACCAACGCGCAGCTCGTCAACCACGAACTGTACCGCTGGGGCGTCTGGCTGGTCGTCGCCGCAAGCGCCGGACTGATCACAAACTCCCACAAGAACCGCTGTTTCTACGTCGGCAACTTCCTCTCCGCCGGCGCGACCGTCGCCCTCATGGTCAAGTGCGCCGTCGTCACGGGCGAATTGCTTCCGCCGCTGCGGGAACAGTACCTCCTGCTCGAACCGATGTTCCTCAACATCACGATCGCCCTCAAC
>Ga0154580_128_pt1 | contig 19910 bp, 17 predicted proteins | sample RifGroF2_FD_116009 | JGI IMG/M metagenome (GOLD analysis project Ga0154580, IMG submission 116009) | Tenericutes bacterium GWF2_57_13
CTTTCCGATATAGTTATTTATAACTATATTTTATCACGGAAAGAAGCGACCCGAATTTGATAAATTTTACGATTTTCTCAACCGTGAAGTAATCGTGAATTCAATCTATGTACCCCAAAAGATGAACTTTCCTAGTAAATCAAAAAAGGACGTCCCATCGCTGGAACGTCCGTATTTTTAATTTTTCTTGCCGAAAGCGTTCTTGAACTTTTCCCAGGCGGTCGTCTGGCTGGCGGCCGAACCTTCGACCTTGCGCAGCTCTTCGAATGCGCGCTTCTGTTCGGTCGTGAGCTTCGTCGGCGTGACGACGGTGACGATCACGTGCTCGTCGCCCTTGTATTTCGTACGCACGTTGGGCGCGCCTTTTTCACGGATCCGAAACTTCGCATCCGACTGCGTTCCCGCCGGGATCGTCAAGAGGACCTTGCCGTAGACGGTGGGGACTTCGACGTCGGCGCCGAGCGCCGCCTGCGCGAAAGTGATCGGGACCGAGACGACGATGTCGTCGCCTTCGCGTCGGAAGATGTCGGACGGCTTGACCTCGAAGACGATGTAGAGGTCGCCGTTGGGTCCGCCGTAGCCGCCCTTGTTGCCATAGCCTTCGAGGCGGATCTGCTGCCCGGTCTCGATTCCTTCGGGAACCTTGACCTCGATGTCCTTCATCGACTTGACGGAGCCTTCCCCACCGCAGGTCGGGCACTTGGCGGTGATTTCCTTGCCGGTGCCGTTGCAGTTGGGACAAGCCGCGCGGGTCTGGGTGCGGCCGAAGAGCGACTGCGATTCGACGATGACGGACCCGGAGCCTTTGCATCTCGTACAGGTGCGGATGTCGCTTGCGGATTTGGCGCCGGTACCGTGGCATTGGCGGCATTCCTCGAACATCGGGACCTTGATCGTTTCCTTCTTGCCGAAGATCGATTCCTCGAAGCTGACGGCCATCCGGCGCTGGATGTCGGCGCCTTTGCGGGGACGGGCCTGCCCGCCCTGCTGGGCGCGCTGGCCGCCACCGAAAAAGGCCGAAAAGATGTCGCCGAAGTCAAAGCCTTCGAACCCGCCGAAGCCGCTCGGCCCCTGCCCGAAGTTCGGGTTCTGGGACTGATGACCGAAGCGGTCGTAGGTTTTCCGCTTCTCGCCGTCGGAGAGGACTTCATAGGCTTCCTGGACTTCCTTGAACTTGGCTTCCGCGTCTTTTTCGGTGGAGACGTCGGGATGGAATTTCTTGGCGAGCGTGCGATACGCTTTCTTGATATCATCTTCGGTCGCCTGCTTGCCGACGCCCAACACTTCGTAGTAATCGCGTTTATCCATGGCGGTCTCCTTCATCTAGACAAGATGAAAAGCGGCGAGCCGCTTTTCATCGGGGGAACTCTTATACTTCCTTGTAGTCGGCGTCGAAGACCTGGTCGGTGTCTGTGCCTTCATCCTTGCCGCCCTCGTCTTTCTTGTCATCCTGGGGCTGCTGTTGGGCTTGTTCCTTGGAGGCTTCCTCGTAGGCTTTCTGAGAGAGCGCCTGAGCGGATTTCTCGAGCGATTCCTTGGCTTTCTTGATTTTCTCGACGTCGTCGCCCTTGAGCGCCTTCTCGACGTCCTTGATCTTGTCTTCGGCTTCCGACTTGTCCTTCGCGGAGACCTTGTCGCCGAGGTCGGTGAGGGCTTTCTTGGTCATGAAGATCATCTGGTCGGCTTCGTTTCGGAGGTCGGCTTCTTCTCTGTGCTTCTTGTCTTCTTCGGCGTTCGCCGCAGCTTCCTTGACGAGCTTGTCGATTTCGGCCTCGGTGAGGCTGGTCGTCGAGGTGATCGTGATCGAGGCGTTCTTGCCGGTGGCCATGTTCTTGGCATGGACGTTGACGATGCCGTTGGCGTCGATGTCGAACTTGACTTCGATCTGCGGGACGCCGCGCGGAGAGGGCGGAATGTCGTTCAACTGGAAGTGGCCGAGCGTCTTGTTGTCCTTGGCCATCGAGCGTTCGCCCTGAAGGACGTGGATGTCGACGGCGGGCTGATTGTCGGCGGCGGTCGAGAAGACCTGCGACTTGGAAGTCGGGATCGTGGTGTTGCGGTCGATCAGCTTGGTGAAGACGCCGCCGAGCGTTTCGATGCCGAGCGACAGCGGCGTGACGTCGAGCAAGAGGACGTCCTTGACGTCGCCGGTGAGGACGGCGCCCTGGATCGCGGCGCCCATGGCGACGACTTCGTCGGGATTGATCGAACGGTTCGGTTCCTTGCCGAAGAGCTGGCGGACGAGGTCCTGGACGGCGGGGGTGCGGGTCATGCCGCCGACGAGGAGGATCTGGTCGATGTCCTTGGGGGCCATCTTGGCGTCGGCGAGGGCGCGCTTGACGGGATCGACGGTGCGCTGCACGAGGTCGGAGGTCAGTTCGTTGAATTTCGCCCGGGTGAGCGCCTTATCAAGATGGACCGGTCCGGCGGATGTCATCGAGATGAAGGGCAGCGAAATCTGCGAAGAGGTGATCGTGGATAGTTCCTTCTTGGCCTTTTCGGAAGCGTCGCGCAGACGCTGGAGGGCCATCTTGTCGTTACTCAGGTCGGCACCCGTTTCCTTCTTGAATTCGGCGACGAGCCAGTCGGAGATGCGCTGGTCGAAGTCGTCGCCGCCGAGGCGGTTGTCGCCGGAGGTCGCGATGACTTCGAAGGTGCCGTCGGCGAGTTCGAGGATCGAGACGTCGAAGGTACCGCCGCCGAGGTCGTAGACGAGGACGGTCTGCTGCTTGTCCTTCTTATCGATGCCGTAGGCGAGGGCCGAGGCGGTCGGTTCGTTGATGATGCGCTTGACGTCGAGACCGGCGATGCGGCCGGCATCCTTGGTGGCCTGACGCTGGGCGTCGTTGAAATACGCCGGGCAGGTGATGACCGCTTCGGTGACTTTCTCGCCCAAGTAGGCTTCCGCCGATTCCTTCAGGTTGCGGAGGATCATTGCGCTGATTTCCTGCGGGGTGTAATCTTTGCCGTTGATGTTGACTTTGGCGTTGGTCCCCATCTTGCGCTTGATCGAATAGACGGTGTTGGGGTTGGTGATGACTTGCCGCTTGGCGACTTCGCCGACTTGGACTTCGCCGTCCTTGAAGGCGACGACGGAGGGCGTGGTGCGGTTGCCGTCGAGGTTCGGAATGACTTTGACTTCCGTTCCTTCCATGACGGCGACGCACGAATTGGTGGTTCCGAGGTCGATGCCGATGACTTTTTTCATTTTGTTGGATCTCCTTTTTTTCTATCTCGTTACGCGATGTTGTCCGCGAGTTTCTCGTTGTTTGAGGGTTGCGTCGATTCCGGTTCCGGAATCGGCTTGATATTGATCTGGACCATCGCCGGCCGAAGCAGGCGGTCTTTGAACTTGTAGCCGTTTTTGATGACCTTGAGGACGACGTTTTCCGGGAGCGTCGGATCGTGCGAGGTATCGATCGCCTGGGCGACGTTCGGGTCGAACGGATCGCCGACGTTGATCTGAATCATCTTGACGCCTTCGTCGATCAGGACGTTGTAAATCATGTCCTTGATCATGCGGAACCCGTAGAGGAAGTTCTTGAACTGCGGATCGTCGGTTTTCACCGAGAGCGCCTGTTCGAAGGTTTCGATCGCGTCGATCAACTTGTCGGCGACGGGTTGCGAGGCATACTGCTTCTCGCGTTTCAGTTCTTCGGCGTTGCGTTTCTTGAAGTTGTCGGTTTCCGCAAGCATCCGCAGATACTTGTCCTTCAATTCGAGCAGTTCGTTGGAAAGGACGTCAAGGTCTTCGGCGGGAACCAATTTCGGTTCCGGCTTGGCCTGTTCTTCCTTCTTTTCTGCTTTTTTTTCGGCGTCCGGCGCGCTGTCCGGCTTTTTGTCCTTATCCTTGTCTTTCATCGGGATGCTCCTTTACTTGTCTTCGTAGAGTTTGGTCAGATGACGCGTGAGGTACTTGATGAGGGCGATGACCTTGCGGTATTCCATGCGCGTCGGGCCGACGACCGAAATCGTGCCGTGCTCGCCGCCCTGGGTTTCGTAGTTGGCGGAGACGACGGTGCAGTCGCGCATCGAGGTGACGGTGTTTTCGTGGCCAATCTTGACGGAGACGCCTTCGCTGTTGGTTTCGACGATCTTGAAAATCTCGTTGTTTTCGATCGTGTTCAAAAACTCGCGGAGCTTCGTGATGTCGTTGAACTCCGGCTGGTAGAGCATGTTCGAAGATCCGGTCAGATAGTATTTCGTCTGGGCGAACTTCGAGAAGGCTTCGATGAAGGAATCGACGATCGTTTCGCGGTACTTGAGCAGTTCCTTGATCTTCTGGCGTTCGATCTCGTAGTGCAGTTTCTCGGAAACCTGCGAAATCGGCGTATCGGCGAGCAGCTCGTTCAACAAATCGATGACCTTGACGAGTTCGACCATCTCCATGTCTTCGCTCACGGTGATCTGCTTGGATTCGACGTAGCCCATGTTCGTGATCACGAGGATGAGCGCAAGCGTATCCTTGAGCGGGATCAGCTGGACTTTCTTGACGCGCGAATTGTAGGCGTTCGGGCCGAGCGCGATCGCGGTGCAGTTGGTCGCCTGGGAAAGCAGGTTGATCGCTTCCTTGATGACGTCCTCGCGTTCGCTCTCGCGGTTTTCGAAGATCGCGTCGAACTGACTGAATTCGTTGGAATCGCCTTCGACCTTCGCGAGGATCGTTTCGATGTAATAGCGGTATCCCTTTTCCGAGGGCACGCGTCCCGAGGACGTGTGGGTCTTCTCGAGGAACCCGAGGTCTTCGAGATCCGACATCTCGTTACGGATCGTGGCGGGAGAGACGTCCATCTGCTTCGACAGCGTCCGCGAACCGACCGGTTCGGCGGACTTCACGTACTCCTCGACGATGAGTTTCAGTACTATTTCCTGACGTTCATTGAGCACGTTTTCGCCCCTTTGGCACTCCGTATGTTGGATTGCTAACATCATTATACACGCGCGGATTAGCAATGTCAAGGGTTGAGTGCTAAGGGAATTGTGAAATTTCAGTGAAGAACTTTCGACCAAGCGAGCACAAAAAAAGAGGCCCCGTGAAGGGCCTCTCAGAATGAATCATGTCTTCAATCCGCGAGCGTGAACCAGTCGACTTCGACCGGGACGAGACTCGGGGTCGTATTGCCGATGCCGTATTGTCCATAGGCGTTCGATCCCCAAACGAACGTCCGACCGGCGGACGTCTTCGCGATCGCTCCGGAGCCGTTGACAACGATCCTGACGATCGATTCGCCCACCGCCAGGTTGAAATGCGCGGTGATGTCCGTCGGCGTCTGCACGGTCGTCGAAGTATTGTTTCCGAGTTCGTTGTTCGCGTTCGACCCCCAGGTGAAGACCCTCCCGTCGGTCGTCAGGATGACAACGAAACTGAAACTCAAGACGACTTGGCCGAGATCGAATGTCGACGGATTGAGATATGTCGTGATGTCGACGCCGGTCTGATATTGATCGGGTCCGTCGAAGCCCAGTTCGCCCACGTTGTTCGCGCCCCAGCCGATGATCCGGTCGGCAGACGTGAATGCGTACATCGTGGAACTGTCGGCCTGGATTTCAATGACGGTTTCTCCCGTGTTCAACCCGACATTGGCGATGATGTTGGTCGGAATGGGTGTCGAGTAGGAACTTCCGTTGCAAAGTTGTCCCCAGTAGTCGTGACCGAAGGTGAACAGCCTTCCCGTCGACGTCAACACGGCCGAATACGCGCCGCCGGCGACGACCTGAACCACAATTTCACCGCCGGAAAGCGCGAAGTTGGAAGTGATGTCAACCGGCGTCGATCGGTCCGTCATGCTCGTATCGCCGATCTGTCCGTATTGGTTCCAACCCCAGGCAAGGACGCGTCCTTCCGAAGTCAGCATGATTCCATGTCCAACCCCGGTCGAAAGCCACTCCACAAACTCACCCGAAGCGAACCCGAAGAATGCGGTAACGTCCGTTGGAACATGCAGATCCGTTGTCGTGCCGTTGGCGAGCACGCCATTGCTGTTGTAACCCCAGGTGAAGATGCGTCCGGTCGAGGTGAACAGGATCGACGACGCATCGGTGGTGTCGACCCATTTGATATATTCATCGCCGATGAACGTGAAGCGATCGGTGATTTCGACTGCCACCGCGGAATCGACCGTCGTGTCGTTGCCAAGCTGACCGTAATTGTTGAGTCCCCAGGTGAAGACGCGATTGTCAACCGTAAACGCAATCACATGATAGCGCCCGATCGCGACGTAATCGAACACCATGTCGGTGATCCATTTCGCGTACAGCGAAACGCTTTCGGCCGGCATCGTCGTGAACACATACGCGACGGTAAACGCTTCGTCAAGGAACCAACCGGCGAATGCATATCCCGTTTTGATCGGATCGGCGGGAGCGGAGACGACGGTGCCGTAATCCTGACTGATGGATGTCAGCGCCGATCCGCCGTTTGAATCGAAACTGATCGATTGATCGTTGACCGCCCAGAATACCGGGCGAGAACTCGAATTCCAACTACTAACCCAGCCTGATGGAGCGCTGGCCGCTACGGCATAGATCGTCAGAATGGCGCATTCTCTGAATGTGTCGATTGCAATGTTCGTGACGCCGGCAGGGATGGTGATACCTGACAAACTGCTGCAATTCCGGAACGCTTCCGTGTTGATGGTCGTCAATTGACTTCCGGTTTGAAATGTGAAAGTCGACAGAGCCGTACAGTTGCGGAACGCATAGGCGCCGATGATCGTCACGCTTGCCGGAATCGTCAGGTTCGTCAGATTGTTGCATCCGGAGAACGCCCAAACGCCAATGTTTGTCACGCCTTGGGGGATGGAAATCTCCGTCAGGCTGGTGCACATGTAGAACATTCCATAGCTAATGACGGTCATATTCGCGGGAATGTTGACGCTTGTCAGATTGCTGCAATCAGAGAACGCCAAATCGCCCGCACTGGTGACGCTGGAAGGGAGCGTGAAACTCACGATGTTGGTGCGATATCGGAATCCTTCGTAACCGATGGTGGTCACCAACAAGCCGTCGTGTCGTTTCGGGATTATCACGTTTGAGTCGTTGGACGATCCATTGGAAACAGAGTAGGATCCGCCGATGTTCGTAAACGCCAATCCGGCCGTACCCCAGTCGGCATAGAGCGTCAAATCGCGTGCCGCGACGGTTGTGACCGTTTCGCCGTAATACACTGTTCGCGCCTCATCCTCATACCATCCGGCGAAGGCATATCCTGTGCGAATCGGCACGGGATTATCAAATGTCGTCCCAAACGCGGCGGTGATATCGTCGATTTCGCTCCCGCCCATCGTGTTGAAGACGATCGTGTATGAGTTCAGGGTCCATTCGGCAAAAAGCGTCAGAGTATCGGCGGGCATCGCGTCGATTTCGAATGCATACCAGACGTTCCGTTCGGAGTCGGAGTACCAACCCGCGAAGGTGTATCCTTCCCGGGTCGGATTCTGGATATCAATCCAGGCACCGAATTCTGCGGTGATATCCGAGAGGTCCGATCCGCCGTTTTCCACGAACATGAGCGTGTATTCGTTGATTTCCCACTTGGCGTAGAGTTGTAGATCGCGCGGCGCTGGGGTGGTGACTTCCATCGCATAGAAGACCGTCAGTTCTTCGTCTTCATACCATCCGGCGAAGGTATATCCGGTTTTGGTCGTGACCGGACTGTCAAACGTCGCACCATAGTCGAGGTACAGGTAGTCGATGCCGGTACCGCCCATCGTGGCGAACCAAATCCAATAGGTGTTGACCCACCACCCGGCGTATAAAGTGTAGTTGCCGGCCGGCATCGTATCGATATCAACAGCGTATAGAACGTTCAATTCCGCGTCCTCAAACCAGCCGGCGAAGGAATATCCCGTCTTCGTCGGATTCTCGATGTCGATCCAGGTGGAGTAGTCCGCCGTGACGTCGTCGATGTCCGACCCGCCGTTTTCCACGAACGTGAGCGTGGCATGACCATATCCCCAAACAACGGGACGGAAATCCGGGTTCCACGAAGCGTGCCAACCAGCAGGTTGGGTGTCGGCTTTGACGTTGATCGTAATCAAACTGCATCCTTTGAAAGCATCGATATCCACCCACAGCGTTGCCACCGGGATGACGATGCTCGTCAATGCGGAACAACCCTCGAACGCGCCGTCATCGATCGTGTTCATGGTGTCGGGCAATGTAATGCTCGTGAGGTTCACGCAGGAACCGAATGTATATGCCCGAAGATAATTGATACCAACAGGGATATTGATCGTCGTCAACGCGAAACAGCGGCTGAATGCCGAAGATCCGAGATAGGTCAGCCCTTCAGGCAGGACGATGCCGTTCAGAACCCAACAATTGGCAAACGCGGCACCGCCGATGGTTGTGACGGTCTCTGGGAAGTCGATCGTCGACAGCGAGGAGCAATTGTAGAATGCGTATGAACCGATGATCACGAGTCCGGATGGAAGCGTGATGGCGGTCACATGGGTAAGATTTTCGAAAACGAAATTGGCGATTTCGGTCACCGGGATACCTAAGTGGAAAGAGGGGATGACAATAACGTTCGTCGATCCGGTATATGCGGTGATTGCGTAAGTGCCGTCGCCCTTGAGCGAATAAACATAGATTTCTATCCACGCGGCATAAAGCATCATGTTTTCCGCAGGCATCGTGGTGATCGCGTCCGCATAAAATTCGGTCAGCGCCTCATCCCGGTACCACCCGTCGAACGCAAAACCTTCCTTCGTCGAGTTAAGGATGTCGATCACGACACCGAAAGCGGCGGTGACATCGGGGACGTCTTCCCCGCCGTTTTCCACGAACGTGAGCGTATATTGAATCGGCGTCGGCGCGAACAGCGGATAGACGTTCAAATCGCCGGTAACGTTCGAATAATTGGTATCCCATCCCGTAAACGAGTACGTAAAGTACAAATTCGCCGGTTTGACCGGGTCCGCGGGCGCCGGAGACGTGTCGCCCTCGGCGACGGCATACGTCGCGATGACGGTGATCTCGTCGGCGGCGTAGAACGTCACATCGTGATAGACGATCGACACATGACCCCAAACGACGGGCCGATCGCTGGGATTCCACATGTCGTCCCAGTCGGCGGGTCGGGAGAGTGCTTCTGCGTAAATCGTCAGGTCATAGCAATTGCCAAAGGCATAATAACCGACGCGCGTACCGATCGGAATCAGGATGCTCGTGAGCGCGAAACACCCATAGAAGGCGGTGCCGCCGATCGACTCGAGCGAAGCGGGCAGATGGATGGCGACCAGCTGGTGGCAATACGCAAAGGCATCGCTGTTGAGCCAGAGCAGTCCTTCATTCAGGACGATTTCGGTCAGATGCGAATTGTCCGCAAAAGCGGAAGTACCGATTGTCTCGACCCCGGTCGGGACCTCATAGACGGACGCGGGCCGGTCAATCGGGTATTGGATCAGCGTCGTCAACGTTTGATCGAACAGTACGCCGTCGATGGATGCGAACGTCGCACTATCCAAGGCGACAAAGATGGCGGTCAATCCGACGCACTGGCGGAAGGCATAGTTGCCGATCGTCGCGAGTGCGGAGGGGAGGTTCAGGATCGTCAGGTATGGCGTCTCGTTGAACGCATAGGCGGCGATTTCGGCTACGGTGCCGGGCATGTCATAGACTGTGTCGACGCGGCCGGCGGGATAGCGGATCAGCACCGACACGTCTTTGTTGAAAAGGACGCCGTCGCGGGATGCATAAAACGCATTGTCCGCATCGACTTCGATGTTGGTCAGACTGGCGCAAAGGAAGAACGGCAGGAATCCAAGGGTGGTTACGGTCGCGGGAATCGCGATCGTCTGAAGACTGCTGGTCAGGGTGAACGCCTCATCCCCGATCGTCAGTAGTTGCGACGAGAGCTCGATCGAAGCAAGGGAAGCGCAATGGTAGAAAGCGTGCGTCCCGATCGCGGTGATCGAATCAGCCATCGACACGCTGGTGATCGCAAAGTTGTCTTTGAACGCCTCGGGGGCGATGGCGGTAACAGGGATGCCTTCATGGGAGGCGGGGATGACCACGAGAAGCGACGTTCCGACGTACCCGCTCACCGCATAGGTTCCTTCCCCGGTCAGGGAATAGATCAAACCCGCGGTACCACTGCAACTCCAGACGACCGGACGGGACGACGGATTCCAGGATGCCGACCAGCCGACCGGTTGCGATTCCACTTCCGCAAAGATGGTCAAAAGCGAACATCCTGCGAATGCGTCGTTTCCAATCGTCGCGACCGACGCTCGGATCAGGATTTCGGTCAGCGTGGTGCATCCTGAGAAAGCGATGTTTCCGATGCGCACGACGCTCGTCGGAAGATCGACGGAGATGAGTGAAACGCAATGATAGAAACTGCCGTAATCAATGCCTTGGATGCCGTCCGGCAGGACCACGGTGACGAGCGAGGAACAACCCCAGAAGACCGAGTTGCCGAACGAGTCGACCTCCGCCGGCAGCAAAATCGAGACGAGACCCGCACAGTTGGCGAAAGTGGCGGTTCCGATGTTCTTAACCGATTGCGGCAAGACGACGTCGGTCAAGGACGCGTCGCCCATGAACGCGCGCATCCCGATCGAGACCAATCCGTCGGCAATCGCAAGCGTCGCCAGTTGTCCGCATTCGGAGAAAGCATAGATGCCGAGCGTGAGAACCGATCCCGGAATATGAACCGATCTGAGCACAGAACAGCGATAGAATGCGTATTGTCGAATGTCGGTCACGCCCGCAGGAATGACCAGGTTCACGATGGTCGCATTGTTCTCAAACGCATTGGCGCCGATCACACGTACCGGGTATCCGCCCAACTGAGTTGGGATCGTAACGTCCGCGTCATCCCCGAGATAGTGCGTGATGACCGCGGCTTCGTCGACAATGTCATAGGCGTAATCCGCATCGGATGTCCAAGCCCATTTCGCATAGAGAGTCTGATCATGTGCCGGCATCGTGGATTCGGTCCATGGAATCGTCCATTCCGCGTCGACGAACCAGCCGAGGAAGGTACAGTACTCCTTTGTCGTCGTCCCGAGCGTGATCGTCGTCCCATAGGCGATCGCTTCGGGATCAAGCGTTGATCCGCCGTTGGTGAGATAGGTCAGAGTATAGACGTTGGGTACCGTCGCATAGACCGGATAGACCGAAAGGTCGCTTTGGACGTTCGTGAAGGAAACGTTCCATCCGACGAAATCGTAGTGGTATTCGGGGACTGCCGGTTTCGCGGGATCCATGGGCGGAATGGCGTCTCCACCGAAGACGACCTGCATCGATTTCAGAATCGTGAGGGCATCATAATCATAGAAAACGACGTTGAATGCAACCGCTGTGGTCACGGTCGTGGTCATCGGTGTTGTGGTCGTCGTCGGCAATGTGGTCGTCGTCGGCACCGCGGTCGTCGGCACAGTCGTAGTCGTCGGCACCATGGTTGTCGGCAATGTGGTCGTCGTCGGCACAGTAGTAGTCGTATTTGTCGTCGTCACGATTCCGCTCGTCGTCGTGGATCCACTTGACATGGTCGAAACCGTAGTCGTGACCGGCGGTTCGGTCGTCGTTTCCGTATCGGTAGGCAAGGATGTCGTCGAGCCGTCCGATGTCGTTTCGATTGTCGTCGTCAAGGGAACCGTCGTCGTCAACAGCCCCAGAATGCTCATCAGGTCGCAACCGGCCAGGCCGATCGTCATCAGGCTTACCGCCAACAAAGCAAGGATCTTCTTCACGCGTGCTTCCCCCTGTGATACGATTTTTTAGAAAAACAAAAAAATGAATCGAACCGATGTCATCGATCCCATTTGTATCACGCATCGCCTCCATGTACAAGGAGATGGCTGAAAATAAACGGAAAACGGAAGAATATCATCACTTGACACGCTCGCAACCGCGGCGCATGACTTTCTTTCATTTCCCGTCTCACCCTATGGGTGCCATCTTGATTTTTTTCGATCTGCGTGTATAATGATAGTTGGCTCACAGGGGTGCGTCATGGAGAAGCAAAACATCATGCGAAAGGTCCTGCGTTTCTTCTGGAAAGACAAGGTTTTTTTGATCGCCTTCACGCTGGCGATCGTTTCCTGCTTCTTCATCCCGCCGAACCCCGGCTACCTCGGCTACGTCGAAGAGAACTACCGCGTACTCGTCATCATGTTCTCCTTGATGACGGCCGTCGCGGGGCTCTACGAAGCCAATTTCTTCAGCTTCGTCGCGATCAATCTCGTCTCGAAGTTCTACTCGATCAAATGGATCGCCCTCGTCATCGTCGTCGCCACCTTCCTCCTCGGGATGTGGGTGACCAACGACGCCGTCCTGCTCACGCTCGTGCCCTTCACGCTCTTCGTGACGAAACAGACCGGGCAACAAAAGCATGCGCTGTTGATCGTCATACTGCAGACGATCGCCGCGAACATGGGAAGCGCCCTGACGCCGATGGGCGACCCGCAGAACATCTACCTTTACTCCTTCTACGACATCCCCTTCGGAACTTTCATCCAGTCGATGGCGCCGATCACGATCACCGGCTTTCTATTGCTTGTCGCAACGACGCTGCTTCTGATTCCGAATACGCCGTGCCATCCGATCACCGTGTCTCCGAAGGTCGCCTGGAAGCGCCTTGCGCTCTACGCGATCGTCTTCGCCAACGCGCTCCTGTGCGTCCTGCGCGTTTATCAAGGACGCGAATACATCGCCTTGATCGTCACCCTCGTGTTGATCCTGCCGTTTGCGCGCCACCTCTTCAAGAAGGTCGACTATACGCTGCTTCTGACCTTCTTCTCGTTCTTCATCTTCACCGGGAACATGTCCCAACTCACCCAGGTGAAGGACTTCGTCGGCACGTTGCTCAACACCGACGCCTCGGTCTACTTCACCGGCCTGATCACGAGCCAGTTCATCAGTAACGTCCCCGCCTCGATTCTGTTATCCACCTTCACCGACGCGCCGTTCTGGCGGCCTTTGTTACAAGGCGTGAACGTCGGTTCGATGGGTACCGTGCTCGGCTCGCTCGCTTCCCTGATCACCCTCAAGTTCGTCCTGAAGGACTTCCCGAACCAGGGCAAGACCTACCTGAAGATCTATACGGTGATTTGCGTCGTCTACATCATCGTCATCACTGCCGTCCTCTTCCTGGTGAATGGGTACTGACCGGTGAAGTGTTCACCCTTGCCAACCGCGACATCGTTCAATCGACTTGGGTGATGGATGCGCACGATGCGGACCATCAGATCGATGGAAAAACATAAAAATCGCGACTAAAAAATCGCGATTTTTTATATCGTTTCCTGATGATTCATTCATCGGTCAACTTTAAAAAAATACCGTGCTTTCTTCGAGTCTTCAGAGAGGACAAGTTCGCCGCCATCACACATTGTAAAAGTCATCGTGGACATGATGGAAAACGGCGAAATAAAATGTAGGTAATCGTCATTGGTACTTTTGTCTTCTTTGCTCTGTTCCTTTGACTTGTTCTAATGCCTTATCCCTTTTGTTTTTATGAGGAATCTGTTCAGACCTGTGTTTTCCACATTTTTGACCGCCCTCGTCTTCTCAGTTTCTTCCTCGCTCGGATAGTTCCGGTTCCTCGTTGACGATCTTGTCTTTGATGCGGTAGGACCTGCCAGTGATCTTGACGATGCTCGAATGGTGGACCAGACGATCGATGATCGCCGTCGCTGTCATCTCCCGGAAAAACGTCAAAGCGTGTTATGTTCGGGAGTGTGTCAAAGCCGTGATCGGCTTGAAGGAGGAATCAGAAAAATGAAACAATGCGATTTTGCAATCAGGGGTTATCAGATCGAAACCAAGGAAGGTTTCGAATGGGTCATCGAATACCCGGAGTTGCCGGGAGTGACCGGTGGCGGGGTTTCTTACGAAGAAGCGTTGAGGGAAGCGGAAGACAACAAACGGTTCTACTTCGACTACTTGCAAGAGAGCGGTCGATCGATCCCTGCTCCAAGCGAGGTCGCCGACCTCGGCGATCTCTCCGGTAAGATCACGCTCAGGCTTTCGAAGTCGCTGCATCAAAGCATCATCCTGCGAGCGCAGGTCGAACGCGTCAGCATCAACGCGCTCATCAATGAAGTTTTAAGTACCTATCTCGCGGCGCGGGATGCCCAAAAGTTCGTCGAAGTCGTCCTCACCGGCAACGCTACGCTAAAGCGAACCGATGCGGATCCCGCCTATGTCATTCAGGAGCGTCGCAAAACGGTTCGCAGGTCGTCCGGCCGATAGGCGAGTTGCGTTGCGGAATCCGGCCTATACCAAAACGAAGTCGCGGAGCAATTTCCGCGACTTCGTTTTGCTTATTCGTTTTCGGTGGGCGTCGCATGATCGTTTGTGGCGTCTTCCGGATGGCGCCGCTCGTATTCGTCGGCGAAGAGGGAGGCGATTTCGGGATCGAACTGGGTTCCGGCGCACCGCCGGATTTCCGCGAGCGCCTGTTCGGCGGAGACCGACTTGCGGTACGGCCGGTCGGCGGTCATCGCTTCAAATGTGTCCGCGACGGCGATGATCCGGGCGCGCAAGGGAATCTGTTCGCCTTTCAGGCCTTTCGGATAGCCCTTGCCGTCCCAGCGTTCATGATGGGCGAGGATGTCTTCGGCGATTTCGGCGTATTCGGTCGACGAGGAGAGGATGCGGAAGCCGATTTCCGGATGACGGCGGACCAACCCCCATTCGTCATAGGTGAGCGGTCCCTTCTTGTTCAGGACGCTTTCTTCGACGGCGATCTTCCCGATGTCGTGAAGGTTTCCGATCATCTTCAGGACGGAAGCCTGTTCCTTGCGCATCTTCAGCGCTTCGCCGATCAACTGGCAGTATTCGCCGACGCGGCGCGAATGCGTGTCTTCGCGCGGATTCTTGATCCGGAGCGTCTGGAGGATCGTTTTGATCGCTTCCCCGCGGTTCGAGGAGATTTCGAAGAGCTTATGGTCATACATCTCGATTTCCGCGAGTTTGACCGAGTTCGCCAGGTCCGTTCCGTCATGGTTCGTGTCGATCCCGAAGGAAACGGAGACGTTGAGTCCGAACAGGACCGTCTGTTCCATTTCGGCCTTGATCTCGTCGACGATATCTTCCGCCTGGGCGCGCGTCGTGTTCTGCATGAGGATGACGAACTCGTCGCCGCCGATCCGGTAGATGCGGTCTTCGGGACGGAAGCGGGCGCTGAACATCTCGGCGATCTTGAGGAGGAGCTGATCGCCGGCGGCGTGGCCGAAGGCGTCGTTGGTGATCTTGAGGCCGTTGATGTCGGCCATCACGACCGAGACCGGATAACGGTAATCGACGACCGGCCGCGCGAGTTCTTCGGCGTAGGCGCGGCGGTTGAACAGGCCGGTGAGCGTGTCGTGACGGGCGATATGGATGATTTGCTCATCCTTCCTGATCCGCTCGGTGACGTTTTGGCAGAACTGCGTGGCGCCGATCACGGTTCCATGTTCGTCCTTGATCGGGTTCCAGAGCGCTTCGAGCCAAAGCGCGCCGCCATGCAGCGACCGCTGGTTGGTGAACTGCGCGCCGGCGAGGGCGCGGTCGATGTCTTCTTTGAGCATCATCGCGGTGGGATTGTCGTGAAAGAAGTCGAGGACGTTTTCGCCGATCTGCGGCGCGGTTCCGTAATCCTTTTCGACTTGGTCGCGGTATTCCGAATTGAAGATCAGAAAGCGATACTTGGTATCGACCGCCATCGCGGTCATGCCTTTCGGCGATTCGATCACGGCGCGGAGCAGGATCCGGTCATTCAGGATGATCTCGCCTTGTTCGAGTCGTTCCTTCTGATTATGCAGCGCGAGGGCGAGGATTCCGGTGACGATCGGATAGAACACCAGGAAAGGCAGCGCGATCGTCTTGATCACGGTGAAGGCGGTCGGCCACGGGATCGCCAGCTGGACGGTGACGACGAAGATGTGGGTGACGAGTCCGAAGAGCACGAACTCCGGAAAATAGCGGATGTTTTTGCATGTCCCGCGGAACCTCTGCCAAAGCAGGCCGACGCCGATCGAAACGAACACGGTCAGGATGCCGGCGTAGACGCCGGGTCCGCCGAGGAGGGCGCGGTAGATGATCGCGGCGAGACCGGCGATAAACGACGGAATCGGTCCGAAGAAGGCGGCGGTGATCGAAAGCAGCACGCTTCGCGCATCGAAGATCAATCCGGTGGAAAGTTCCCATGGATTCATCATCACGAACACGGCCGCGCTGCCGATCAGAAGCCCGGTCACGATTTCCCGGACGAGCCGGCGTTTCTCGGTGATGCGGATATCCATGATCCCGTAGATGAAGACGAGCGCAAACAACAAAATCGCGTTTTTAAGCAGCCATTCCAGCATGACCCACATATCCGGCACCCCCTTTCAAACATCATTGATTTAATCTATTATATCAAAAAAAGCGCGAATGCGATACCATCTGACGTGATAACATCAGATCGCAAGTCGCATTCGCCGCTTCAGATCCGCTTCAAGATCGCCTGGACCTGGTGGTTGGTCTTCCGCTCTTCGCCGATCGTCGTCTTGGACTCATGTCCGGGCTGGACGACGACGCCGTCGGAAAGACCCTTGAAGAGCTTTTTGATGGAGTCCGTCAACTGGCGGGCGGAACCGCCCGCAAGGTCCGTGCGTCCGAGATCGCCCTGGAACAGCGTATCCCCGGCGAACAGTTCGTTTTCATAAAGGTAACAGACGCCGCCCGGCGTATGCCCGGGGGTATGGATGACCTTGATCGCAGTCGTCCCGAACGGAATCGTCATCCCGTCGGTGACCGGGATCATGGGTTGACCGGCGCGCAGCCGGAATGATCCGTGGAAATACGTCGAGCCGTTCAATGCGTCATCCGTCAAAAACGGTACGTCGAGCGGATGCACGTAAAGCGGAAACTCGAGCGTCTTCTGAAGCAACCTTAGGTCGCGGATATGGTCATAATGGGCGTGGGTGAGGAGCACCATCGCGAGATGATATCCTTTTTCCGCGAGGTAGGCGAGGATCGCCTCGCCGTTGAAGCCGGGGTCGATGACGGCGACCTCGTTTTTCGCGCGGATCAGGTAGCAGTTTTGGCCGAACGACGCATCGGTGAAGACGACGGGGGTCATCGGACGAGATACGCGGCGCCGAACATGCCGGCGTCGTTTCCCAGCGTCGCGCCGAGAATCGGCGTGTCTTTGGCGAAGGGGCTTGAGTATTCCTGCGCTTTGGCCGCGACCTTGTCAAGGAAGAACGGCCCGGCGTGCGACACGCCGCCGCCGATCAATACGACTTCGGGATTGAGCGAGAGCAGCACGCCGGCGATCGCGCGACCGAGATAATCGGCCGCATCATCGACCGCCGCAAGCGCGATCACATCCCCCGCCTTGGCGAGATCGAGGACCCGCTTCGCGGAAAAATCGGTCATCGACCGCAGCGGCGAAGCGACAGAAGACGACTGCAGATGGATCCTCGCGAGGTTCACGATCCCGGTTGCGGAAGAAACCGTTTCAAGACAGCCGTGCTTCCCGCATTTGCACAGGATCTTGTGGGTGAAGTCGATCACGAGATGGCCGAGTTCGCCGGCCGCGCCGTTTTTTCCGTCGACCAGTTTCCCGTCGACGACCACCCCGCCGCCGACGCCGGTGCCGAGGGTGAACATGACGACGTTCTTCTTTCCGACGGCGGCGCCGCGGAAGACTTCGCCGGTGGCGGCGACGTTGGCGTCGTTGGAGGCGCGGACCAGAACATCCTCATAGGTCATGAACTGACGGAAGGTGGCCGGCACGTCGACGATGCCCCAGCCGAGGTTCACGCAGGTCAGCGCGACATTGTCCGTGACCGGTCCGGGCACGCCGAACCCGACACCCTTGACCTCATCCCAGGAAACCCGGGCCGAGACGGCCTCATAGATGTCTTTCAGGATCCGCGATCCATGGTCCGACCGGTCGGTCGGGATGTCCCATTTCTCGAGGAGTTCGCCGAACAGGTCGAACTTGCCGATCTTGATCGCGGTGCCGCCGATGTCGACGCCGAGCAGATATTGTTTCATGGGGTGCCTCCGTGATATCAGTTCCCGACGGCTGTAATCGACCGCGGTTCATGGTTTGGATGAATGACGCTGTGATCAGATGCGGTGTGGCATTGCTTTACGCGGACCATTATAGCACGATTGCGGGCGGAAAGGAAGAACGGGAAGGACACAATCCGGCGGCGAGAAAAGGCGGGCAGGACATCGAAGAAATGGCCATCGCACCTCAAACGTTCGAGAGCGCGATGGCCATGCATCCGATTCCCTGCGGAACCGGCGTTTTTGATTAATTGCGATCCTCCGGGAAAAGCCGAGATGCATCAATCACGGGAAGCACCAGCGGCGTTTTCAGAGCGGTCGTCATGATGTTGGTGACCAGCGATCGAAGATACGGATAGAGGATGTGAACCGCTTGAAGCTTCATGAATTTCATGACTTCTTCTTCGGTTTCGATCTCATTGAATTCGAAAACGCCTTTGATGATCGCATGCAGATAGAACGGGCCGCTATCGGGCGATTTGTTGCCAAAAATGATGCTGATCGAGGTATGATATTTCGCGTTCTCGATTTTTTCGATGTTCCGCGAAAGACTAGGAGACAGCTTATACTGATTACTTGGATGATGATGATCCGTGAATTCCATATGATCGACGAAAATGGCAACGTTTTTCAAGCTAAACATGCCGATCCCTCACCCTCTTCGAGCGTCGGACCGCACGGACCTTCGACACGAAAGTTCGAGACACCCAGCATAGAACTCGGTTGATTATCGTATACCACGACGAGTTTCGTGCGTTCCTGACCGTCATCCAGGCGAATGACGAGATTCAAGCGAAATGCCATTTTCGCCAAAGTATCGATGCGGGGCATGACTTGAAGCCGTTCAATCCGGGCGATGCCGGATTGCTTCATGCCACACATTTCTGCGAGTTTCTGCTGCGAGAGTCCTTGATTCACGCGCTCATCAATCAGCCGCATGATGATGTCTGTCACCATCTCGGACATCGATACGACTTGATTCGCATCGTCACTCGAAGACTTCAATTCATTCAGAAGCCGTTCATGGGTCAAGTAGTTCGGCATTTTATTTTCGCTCCTCAAATTCCTTTTGACGATCTTTCGCAATCGCGACTTCCCTTGGTGGTGCCTGTTCCGTGTCTTTTTCATAAGCATGAAGGATGACAAAAGCACGATATCGATTTGAATAATAGAAGAAGATTCGAATGTACCCCGGCTTCAATTCCCATAACCCCTCGCCAAATGGTTTGATTGCTTTGGATTGGAATTGGTTGATGTCGAATCCGTAACGTTTCAGTTGTTTGATGAATAGATCCGACTTCAGATACTGACTTTCTTTATGTTCGACATTGATGAGGTCATCCAGAAAGTTTTGAACGGGGCAAGCGCCCGATTTCGTTTCATAGAAGATGAGCGTTGGCATTCAGGCGCATTCTCCTTTCGTATTATATCACATTTGATATCGTTATCTACAATTATATCACACCATTAAGCGTTTTATTAGCCTTTTCATTGATAAAATATCATATTTGATATCGCATCAACGTGATGAAGCATCCCTGTTTTCTAAACAACAAAAGGTCCTCGACAAGCGACGACCTTTAAGTTCGATAAGGGAAAAAGCGGTTGATCCGAATCCTATTTCTTCTCGCGGTGAACCGTTGTCTTCTTGCAAGTCGGGCAGTACTTCTTCACTTCCATCCGATCGGGATGAAGTTTCTTGTTCTTGTCGGTGAAGTAGTTCTGTTCCTTGCATTCCGAGCAAATCAGAATCACTTGCGTTCTCGCTGTTCCAGCCATGATTAAACCCTCCAATCAGTCACTATTATATTTTATGATAATTCATTCTAAAAAGCAAGAGAATAATCCATCGGGATAGTGTAAAATGGTTTTGGAAAACGGGAAATAAAAAGGAATGAGCCCTTGGTATA
>Ga0154580_129_pt2 | contig 19115 bp, 12 predicted proteins | sample RifGroF2_FD_116009 | JGI IMG/M metagenome (GOLD analysis project Ga0154580, IMG submission 116009) | Tenericutes bacterium GWF2_57_13
GAGGCCGTCGAAGAGATCGGCGAGTTCGGTCTTGTCGATGAATTCGGTGGTGAGGACCGTAACGCGGATGTCGGTGGTATCGGCCGCGTCGCGGTAGGGGATCACGAGCGCATCGATATCGACGATCTGTTTGGAAATCGTCGCATGCATGATCGCGGAGGCGAGCAAGACGTCCATTTCGGCGATGATCGTATCCATGTCGAGGGCGTCGACCGCACCGAAATCACTCACGTTCAAGGCATGCAGCGCGTAGAGGGTGTGGTCGAGTTCGGCGATCGAGACAAAATCGACGAGGAAGTCGGTATAGATCACGGCGATGCCGTCGACGTCCTGTACGGGGACGACGACGAGCGCTTCTTCGCCCGGCTCGGCGTCGGTGAGGTCGAAGAACATCTGCGAGAACGACGCGTGGATGATCGCGGAGGCGAACAGAATGTTGAGCTTGCCTTGGTCGAGCGTGGTCGGGTCGACGTCGTCTTCAAGCGCGTCGATGATGGTCGCATCGAGCGAGACCGTGAAGTCGGTGAACCCGAGCAGGTCGAGCGAATCAAACATGGCGCCCAGTTCATCGGCGGAAATCATCGTGACCGGATCGGTGAGGCCAATGCTCCGGGTGATTTCGATCTGGGTTTCGCCCGGCAGACCGTAGTTGACGGTGTAGTCGTCGGGAATTACGATCATCGCGGCGTCGATGTCGAGGATCTGCTTGGAGATCGTCGCATGGAGGATCGCCGACCCGATCAAATCGTCGAAGTGGGCCATGACGTTGGCGAGATCGAGCGTCGAGACGTCGTTGAAATCGGAGATCTCGAGGCTGTTCAAGGCCGACAGGACGCTTGCCAGTTCGGCCGTCGAAACATATTCAATCGCCGTCAGCGGGTCGTCGTAGAGCACGGCGACGCCGTCCCAGTCGGTTTCCGGCACGATCACGAGCGGTTCTTCGCCCGGGTCGGCCGTGGTCAGGTCGTCGAACATATTGGAGATCGAAGCATGGATGATCGCCGAGGCGAAAAGAATATCGAGTTTATCCTGATCGAGTTGAGTCGGATCACCTTCGACCTGAAGCCTCGAGATGATGCCCGCATCGAGCGAGACGGAGAAATCGGTAAAGCCGAGCAGTTCGATTGCGTCGAACATCGCGGTGAGTTCTGCTTCGCTGATCATCTCGACCGGATTGTCGACGCCGATCGAGCGGATGATTTCGACGTCGGCTTCAGTGATCAGACCGTAATCGCGGGTGTAGTCGCCGGGAACGACAATCATGTCCGCTTCGATATCAAGTACCTGCTTGGAAATCGTCGCATGCAGAATCGCCGACCCAATCAGTTCGTCGAAGTGGTCCATAATACTGGCGAGATCGAGTGTCGAGACGTCGTCGAATTCGGTGATGTCAAGGCTGTTCAAGGCCGAGAGCACAGCCTCGAGTTCGGTTGTCGAAACATATTCAATCGCCGTCAGCGGGTCGTCATAGAGCACGGCGAGGCCATCCCAGTCGGTTTCCGGCATGATTACGAGCGGTTCTTCGCCGGGATCGGCCTGGGTGAGATCGGCGAACATATTGGAGATCGAGGCGTGGATGATCGCCGACCCGAACAGGACATCGAGTTTGGCCTGGTCGAGCTGGGTCGGATCGCCTTCGACCTGAAGCGTCGAGATGATGCCGGCGTCAAGCGATACCGAAAAGTCATCAAAACCGAGCATCTCGATCGCATCGAGCATCGCGGTGAGTTCGTCTTCGCTGATCATGTCGACCGGGTTGTCAACGCCGATGGAACGGATGATTTCCACGTTGGTTTCGGTGATTAAACCAAAGTCGCGGGTATAGTCATGCGGAACCACGATCATCTCGGCTTCGATGTCGAGCACTTGTTTGGAAACCGTCGCATGCAAGATGGCGGACTGAATCAGTTCGTCGAAGTGATCCATGATATTCTGTAGACTAAGGGTAGAGACATCATTAAAATCGATGATGTTCAGACTGTTCAACGCCGAGAGCACGGCCTCGAGTTCGGCCGTCGACACATATTCGAGCGCGGTGAGCGGATCGTCATAGAGCACGGCGACACCGTCCCAGTCGGTTTCCGGCACGATCACGAGCGGATCTTCGCCGGGGTCGGCCTGGGTCAAATCGGAGAACATGTTGGAGATCGAGGCGTGGATGATCGCCGAGCCGAACAGGACGTCGAGTTTGGCCGGATCGAGCTGCGTCGGATCGCCCTCGACTTGCAAGGTCGAGATGATGCCGGCATCGAGCGAAACCGAGAAATCGGTGAAGCCCAGCAGTTCGACGGCATCGAGCATCGCGTTCAATTCATCCGCGCTGATCATGTCGATCGGATCGGTCACGCCGATCGACCGGATGATTTCGACGTCGGTTTCGGTAATCAGCCCGTAGTCGCGGGTATAATCTTCGGGAACGACGATCATGTCCGCTTCGATGTCGAGGATTTGCTTGGAAATCGTCGCATGCAGGATGGCGGACTGGATCAGTTCGTCGAAATGATTGATGACGTTCTGGATCGACAGCGAAGAGACGTTTTCGAAATCATCGATATCGAGACTGAAAAGCGCCTTCAAGACGTTTTCAAGTTCATCCTGGGCGATGTAGGTGATTTCATGGTCGAGATATTCGACGGGAATGCCGTTCCAGTCGGTTTCCGGGACGATGACGAGCGCTTCTTCACCCGGCGCGACTTCCATCAAATCCAGCAACATCTTCGAGATCGTCGCCCGCAGGATATAGGAGGAAAAGAGCGTATCGAGCTTGTCATCGTCGAGCGTTCCCGGATTGTCCGCGTCTTCGAGATTTTCGATGATCGTCGCGTCGAAGGCGATGTTTTCGGTATCCGTGATGCCGAGGATGGAAAGCGAGTCGATGATGTTCATCAGTTCGGATTTCGCGATGTACGTGGTCGCTCCGACGGTAATCTGGATCTCGACCGCGTCGAGCCCGTCGCCGTGGACGACCGGGATGACGATGGTCGCTTCTTCGCCGACGGGCGGGGTAGCGAGGTCGAGAAGGACGTCGGAGATGGTCGCGTGCAGCACCGCCGAGTCGAGCAGGATGTCGATGTTGGAGAGAATCGGTTCGAGGTCGGTGAAGGACATGTTTTCAAAGTCGTCGAAATCAAGTGCCTTGAACGAGCGGAGAATCGCCTTCAGTTCGTCGGTCGAGATGTAATCGAAGCCGTGGTCCGTATACCGGACGTCCAAGCCGTCCACATCCTGGTCCGGGATGACGACGAGCGCTTCCTGACCCGGTTCGACGTCGATCAGCTCGACGATCATGTTCGAGACGGTCGCCTGCAGAATGACCGAAGCGAACATCGTATCGAGCTTGGTTTCGTCGAGGATCGTCGGATCGTCGGCGTCGGAAAACTTGTCGATGATCGACGCGTCGAAGGCGATCGAATCGAACGTGGTGATGTCGAGCAGTTCGAGCGCGTCGAAGATCTTGTTCAGTTCATCCTTGACGATGTAATGCGTGCCACCGACGGTTTTCTGGATCTCCGTTTCGGGATCGCCGTAGAGTTCCGGTACGATGATCATGCCTCCTTCGAGGTTGATGAGCAGATCGGAGATGGTCGCGTGCAAAATGGCCGACTCGAGCAAAAGGTCGACATGTTCGAGGATCGGGCCGATGTTGGTGAAATCGGGATTGGTGAAATCAAGGTCAAGCGCATAGACACCTTTGAGGATGGCGCTGAGTTCGGTCGCCGCCAGCATGTCGGTGCCGTCGACCGGATCGTCGATCAGAATCGGGTTGCCGTCGACGTCGAAGGTCGGGATGACGACGATCGGATCGTCGGCAGCAGTCATGTCGATCAGGACCTTGGCGATCGTCGCGCGCAGAATCAACGAAGCGAACAGCGTGTCGAGCTTGTCGTCGGACAGTTCGCCTTCGATGTCGCCTTCGAGGTTCGTCAGCAAGTCGGTGGTGAATTCGAAGTTCTCGAAACTGTCGATGTTGAGAAGCAGGACCGCGGCGAAGACGTTGCGGATTTCCGAAGCCGCGATGACTTCGACGGGCGCGCTGTCGACGAGCACTTCGGTCAAGGCCGATCCGGGCACGACGAGTTGTTCGATTTCCATCGTATTCACATAGTTGCCGATCGTGGCGGTCAAAATCTGCGAGGCGAGCAGGATGTCAAGATCATCGCCGGTGATCGTGAAGAGTTTGCCGATGTCGATGAACGATTCCTCGCAGACGAGGTCTCCCTCATCGCAGGCGAGGCGCTCGGAGGCAAGCCGCAGGGCGCGCGTCACCGCGATGAATTCGTCCTTGACGATGTTCCAGTTGACGTCGCGGACGGCGTCCGGAATGATCAATTGGAACTCGCCGGTATCGAGATCGGCGAGTTGTGCCGACAGCGAGGCGACGAGCACCTGGGAATTGAAGATGGCGTCAATCGCATCGTCGGTGAGGAGGGCGATGTCGCCGAGGCCGAGGTTGTTGAAATCGACTCCCGCCGCGACTTGCACGACGGCGTTGAGCGCGAGCAGGATGTTTCTCAGTTCGCCGGCGGCGATCAGGTTGCCGTCGTCGTCGTATTCGTCATACCAGACGAGGTTGGCCGGGATGACGATCAGATCGGATAGGCCGGGGATGTCGACCGCGCCGGAGAGGACGTTGATGATCGCGGTGGTGAAGATCTGGGAGTTCAGAAGCAGCGTGAAGTCGACGGTGGCGATGGCGGTGAGAATCGCGCCGTAGTTCATGTTCCCGTCGTCATCCGCCTGCAGGTCGGCCATCGTGATGCCGGTGTCGAGCACGGCGCCGAGGAAGGCTCCCATCGCCATGAATTCATCGGCCCAGACAATGTCGGCTGGAATCGTGATGACGGCATTCACCGTTTCGCCGGCCATTTCCATGAGGGGTTCGATGGCGACGAGGACGGCGAGGTTGACGAGGTCGGATTCGGCAAGCGAATCGAACAAATCGCGAACGAGGTCGCCGTCGACGGTGACGGTGGTGTAATCAATGGTGTCCGAGGTGAGCAGACCGGCCTGGTTGACGATGTCGAAACCGACCGCCGCGATGACGCCAAGTTTGTCGAGTTCGGCCGCCCAGTCAAGGGCGTACAGGTCATCGACCGGAAGTTCGAGGGTGACACCGGACATCCCGGCGCCGATTTCGATGCCGAGCGGGATGAGCGTCGTGATCAGTTTGGAGTCGCCGATCCTCGCGAACACCTCTTCAACATTATCGCGGGTGATCGAGGAAAGTTCGCCCGTCTCGACAAAATCGAGGGCGAGCGCGTAGCCGGCGATCCCGGCGAACACGGAAAGTTCGTGGCGGAACGAAATCCGTTCGGATTCCGTTTCGGAAACGTCGTAATCGATCGAAAGGACCGTGTCGAAGAGATGGAGGGAAAGCGGAACCGCCGTCCCTTCGTCGTCGAAGGTGATCTGATTTGTCATTTGGACGAGCAGGTTGGAATCGTACGCCGCGATGATTTCGTTCATCATGTCGAGCGACTCCTGGACGACCGGCGGAATCTCGATGTCGGGGACGAGCGCGAGCATCGTTTGCGACGCTTCATAGATCTCGCTGCGCGGGAACTCCAGATCGACTTGCTCGTCATCCACGGGGATGAGCGTCGTCATGCTCTTGACGATGTCGAGCAAACCGGAAAACGAGATCAGCATGACAAAGACGGCGACGGATGCCTCGAGGACGCCGAAAACGCCGCCGAGCAGACGGTTCTTCGAACGGTATTTGTCCTGTTTCCCGCCGCGTTTGAAGAAAATCGCATAAATGATGGCGCAGAGAATTTTATAAATGAGCCAGAATATGGTAAAATAGAGTATCGTATAAACGATTTTGATGACGAACGTGCCGATGCCCTCGACCAGTTCGAGCAGATGCGCATTCTCCAGCAACGCCGCATATTCCGTTCCGGCAAAGTGGCCGAGCGCGATCGTGATCGCTTCGCCGACCGAACCCGCCGTGCTGATGGTCGGAATCGTGTTTTCGAGCACCTGTCCGAGCAACGCGCCGATCTGCGGATTCTCGTAGGACCAGAGGAATTCCGAAGCCGGTGTGATCGTCACGAAAAAGCCCACGATCAGAAGCAGATACGTGAGGAACGAATAGATCGACTTTTTGAACCCTTTCAGGACTCCGAGCAACAAGCCGAATGCGAGCCCTCCGTAAAGGGCCAGATCGAAATAGAGCTTGTAATCAAGATTTGTAGGCATAATGAGTTCCTCCGGGCGTGGACGTGTACGCAAGATGTACAATTCATATTATATAGGATTTTATCGAAATAACAAGAACGGCGTTCGAATACTTATGGCGAATCGGCCTCGGCACGCCGGAATTCGAGGCACGCCGCGGCTTAAGCCGCGAACGCGCAAGGAAGGATGGGCCCCTCATGAAAAAAATCCTCGTTCTCGGCATCGCCGCGCTCTCGCTTTTTCTCTCTGCCTGCAACATCTTCCCGTTCTCGCTTTTCACAACCGCACCGGCCACGACCCTGCCGGTCACCCAAAACGGCACGATCACGTATCTCGATGCGGACTACTACGCCTATCCGTACTACAGTTCGCCGAATTACCATCTCGACAACGTCGACGCCTACAACGACGTCCTCCTCGCCACCCGCGACCACATCCGACACGCCAACGTTCGGGTGCAGGCGACGATCTACCGGACGACCATGATTTTCCCGGGGATCACCCAGACCGTGATCGATTCGTCTTCCTCCGGATCGGGCGTCGTCTTCCTCGAAAGGGACGGCTACTACTACTTTCTGACCAACCACCACGTGATCGACGACGGCGGCGAAGACGCCGAGTATCAAGTCGAAGCCTACGGCGACGAAGACCCGGTTTCGGCTGAACTCATCTGCCAGAGCGAGGATCTCGACCTTGCGGTGCTGCGCTTTGCGAAAGGCTCCCGCACCGACGTCGAACTGATCAACATGACGACCCGGCTCTTTACCCGCTTCACCCCCGGCGAACTCGTGCTCGCCGTCGGAAACCCCCTGTCGGTCGACAACAATGTTACCTTCGGCGAGTTCAACTCGATGGAATTGATCGCCAACGCCACCTTCCGGGTCGTCTACCATAGCGCCCTGATTCACGAAGGCTCGTCGGGCGGCGCGCTCGTCGATCTCGACGGCAACCTGATCGGCATCAACGCCTGGGGCACGGAGTCCAGCGACGAGGAGTCGTTCGCGATCCCGCTCGCGGTCGTTCACATGTTCCTCGTGAACAATGATCTGATTTCCTGATCAACCTATTGAAAACAGGATTTCCGCGCTGGAAATCCTGTTTTTTTCGTTTATTCGACGCGGATCGCAATCGTCAGTTCGGGCCGTCCGGCCGCGACAATCCGGACTTCCTGGTCGCCGGTTTCGCCGGTGGTCTTGACGTAGACGCCGATCGACCCGCCGATCAGCGCCTGCACTTTGGGGCCGATGACCTCGAGCCCCGCGGTCGTCTGTACCGTGAAGGCGTCGCTCGCATAGGGCAAGTCGTTTCCGCGCTCGTCGGTCATCCGGACCACGATGCGGGTACAATCATAGGTGTCGCCATGGACGAGGACGGTGTCGTCGGGGGTCGCGGAGAGATTCATCGCGCGGTGGGCGCCCTTCACGACGGTCGCGACGAGTTGCTCGTCTTTATATCCTTCGAAGCGGTATTGCGAGCCTTCCGTCCCCCAGTCGCCGATGTACTTGCCATAGAGGCGTTCGGCGTCGGCGAAGGTGAAGCCGCGGAAGCCGATCAGCCAGGCGGCGCGCAATTTGTCCGGTAGCGGCATATCCATGCCGTACTTGCCAAAGGCGATGAGCAGCTTTTTCGCCGTCTTCGCGACGTCTTTCGGATAGTCCCCGCTTTCGGCGATCTGGTTGCCATAGTAGTCGGCGACGACGACGGGCGCGTGGGGGACGCTCGGATAGCGGACCCAGTCGGAAAAGAACGTTTCGATGAATGTGCCGTTGCGGTACACCTTCACGTGATCGCAGTTCGTGAAGATCACCGTCGGCGGCATGCGCGACTGCGCATGATCGCCCATCGTCATCGCCGAGGCGACGACGAGGACCGGCTTCTGTTCCTGCTGGGAGGCGTAGGCGGCCGCGGCGTATTTCGGGATCCGGAACATGTCCATGACGCCGTGGTAACAGATCCGGTCGCCGGAGCCGAACTCGACGTGGGTGTTGTAGTCGGACATGCACCAGCCGACGGCGCCGCAGGCGTCCTCGAACTTGAACACGGAATCGAGGACCTGCATGTGGCGGAGGGCGTGTTCGACGCGCTTCTGTTCGTGATCGAACTTCTTCGTCGGGAAGATGTGGCCGTTGTGTTCGGTGACGAGATAGGGAACCTCCAAGCCTGTCACCTTGCGTGGCGCGACGAGGCCCGGATTGGTGCCGATATGGCTGAAGTCGTTGTAGGTGTAGACGTCCTCGAGCAGTTCGCTCTTCTTGAAGTTGCGGACCCCGGCGGTCTGGCGGGAGTCGTCGAGGGCGTGGGCGATCTCGTTGGTCTTCAGGTAGAAGTCGTGGTCGTCGGCGGATTCGTTGATGCGGACGCCCCACAGCACGATCGACGGATGGTTATAATGGGCAAGGATCATCGCTTCGAGGTTCTTGCAGGAAAGATCCTTGAAATGCTCGTCGCCGATGTACTGCCAGCCCGGGATCTCCTCGAAAACGAGCAGTCCGAGTTCATCGCAGCGATCGATGAAATGATCGCTTTGCATATAGTGCGAGGTGCGTACGAGGTTGCATCCGAGTTCGCGCTTGAGGATCTCGGCGTCCTTTGCCTGGATCCGCTTGGGCATCGCATAGCCGACATACGGATAACTCTGGTGGCGGTTGAGGCCGACGAGCTTGATCTTCCGATTGTTCAAAACGAAGCCTTCGTGCGTGAACTGGGCGGTGCGGAAACCGAACCGGACACGCTCCTTGTCGACTTCGAGGCCGTCGACCGCAAGCGTCACTTCGAGTTCGTAGAGGACCGGATGGTCGAGATCCCAGCGATCGATGCGCGGAACCAGTTTGCGCAGAATGAACAGCTTGTCCTGGAGTTCGGGGTGATCTTCGGTCTGCCCCACCCGGACGCCGTCACGTTCGATTTTCGTCGTCACGAGAACCGCCCCGGCAGGCGCTGCGCTCAGGGCGACGCGCATCTCGAGGATCATCTCGTGTTCCTCGAGGCTGGGCGCCTCCAGCGTCTTCACATGGAGGTAGCGGATCGCAAGCGCCGGCCGCACGAGCAAGGCGACCTCGCGGTAGATGCCGCCGTAGCAGAGATAATCGACGACGTGTCCGAAGGGCGGCACGTCCTTGATTTCGCGGGAATCGACCCGCACGACGAGGCGGTTCGAACCGCTCGGATTCAGATAGGGCGTGAGATCGAAGGAAAACGGCGTGAAACCCCCTTCATGGGAGCCGACGACGTTCCCGTTCAGCCACACGTCGGCCGATGTCATGACGGCGCCGAAACGGATCGAAACGCGTTCCCCGTCAGACCGTTCGGGCGTGGCGAATTCCTTGACGTAGGTGGAGACGAACTGATAGCTCCGTTCGTCGAAATCATGGTAGGGAAGTTCCTTCACGGTGTGCGGCAGCGATACCTTCGCCGCTCCCTCAGGAAGGACGGAAGAGGTCACGAAAGAATCCTCGAACGACGAAAGAAACTGCCAGTCAAAATTGATCGGGATGTCTTTTCTCATACGCGGGGTTCGATCCTTTCCGAGGCTTTGATGTGGTAGACGCGGGATCCGAAATCGCCCATCAGACGGATCTCGGCGGTATAGCCCGAACCGATGTAGCGCTGCTTCGGCACGAAGCCGTGGCGGGTGAGCACATCGCCCTTGACGGCGATTTCGTCTTTTTCCGTTTCCATCATGTAGTGGTCGGCGAGAAGATGGAAGATCAGGCCTTTCGCCGGTACTTTGATCGGCAGGGCGTGGCGGGCAAGGTCGCCGAAGGTGCGGAGATTGACATATTGGGGACGCTTGACGATCTTGTATGCGGAATCGGCCTTGAGCCCGGCGACGGGGATCTTCTCGGCGACGCCGTTGGGCTTCGCCAACAGCTGATAGAGCCCGACGAGGGCTTCGCGGCCGTCTTCGGATACGCTCATCCAGAGGCAGTCGTTTCCCGAAAACGGGCTTTTCAAACGATAGAACCGGCCGAATTGGAGCAATTTCCGATGTTCCTTGTAGAAGGCGATTTGCCGCTTGATGACGGCGCGGTCGAAATACGACAGTTTCGCGAAGTCGAGTTCGTAGCCGAGCAAGCCGAAGATCGCCGTATTGAAGCGGGTCTCGATCGGCGTATTGCGGATCGTCTGGGCATTGGGGACCGCGGAAACGTGCGCGCCCATCGTCGAGGGCGGATAAACGATGCTGGTGCCGTACTGGATGAACAACCGCTCGATCCCGTCGGAGTCATCGGAGGTCCACGTCTGCGGCATGTATCGAAGCATCCCGAGGTCGAAGCGGTTTCCCCCGGAAGCGCAGGATTCGAAGAGCATCGCCGGATAGCGGGTGGTGAGCCGATCGAGCAGTTCGTAGAGGCCGAGGACGTAGCGGTGCGCGAATTCGCCCTGGTGCTCGCAGTCGAGAGCACCCGAGAAGATGTCGGAGAAACTGCGGTTCATGTCCCATTTGCAATAGGTGATCGGCGCCGAATCGAAGAGCGCCGTCAGTTTTCCAAAAAGATAGTCCCGGACTGCGGGGCGGGTCAAATCGAGGATCAGCTGATGCCGGCCGAGCGAGGGGGTTCGGGCGGGATGCTTGACCGCCCAGTCCGGATGCGCCCGGTAGAGATCGCTGTCGGGATTGACCATCTCGGGTTCGACCCAGATCCCGAAATCGAGGCCGATCCGGTTGATCCGACGGGCCAGTCCGGGAATTCCGTCGGGCAGTTTCCGACGATCGGCTTCCCAGTCGCCGAGCGACCGGAGATCGTCGTCGCGGTGCCCGAACCAGCCGTCGTCGAGGACGAATAATTCGACGCCCGCCTTTTTGGCAAGGCGGGCGAGGCGAAGGATTTTGCGTTGGTTGAAGTCGAACATGGTCGCTTCCCAGTTGTTGGCGAGGATCGGCCGCTCGCGTTTCTGCCATTGCGGGCTGACGAGGTGGTCGTTGACCACGTCGTGGAGGTTCTGCGACAGGCGGGTCATGCCGGAGGCGGAATAGGTGAGGACCGCCTCGGGCGTCGCAAACGTACATCCCGGTTCGAGGTTCCAGTAGAAATCGAAACTGTTGATGCCCATCATGACGCGCAAAAGACCGTGCGGGTTGACTTCCGCGGTGGCTTCGAAGTTGCCGCTGTAGACGAGCGCGAAGCCGTAGCATTCCCCTTGGTCTTCGACCGTATAAGGCCGTTTGATCGCGATGAAGGGATTGTGGTCGGCGGAGGAAACGCCGCGCTTCGAATCGATTTTGACGATGCCCGGACGCAGGGTCCGGTCGTGGATGTGGCGTTCGCGGATCCAGGCGCCGTCCAAGGTGACGAGTTCGTAGTCCCCGGCGGGGAAGTCGACATTCGCGGACAGGCATTTCTCGATCATCACCTTGCCCGCGCCGATGTTTTTCACGACGGCGCGGCGGACGATCGCGTCTGCTTCGACGAAGACGGTGTAATAGAGATCGATCGATAACCCGGCGACGGGATCGGCGACGGTGACCAAAAGCGTTTCGGCGATCTCGCCGGGTTTGGCGAACGTCGCCGGGAGTTCCGGTACGTCCGGCTTCAGCGCCAGAATCTCATGCGAAACCACCTTGAAGTCGGTGATCCGGGAGCCGTCGGGCAACCGGAAATGGACCATCGGATCGCGGAAATCGCCCTTGCCGTAGGACGAAACCTCGAGCCGTGCCAGGTTCAGATTGAAGGAACGGTCGGCTTCATCATACACGATTTGGGAACCGACTTCGATCTTGTGGGAAACTTCGAGGGTGGCGGTGTCGATCGGCGCGTCGAGCCGGGCGCCGTAGTAGACATGTCCAAGATGGCCGCTCGGTAAAATCCGGCAGACGTAGGTCGTATCGGTCGTTGAAAGGATGAAGCTTTTTTGTTCGGCGTCGAATCGGATCATCGGATCACATCTCCTTCCCGCCGGGCTTGTCCGGAAGCGATTTCGCGATCAAGGCGGCGGCGTGCGCCGGGTCGTAGAACGGTTTGGCGATCCGGATCGCGGGTGAGATCTTGCGGATGTTTTGGAGAAACAGGTCGCGGTAGGCGGTGTCGGCGTTGCCGAGGCTGCCCACGATCACGAGGTCGCAGCCGTCGAATCCGAGTCGCCGATAGACCGTTTCGACGAGCAGCCGGATCTCATCCGCCGCATCGGCGATGATCTTGTAGGCGTACTGGTCGACCGTCGCATAGGCGGTGACGATCGGCGCGAGCTTCGCTACAGCGGTGCGGTTGATCGTATCGAAATATTGAACCAGGGTCGGGAAGTCGGTGATGCCGAGCGCGGTTCGGAGTGCCGCGCTGAAGTCGCTTGCGGGATGGCGTCCGTCGATGACGCGGGCATAATGCTTGAGCGCCATGAAGCCCAGATCGAAGCCGCTGCCGGCGTCGCCTTCCTTGTAATGATAACCGCCGGTGCGCCAGCTTTTGCCTTCGTGGATCCCGAAGCAGACGGAGCCGGTGCCGATGATGAGGGTCATGCCTTCGAGCGTGCCGTTATTGCTGGCAAGGGCGTTGTTCACGTCGTTTTCGACGCCGACGCGGGCGCCTTCGAGAACGAACGGAAGCTTCTTGAGGGCGGTGGCGTACCGTTCGATGTCGCGCGTGCCGGCGATTCCGCCGAGACCGGCGAAGACGGCCGAAACGGGATGTTTTTCGGGAAGCGCATCATAGGTGGCCGTCAAACTGGCCAAGGACGTTTCGAGCGAAACGGTGTCGATCGACGAAGCCGGTCCGAACGCTTCCGAAACGACGCGCCCGGCATCGTCGATGAGGCAGGCGCGGGTCTTCGTTCCGCCGCCGTCGAATCCGAGATAATAGCTGGTTGCCATAGTCATTCCCCTTCACAAAAGATGATACCGTTTCGGGCATCATCTCGATATCGTGGAATCGATGTCGTCACGGTCGAATCGACCATTTACTTCTGTTCGGTGGCGATGACGTACTGCTTGAAATACGGAATGATGATGAAGAGGGACAAAAGCACGCCATAGGCAAGCTGCAGGCCGACCGCCAGGATCAGGAGCCAAACCTCCGAGAAGACGCAGCCGGCAACGATATTGTCGATCAGCACGCCGGATAGATAAGCCGGCGAGATGATCAGATAATACTGGAAGCGGAGCGGAATGATGCCGTTGGAATAAAGGATCGCGGTGAGCGAGAACACGACGATGTAGGCGACGTAGGAGAGCGACAGGACGGAAGTCGTTTTGCTGATGATGGAGAGGGAAATGCCGATCAGGATGTGCAAGAGTGCACCGAGCATGTAGGCGAGGAACAAGAGCAGGAAACTGATCTCATATTGCGCAATCGCCATCGCGATGATGAAGCAGACGATCGGAATCGTCATCACGGCCAACGCCGAGAGGACTTTGGAAAAAACCAGGAATCCTGATTTCAGCGGTGAAAAGACAAAGGGGAGGAGCGTTCCTTCCTCGCGGTCGATGAACAGCGAGATCGAGAACACGACGACCGGGAGGATGAAGATGCTGACGTAGATGAAGTTGGTCGGGTCAATGACCGGAAACAAGATGATCGCCAATGAAAACAGGAACGTCAAAACCATGATGAACAGGACGATCCGATAACTCCATAGACGTTTCAGGTCGCTCCACACTAGATTGAAGAACGTTTTGATCATGACAGTTCAGCCCCCGTTTCCATTTTGAAGATTTCCGCTCCCGTCATGGCGCGGGTTTCGATGCCAAGAATCTTGTTGGTGACGATGAAATCCCGGAACTCCGGTTTCGATAATGATTCCAGCGGAAAGCGGGTCCGATGTGCAAGTCCGCCTTCCAAATAGTCGACGACGATCATCTTCTGCGCATATAAGCTGCGAAGTTCTTCGGTCGATGCGATCCGTACCGCATTGCCCTTCACGATGAAGGCGATGCGGTCGGCGATGAACAGCGCTTCATCAATTAATGATGTACATAGTATTATTGTATTTCCAATACGTTTTCTTTTCAATAACATTCGTGAAATTCGTTCCCGGTCATCCGGATTCAAGCCTTCAATGGCGCGGTCGATCACCAGTACCTTGGCGTCGCTTGCGAACAAGCAGGCGAATTCGGTTTTGGTCTTGATGGCGTCTCGAAGTCGGTCGAGACGGATATCGGGTACTTCATCCAGTCCGAGTTCCGTCAGGAATGCCGCCTCTCGATCGGAACCCGGATTGATTCCGGCCTGACGCAGATGCCAGCGGAGTGTCCGATTCGATTTGATGCCGGCGGGTATCATCGCGGTTCCTTTCGAGCCTAATTCGACGAGTGTCGGGGAGAAGACTCGGCCGTCATCGGAGCGCGGTCCGAGAACCCCGTTGATCAGATTGCCAAGGTTCGATTTGCCGGGATCCCGACCGACCAAAGCGACGATTTCTCCGCTTGAGATGGCGAAATCGACATCGTCGGTCGGCGTTTGACCTCCCATTGTATCATAATCGACAGTTCCGAACTTGATAACGGGTTCAAGTTCCGCGTTTTCGCCTTCGTAGGCAGAATGGATCATCGCTTGTGCGATTTTCATCGGTTCCGTCCAAACGCCATCGATGCGGGCGACACGGTCGAGATGATACAACGTCATTTGCGCCAGATTGCCGAAGACGCGTGTCGACTCGCAGGATGGTGAGCTCTCCGAAAGCAGGCTTCGCAAGGAATGGATCAGTCGTTCGATCGGCGAATTGCTGAGGATGAGTTTGAGATTCGGATGAACTGTCGCGAGTTCATCATAGAGTCGTGCGTAGAGTGCGAGATATCGATGGTCGAGATTTCCGAGGCGATAAAGCGATGAAATCATTGCGGCCAGTCCTGTTGCGACCCCTCTCGTGTCGACGATGGATCGATAGTCTTTGTCAAGGAGTTCGGCGTGGCGGGCAAAGACGGTTTCAAGGAGGGCGGCGTACAATTCGTATTTATCTGCAAAGCGATAATAAAAACTGCCTTTATTGAAACCGGATTGTTTGAGAATTTCGTTCAACGATGCCGCTTCGAAATCCCGCGAGGCGAATTCATCGAGCGTCGCATCCAATAGTCTTGGATTGCTTTGCAGAACATAAGACCGATCGGTCGTGACGTTTCTCATCTGCCAGAACACCTTCTATACCATGTGGTCTATACCATCTGGTATAATTGTATTCCGTTCTGCGAAATATGTCAATTGGATTTCTTTTTTTGGATGTTTTTTGTTTAATCTGGCGATTTTTCAGAAACAAAAAGCACCGCTCAAGCGATGCTTTCCGAACGATTCAATGATATCGTTTTCCCAGTTTCTCGGCCAGGAATACTTTCAGTTCGGCGTATTGTTCAGGCGTCTCAAAGGAATTGAGATTGACAAGATACGTCCGCTTTTCCGTGTCATAAATCATCAAAAACTCGGTTTTTGTCGAAATTCTGACGATCTCGTCATACTTGATGATCCGATCTTTTGGTTTGACGACGCCGGGGTCGACATCCTGCGGTTTCACGAAGCGACCGTTGACCAGGATCTGTTGGTCGTCGAAGAGGTAGGATCGGATGATCGGATTCTCGACGATCGGACTGTTTTTCAGCGCTTTTTTCTCCGATGTTTTCTGGATGATGACGGTCATGACGGCGTATACGACGATCATCCCGAGGATGAGCAGGCCGGTGCTCCATTGCGAGACCGCAAAAGAATATGTCGCGGCCGCCGCGGCGCCGACGGCGATGATGGAGAAGTTTTTCTTGAAGAAGTCGGCGAGATAGTATTTGTTGTAGCGAATGATCATGTCCTTGTCGTAAAGCGTTTCGTTGTACGCTCTCATGCAACGTTCACCTCTTCTGTTTTCGGTTTACGGAAGACCATCGGATAAATGCCGATGGCGATGAAGACCATGGCGAAGTAGCGGATCCCGCCGAGCAGTACGGCGAAGGTAGCGGCGATCTTCTGGCCGGTGAGGAGTGCTTCTTCATCGACGATCAAGCCGAAGATGGCCTTGAGTCCGTATCGGACGCCCATCACGACGGCGACGCCAAGGGCGAAGCGGATCAGGTTCCTCCACAGAATGCGATGGTTGACGAATCCGACCTTCTTCGCTTCAAACCGGACGCCGAACACGAATCCGAGCATGGCGCCGATCATCTTGAAGGTGCCTTCCATCTTGTCGTACAGATTGGCGGCGTCGGTGAGTTCGCCTTCCGCCTCGATCGTCGCATACCGCCATATAAAGACAATGACCGTGAGTGCGACGCCGACGATGGCGAGGATGTTGTAGAATGTCCGCGTGTGATTCTTCAGTTTCGTGAAGACGACCTGCAATCCGATCGCCAGACCGATTCCGAGCGCGGCGCCGACGATGACATCGGATAGGTAATGCGCGCCCAAATACATGCGGCTCAAGGCTACGACAACGATGATGACATAAGATGCAATCGTCAGCCAGCGCTTCTTGATCCACGTCGCAAGGCCGGCAAACACGGTCGCCGCGCCTTGCGTATGGCCGGACGGGAACGCGTAGCCGGTTGCGGTATCGGGACGGATGTTCAGGATGCCGTCGGGATCGGTCACGAACGGGCGCGGCCGCTGGACGATCGTCTTGATCGTCGAGTTCAAAAAGAGCGAAATGAAAACCGTGACGCCGACGTACTCGCCGATTTTCTTGTCATGGCACCAATAGAGGTACCCCAACGCGGCGATGATGACCAGCTCTTCGCCGAACATCGTGAAGAACTGAAACAGCGTGTCCATGAACCCGTTTTGGAAACTTTGCATCCATTTGATTAATTCCAGTTCAAACTCCATGCTTTCCACTCTCCTTGTCGAATATGTATTTGTCGATCGCGGCGGCGACGCCGTCGAATCGGTTGGACAGGGTCAGGTAGGGTGCTACCGCCTTCACGGCGGGTTTGGCGTTTCCCATCGCGATGCCGATGCCGGCGGAAAGGATCATCGAGATGTCGTTTTCCTCGTCACCGATCGCAATCACGTCCTCGCGGGGAATGCGCAGCGTCCGGTAGAGGTTTTCCAGAGCCGCTCCTTTCGAGCCGTCGCGGTGAACGAACTCAAGCAGACGGTCCCACGATTTGAACACCGCAAAACGGTCGGCAAATGCGGCCGGAAGCGTCGTCTTGAGCCCGTCGAGCCGATCGGCGTCGTCGAGCAGCAAAACCTTATAGACGTCGTCGCTTTTGTCATAATCGGACATGTCGATCCGGACAAGCGGCTTTTTCTCTTCCGGCGATATCTGGAGGTGCTGCACGATATCCTCGGACAGATAGATCTTGTTTTCGGCATACACGTGCAGCTTGAACCCGCGCGGCAACAGTTCGGCGGCGATCATGCGCACGTCTTCGCGGTGAAGCAGTTTCTTCATGAGGACGGTGAACGGAAAGGTCCGCACCGTCAGGACGCCGTTGTAGGAGATGAAGAAGGCGCGGTCGTATTCCATCAGCGCGAGCGGGGCGACGATCTTGACGATCTCGGCGTAGGTCCGCCCGGAGGCGATAACCACATAGTGATGTTCCGCCTTCAGACGTTCGATTGCCAGACGGTTCGTTTCGGTAATCTTTCCGAATTCGTTCAGGAGGGTCCCATCGATGTCAAGACAGACGATTTTCGGCATGGCTTCCTCCCTCGAAAGGTATTTATCTATCTATTATTGTATCATCTTTTTGTCATTTTTCGAAAGAAAAACCGCCATGCCGAAAAACGGCAGGCGGTTTCTTCATGACTTGTGGGACGGTGTCGGATAAAGCCGTTTGAACTCTTCCATTTTCGCGCCGACGATCGTTTCGACCTTCTTCGCGAGTTCGATGGTGTCGCTGCCGGCGTAGTCCGTGGCGAGGATCGCCGGGAAGACGTGCAGACGCACCGTGCAGGGGAGGATGCGGCCCTTCCGGTTGATTTCATGCATGTCGTAGACGGCAACCGGGATGATGTCGGCTTCCGCCTTCGTCGCCAGTTTGAAGGAACCGGGCTTGAACGCGATGATGTCGTTTGAATAGGTGCGTCGGCCTTCCGGATAGATGCAGTAGGGCTGCCCGCCCTTGACCCGCTTGATGCCTTCGAGGATCGTGTTCATCGCCGAACGGTCGGCGCCGGGAGAAATCGGAATGCAGCCGACCGAGCGGAGCATGTCGCCGAGAAGAAACTGCTTGAAGAGGACTTCCTTTGAGATGAACGCGACTGGGAAGCGGCGGAACACCATTTTCAGATACATCGGGTCGGCTGCCTCGATGTGGTTCGAATAGATCACGAACAGGTTGTTCTTGGGCAGGTTCTCGCGGCCAGTGACGATGAGCTTCACGCGCAGGATCAGGCAATAGTAATATCGGGCGAAGGCGATCATCACAGCGTGTTTGAACATGCGTTTCGGATTCGCATCGCGGAATCCGACCATGACGATGATCAAAAACAGCAGGAATACGGCGAACCAGGCGACAAGCGCGCCGAGGAACACGCCGGCGACGGCGAGGACGCCGACGAACCCGGACGGAACCGCGCCGTAAAAGAGGTATAGAAGCGTCGTTGCGAGGGTCAAAATCAGGTGGAGGATGGCGAGCATGGATTTACCGGATCCTTTCATAGACGGCGAAGGTCAGTTCGTCGTCTTCCTTGACGGAAAGCAAAGAAAACGCCGCGAGATCGAAACACCCGAGCAAGACGTCGCCGTCATGGCGGGTCTTGACATGCGTGACATACAGGCGGTCGGCATACGACCAGGCCTGTTCGAAGACGGCCTTCCCGCCGATCACGAAGACTTCGTCTGGATGCGGCGTCTTCAAAAACGCCTCGAGGTCGGTGAGGATCCCGACCCCCGGGAATGCTTCCGGATGATGCGTCACGACAAGGTTCTCGCGATCGGGAAGCGGATGACCGAGGCGGGCGATAATCGAACGGTAGGTGTTGCTCCCCATCAAAACGCGGTGATGGAGGGTCGTGTTCTTGAAATAGCGAAGATCCTTGGCGTAATGCCAGGGGAGGTCGTTGTTTTTCCCGATGACGCCG
>Ga0154580_124_pt4 | contig 18767 bp, 17 predicted proteins | sample RifGroF2_FD_116009 | JGI IMG/M metagenome (GOLD analysis project Ga0154580, IMG submission 116009) | Tenericutes bacterium GWF2_57_13
GCCGTCTTCAAGGCGTACAACACCGCGATCGCAGCGAAACGCCCGTATATCGTGGTATTGATCGACGGCGAGGAAAATCCGCTCGCCGGCCGCCACATCCAACTCTCCACCGCGCAGCCGACGATCACGCTTGCGACCGGTCTTGCGGAAGGGTATCATACCGTCAAGGTCCTGAAGCGCAGCGAAGCCCTCGAAGGCGACATCGCCCTGAAGAGCCTGTCGACCGACGGCCGCTTCGCCGCGCCGGATGAAAACAAGGATCTCAAAATCCTGTTCATCGGCGACAGCTCGATGACCGGCTACGGCAATCTCGCCACCTCCGTTTCGACCGCCAAGACGACGTCCAACTCCGACGGCCTCCTTGATTTCGCCTATCTGTCCGCCTACATCCACGACGCCGCCTATGCGATCGTCGCTTCGAGCGGCTGGGGCGTCTCGCGCGGCTGGAACACCGTCCCCACGGGGGCGATCGACGAAGTGGAAAACATGGCGAACGCGTTTGACTACCTCGCGATCGACGGCACCAACAAGGTCCGCACCGACTGGGGCCGCTACGACACCACCGATTTCGTCCCAGACGTGATCGTGATCACGCTCGGGACCAACGATTTCAACGCGCCGGCATACGATACCATGAATGAAACCGACAAAACGGCCCTGAGAGCGCGTTTCGTCGCCGATTATGTGGCATTCCTCCTCCATCTCAATAACGTCTACCCAGACGTTCCTATGATCGTGGCGTACGGGATCATGGCCGACACCTGGCGGATGGGGGCTTCCCAACTCGCCGTGATCGCCGAGGCGAACGAAACCCTGGACGGCCTCGTCCACGGCCTCCAGATGGTCGCCGGCGGCACGACCCATCCGTTTGGCTCCGACTATCACCCGCAGGCGGCAACCCATATCGAAGCCGCCGACCAACTCGCCGATCTGATCGCGACCTTGACCGGTCACGCCCGCGTCCGCGACAACGTCTCTCTGTAAAACCGCAGTTCTTCGCCCTTGTCGGCTTGACAACGGCACCCTGCGCAAGTATAATGGATTCAAACGAAGACGGAGACATGGGTATCAAGCTGCGATTCAGAAAGCCGGCGGGCGATGCGAGCCGGTGCGCGCGGATGCCGATCCATCTCCCGAGTGACGTCAAAACGTCCGCCGTCCGCGTTATCGGACCCAAAGCGCCGGGGTTTCCCCGGAACAAAGGTGGCACCGCGATCTCACATCGTCCTTTACCGTCAGGGTAAGGGACGTTTCTATTCCAAGGAGGAAGAACATGCTCGATTTGAACCGCATCAGGGAAAATCCCGAAAAAGTCAAGGAACTGCTCGCCCGCAAAGGCTGGGAAGCCGATTTCACCGAATTGAACATCGATTTCACCCGCCGGAGCGAACTCTTGGTCCAAATCGAGACCGTGAAGGCCGAACAGAACCGCCTCTCCGCCTCCGTCCCCGCCGTCAAGAAACAAAACGGCGACATCCAGGCGATTTTCGCCAAGGTCCGGGAGCTCGCGGCCAAGAACGCCGCCGCCGAAGCCGAACTGAAGGATCTCCAGGCCAAGATCGACCGATACGTCGAGGCGCTGCCGAACACGCCCGACGAGGATCTTCTGTCCGGCGGGAAGGAAAACAACCAGCCGATCCGGACGAACCTCACGAAACCGGTCTTCGCCTTCCCCGTCAAGAACCACGTCGAACTATGCGAGGCGATCGGCCTCATCGACTATGCCCGCGCCGCGAAGATTTCCGGATCCGGCACGTGGATCTACACGAACCTCGGCGCGCAGTTGGAATGGGCCCTCCTCAACTTCTTCATCTCCGAGCATCTCGCCGACCATTACGAGTTCATCCTACCGCCGCATCTTTTAAACGAGGATAGCGGCTATACCGCCGGCCAGTTCCCGAAATTCCGCAACGACGTCTTCTGGCTCAAGGGCGCCGACCCCGAGAAGTTCATGTTGCCGACGGCGGAAACCGCCCTCGTCAACCTCCACAGGGATGAAATCCTGTTGGAAGACGACCTACCGAAGAAATACTTCGCCTACACCCCCTGCTACCGCCAGGAAGCGGGTTCCTACCGTACCGAAGAACGCGGGATGGTGCGCGGCTACCAATTCAACAAAGTCGAGATGGTGCAGTACACCACCGAGGAAGGCTCCGACGCCGCCTTCGACGAGATGGTCGAGAAGGCCGAACGGATCGTCCGCAAGCTCGGGCTCCATTTCCAGACCTCCAAACTCGCCGCCGGCGACTGCAGCCACGCGATGGCGCGCACGTTTGACATCGAGGTCTGGATTCCCTCGATGGGCATCTTCAAGGAAGTCTCGTCCGCGTCCAACGCGCGCGATTATCAGGCCCGCCGCGGAAAAATCCGCTATCGCGACAAGGCGACCGGAAAAACCAAGTTCTGCCACACCCTGAATGCCTCCGGGCTTGCGACCTCGCGCATCTTCCCGGCGATCATCGAGCAGTACCAGCAGGCCGACGGATCGGTGAAGGTCCCGGACGTCTTGGTCCCGTTCATGGGCGGCGTCACGGTGCTCCGGCCGAAAACAAAAAAATAGCAAATAATCAAAAGGGTTCGCCGCGGCGAACCCTTTTTGGTTGAGAATGGATGAGAGGATCACAAGTACGACGGGTCCTCGTTCTCCCAGGAGATGGCTTCCATGAATTCCGTTTGCGCTTCCGCGTTGGCGAAGGAGAATCGTTCGGGATATTCCAGGAAGAGATCCTCGAGGAGCGTGGGATGCGTCAGATAGGAAGAAAAATACCCCATGGTCCGTACGTCGCGGAACATCGCCGTCCGCCCGTCGGTCATCGTAACGGTGAAATAAATGCGGCAGGAGGAACGCGTGTAGTAGGCCGATTCGATCCGGATCGAGGCGATTTCATCGATGGTGTCATACGTGTCGGGGGAGGCCCACCGGTAAGGTTCGGAGAAGACGACGCTGTTCGATCCGAGATCATACCCGAAGTCGCCGAACGTTCGGTATTCGTACGCCAGGCTGCCGAAGCCGAGGATCAACAGGGCCAAAAGGATGCGGACCGGCAGAAATCGGAAGATGTTCTGCTTGTTCAGTTCGGGGCGGGCGTCGTTGGGCTTCCCCGCGGTCATGATCATGAAGAGGAAGACGATGCTCAAGAGAACGCTGTAGGCGAGGAAGAACGATCCCCAGATCGGACGCCACATCGCGCCGTGAAAGTAATACATCGATTCAATCGAGAAGTACGTGTTCGTCAAAGCGAGGAGAATCACCGTCGACAACAGCACGAACGGCAGGATCACGAAAAACAGGAAGACGTACAACAGCGGCAAGAGCGGTTCCTTCCAGGCGAAATGAAGCGGCCTGCGATAGAACCAGGGCAGTTTCTTGAGCGGCCACAGGACAACGATGGCGATCAAGGCGAGGATGACATAGTAGACGATGACACCGCGCATGGAATCAGCTCCGTTCGAAGGATATCGTGGAAAATTCGATCGTTCATGTACATTATAGAAAGTCAAGGCCGACTTGTCAACCGCGCCGGACGAAACGTTGAAAAAAGCGGATCTCCCGAAGGAAATCCGCTCCGGTGTCAACGGAAAAGGAGATAGACGAGAACGGCCCCGCCGACGATCAGCCCGATGATCGCGAGCCCATAGAAAAAGCGCAGGTACTTCGTCGATTTCGCGAGATTCGCCGCGTTGACGAGCGCCAGATCGACATCGAGGTCTTCCTGGGGAACGGGTTCGATCCGGTAGAACCGGACTTCATAACGTTCGAAGCGGCCGGATCCGTCCGGATACAGCTGCGCGCGGACGCCGGGCGGCAGGTCCTGCTTGTCGTCATACAGCGCTTCGAGGCGGGCAATCTCGTCGAAGTCATCCACATCCTCCCAGCCGAAGTCCTCGACGAGGACGTCCTCCGGGAGGATTTCGTTTTTGAGAAACGCCGCCGTCAAACGGCCGAATTCGACGGGATCGTCGATATCGACTTCCTGTTCGGTCGCGATGCCGAGCGCCGTCAAACGGTCAATATATTCTGCGTACTTGTTGTTCATATGCCCTCCAAGGATCACAGGACCTTGCAGATCTTGTCGCTTTGGGTGTCGATGATGATGGGGATGACGACCGGTTTGCGCTTCGTCTCCTTGAAGAGGTAGTCGGCGACCTGGTCGCGGATCGATTCCTTGTAGACGCGCCAGTCGATATACTTGGCGGCGAACTGCTTGGCCGTGATGTTGCGGTAGATCAGTTCGATCTGCTTGATGACCTCTTCGTTGTCCTTCATGTACATGAAGCCGCGGGAGACGATCTCCGGCTCGTTCAGCATCAGTCTCTCTCTTGCGTCGATGTTGGCGATGATGAGAAGGAATCCATCCTGGGAAAGGAATTCGCGTTCCTTGACGACGACGTCGTTCACGTCGGCGTCGAAGTTCCCGTCGACCATGATCGAGGCGTTCATCACGGTGTCGTGCTTGAGTTCGAGGACGCCGTTTTCGAAGGTGACGACCTCGCCGTTGTCGATCACGGGGACGTTTTCGATCGGATAGCCGTATTCGATCGCCAGATCGCCCTGCGCCTGAAGATAACGGTACTCGCCGTTGATTGGGATCACGTATTTAGGTTTGAGCAGGGTGTACATGAGCTTGATGTCTTCGGTCGAGGCGTGCGACGGCGGGAGGACCTTCTTGTCGACGCGGACGAGCTTGACGCCGAGGCGATAGAGTGCATCATATGTCTTCGCGGCGATTTTCTCGGTGCCGACGATCGGCGGGCAGAGCATCAGGACGGTGTCCTTCGCGGTGATCCGAAGCAGGCGGTCGAATCCCTTCGCCATCCGCTGAAGCATGAAGAATGGCTCGTGGCGCTCGCCGGTGACGAGGAAGACGACGTCGGAGAACTCGTTTGTGTTCTCTTCGTCGAGATACTTCAGGTTGACGAGCTTGTCCTTCGGGATCCGGATGTAGCCCATCGTTTCGCCGAGATCGATCATCCGCTGGGCCTTGCGGCCGATGATCGAAAGTTTCTTCCCGATCTTGAGGGCTTCGTCGATGACGCGCTGGATATGGGCGATTTCGGTCGAATACATCGCGACGATGATCCGTCCGGCGGCGTCCGCGAAGGTATCGCGGATCGTCCGGATCAGGTTGATGTCGGAGGTCGAATGGCCGACCGTGAGGGCACCGGAGGATTCGCACAAGAGGGCGAGGACGCCCTGTTCGCCATATTTCGAGAGTTTCGTGAAATCGGTCTGGTAGAACGCGCCGACGTTTTGGTCGAAGGTGAAGTCGGTGGCGTAGACGATTGCGCCGTCATGCGTCAAAACGGCGATTCCGGAAGATTCCGGAACCGAATGGGTGGTCGAGTGGAAGGCGACCTTGAAGCGTGCGAAATCGATCGTCTTGTCACGGTCGACGACGTTTAGGGAATATTTCTCGGGATCCATCTTGTTTTCGTGCAGGAGGTCCTTGACGACGGCGATCGTGAAGCCGGTGCCGTAAACCGGCGCCGGCACCTCCTGAAGGAGGAGCGGGAGGGCGCCGATGGCCTTGTCGTGGGCGTGGGAGAGAAAGACGCCGACGACGTCGCTTTTACGGGACGCCAGATAGCTGATGTCAGGGACGATCGCATCGATGCCGAGGAGGTCGCCGGACGGGTGCTTGAGACCGGCGTCCAGGATCGCGATTTGCCGGTCGACTTCGACGCAGTACAGGTTCTTGCCGTTTTCCCCGAGACCGCCCAAAGCGTAGAATTTGATTTGACTCATGAGGTCTCCTTTCCTGGTTGGGAGTGCTTGATCCGTTATGAACATTATACGATAATCCTGCCCTTTTTGAAACGAGGATGTTGAAAAAGACCTCAAGGCGGGCAAATCCGGCATTCTTTCCAACGGTCGCAGGCACGAATCGTTGAACCTGTGATAAAATGGGGATGGTGATGACCATGGTGAACTATCCGATCAAGAAGGCCCCCCCGGCGAAGACGTCCGTTTCCGTCGCGAACCGCGGGATGGACCTCGAAGAAGCGATCAACCAGACCAACGAATACTATGTCAGTAACGATGTCGCCCACATCTATAAAAAGCCGATCCCGATCCAGGTGGTCAAGGTCGACTACGAGCGGCGCAGCGCCGCCCGCATCTCGGAGGCGTACTACAAAGTCCCCTCGACGACCGACTACAACGGCATCTATCGCGGCCGCTACATCGACTTCGAGGCGAAGGAGACGCGGACCAAAACGGCGTTCCCGCTCAAGAACATGCACGAGCATCAGGTCGTGCATCTCGAAAGCATCCGCCGACACGGCGGAATCGGCTTCATCATCGTCCAGTTCACCCTCCTCGGCAAGGTCTTCCTGCTCGACGCCGAACACGTTTCCGCGTTTTGGAAGCGCGGCGAAGAAGGCCGCCGATCGATCGCTTTAGTGGATTTCGAGACGCTCGGAAGGCAAATCCCGGAAGGATACGTCAAACGCCTCGACTACCTCAAGGTGGTCGACGAGTACTACTTTTCGAAGTAGACCACGCAGGAAGAACATCGACATAGCCAAGGAATATCCACGAAAGATGGATGTTCCTTTTTTATATTGACTGCGTTCCTTCTGCTATGACTGATCTGTTCATTGAAGGTCGTTGAAGAAATGTTGTCAGGATTTTTTGGCGGGATTCAGCATGCCATACCTCGGAGAAGCAGGGATAGAGCATCCCAAGTCGCTTGACATTGTCGTTTGATAGGATTTGATGATAACAGCACTATTCAAAATGATCTAGTATTTCTTGATCTATTAATGGTATCTCGCCATCAAACGGAATGCAATAGTAGATCGTTTCCCATGATCCTTCGACTTCAGGCCCAGTTAACGTTTCGGTATAAAGCCAAGCAACAATCTCATTATTCTGGATGACATAAATCATCTCACAGGATACGTTATAATACTCCAATCGATTCGGATAATCATTGAACATTCCGGAAATGGAAACAAATGTTGAATCATTCTTCGATCCCATCTTGTATATTACGGAGTCCAATTCTCGAGTCAACAAAACGAGTCGGCCTGGTTTCAAGTCATAGTAAACGGCAATAGAATTATAGTCGATATGCTCCATGGTATACTTGCCACCACTAAAATCGCCGTCCGTTTGATTAAGTATATACCCTATTAAATCTTCTTTTTGCTGATATTGGTACGATTCAGTGGTGATGATTCCATTGGTATTCTCTCGATAGATGAGCGATTCGGTTTGAAATACCGAATCGTTTTCCGCTTTATTTAAAATGAGTTCGGATTGATAGATGGATGTAGAACCTAAATCTGCATTCACAAGATTCCCATATTCATAATCATACGAATTGTAATCGCCGATCATCGAAGTGACGGTCGATAAATCATAGAAATCAGCTCGGATGACTTCAATCATTTCGCAATCAAAATAATCGAACGGGGCAGTCACATTCGGTAAATCGATGTAATCATGGATATCAATTTCCACTTGTGTTATTGCTTCGACTTTGAACTCAAGAATACTGTCCATGCCAGGCATTGTAAACTCATACTTCCAAAATGGTACATCCGACCACGTCTGAGTTATTTTCTCGTTGTTTAAATACAGCACTAAGTCCGCATCATAAATAATGGCTGTAGTGACTTCGACAAGCATTCCCGCTTGATATTGACTCGCTAAAGGTTCAATGAGAAAATCAGAAAAGTTGATGAGTTCAAGAGAATAGTAATTTTCGTTTGAATCAACCGAATGACAACCGAAAAGACCGATCCATATCAGAGCGATGACCAAACAACTCGTAATTCTTTTCATCATATCTCTCACCTGTTTGTTTATGTCGACTGATACCATTCTCTTCAATATTTGAGGTGCTGGGGTTTTTTTACTCCCGTATATCCTTCTTCAAAAATGATTCTCACGATTTCAGATAACATTCGAAAGTGATCCGTGATTCGATCTTCGGGATGCGAGTGATGAGTTGCTCTATCGGAAAGTTGAATGATGATACGAAATAAAACTATTTTGGAGAAACGAATACGTGCTGCGTCATTTTTCGGAAATGAGGGGAATTTGATACGGATACGTTTGATGCGGTATTGCGGATGCAGTCATCTTAATACACACGCTTTCCGCCGAGAAACGTCATCATCGCTCTCTTCGGGTAGGCATCGTTTTTCAAGTGTTTGAACACATTACGGTTGAGAACGGCGAAATCCGCATAATGACCGACTTTGATCTCACCCAGCTCGTTTTCGTCCCGCGTTTGTCGCGCGGAATACTTTGTATACGCAAGGATCGCGTCTGCGACGCTCATCTTCTCGCGGCGATTGTAGACACGTCCGGATTGGTTCGACCGGTAGACGGCCGTGCGGATGTTTTCGAAGGGATTGACGTCTTCGACCGGCGCATCGGTGCCGATCGCGACGTTGATGCCAAGATCCTGCATCGTCTTCCAGGCATAACTCGTCATCGCCAGTTTGTTTCCGACACGGGCTTTGACGACGTTCATGTCGACGTCGATGAAGACCGGCTGCACGGCGGCGTAAACGCCGAGCCGGGCCATCCGCTCGAGGATCGCTTTCGTGGTGATCTGGCAATGGATGATGGTATGGCGGTGGTCCTTTCGCGGATATTCGTTCAAAACACGCTCGTAGGCATCCAGCACCTGTGTCAAAGCCCGGTCGCCGATCGCATGCATCGCGACCGACATGTTCGCCAAATGCGCCGTCTTGACCAAGTCGTAGAGTTCCTCGTCGGTATACGTCAGCAAGCCCTTCGTCGCAGGGTCATCCTTGTATGGGGCTGACATCGCCGCGGTCCTGGCGCCGAGCGTTCCGTCGGTCAGGATCTTGAGCGGTCCCATCTTCAACCGGTCGCTATAGACCTTGTTGGGATACCCCTTCGCGATATACTTCTTTAAAAGTTCGAGCGTCGGGAGGTTGCTTTGGGCGCGGATCCGCACCGTCAAAAGCCCTTGTTCGTCGAGTTCTCGGTACACCTCGATCATCTTCTCGAAGTCGGCGGGAAACGCATGCATCAGATCATCGGTCTGGAGGGTCGTCACGCCGTAGCGATTGGCATAGTCCATGCCTTTGATCAGTAACCGTCGGACTTCGTCCTTGGTGGTCCCAAGATCGCTCGTGAAGAGGCATCCGAGCGCCTTCTCCGTCAATAATCCGGTATGAAAATCGATCTCGCCACCGTCTATAAGGGTGGATTCGTCGATGTTCGAACGCAAAAGCGCGGCCGTGTTGGCGATTGCGATGTGGCCGCAAACGCGCGTGACGATGATCGGGATATCCTTTGATACCTGGTCGAGGTCGGCCTTCGTCGGAAACGCCTTGACGTCAAAAAAATCCTGGTTGAAGCCGCGACCGGCGATGAAATCACCATTGTAAGCGGGCGAATGGAGGTAGGCACGAAGCTTTTCCTGCAGCATCCCCACCGAGGTGACGTCCTGCAGCGCCAGACGCTCCATCACAAACGCCATGCCGTACAGATGCATGTGGCTGTCGTTGAAGCCGGGGACGACCATGGCGCCATGCAAGTCGACAATCGCGCCGCCGGTGTGCCGCGCGAACGTTTCCGCTTGACCGCCGACAAAGACGAAACGGCCGTCCTCAACCAGGACGGCATCGGCGAACGATCCGCCGACAAAAAACTTGGCATTGTAGTATAAGTCCGTCATCGGCTACCTCTTCTACGACTTGATTTCAATCCACAAAGCGACCGCAAAGCAACCCCAGATGAGCAGAAATCCCGCCAACATGCCAACCTGCAGCGCCGGCATCGCGGATCCCTGCGGGGCAACGATTTGAAGCAAAACCCGCGTCGTCCACAAGATCGAGGACAGCGACAGCATGACGATCCGCGCGAACCGATCGGTGCCGACCAGCACGATCAACAGATCGGCGATGCCGATCAGCACGAGGCAAAGCGAAAAGATGGCGTTGACCGCGCCGACCGCGACGACCAGTTCGGGAGCTTCGGGAGAGATGAAGGAATACCAGTCCCATTGCGCTGGAATGAAAAAATGCCAGATCCCGAACGCCGCCGTGGCGATGCTCGAAAACGCGACGATGAGGATGAAGAACTGTTTCTTCGTAGCTTCGATCAACATCGTTTCCTCCTATGTTCCCGCCGAGACGGGACGATCCGAACGGATTCCGCCCGATCGGAATCAACCCTTTTCCGGACGCCGTTTCATCGTTGGTTCGTTGAATCACGCGATGGAACGGCTCACGGGTGATACGCGGATCCCCAGATGACCGTTTGCCCGCCCGTCGCCCAAGTCTCGTTCCATCCGACGGGCTTCGATGCGGCTTCGCAATTGAGGATGACGCTCTCGATTCCATCGAACGCCTGGCGTCCGATCACGGTGACGCTCAGCGGGATGAATGCCGTATTCAGTCCGTCGCACTCCGCGAAGGCTCTTGTTTCGATGGTCAGAACCCCGCTGGCAATGATCAACAGGCCGAGATGATTGTTGCCTTCAAACGCCGACGCCTTGATGACGCGGACGTGGATCGGGACGATATAGGTGGAATCCGTTTTGCCTCCTGGATAGAACACCAATTCGTCCAGTTCCTTTGTGAAAACCACGTTCTCGATCACGGCGAACGAATCGCTGCCCTGGGAAACGGTGAAGACGGAAAGGCTGTCGCAGCCGGCGAACGCGCCAGCGCCGATGGCTGTGACGCTTGCCGGCAGTTCGATGCTCAGAAGTGCTGAATCATTCGAAAAAGCACCGTCATCGATTGTCTCGATGCTTTCCGAAAAGGTGACCGAACTGAGTCGGTCGCAATCGGAAAACGCTTCTTCGCCGATGTGTCCCACGCCCGCCTCAAGCACGATGGTTTCCAGCTTATCGCAGTCGTTGAACGCATACTCCGCGATGTCCCAGACGCCAGGGACGGTGAGATGGACCAAGGTACGGTTGTGACGAAACGCTTGCGCAGCGATCTTCGTCACGCCGTCGATGATCCGGTATGTCTGTGCCGTGTTTGACGGCATATAAATCAAAAGTACATTGATCGCACTGTCGTAAAGGACACCGTCCTGGAAAACATACCAGGGATTGTCGACGAACTCGATCTCCGTCAAATCGACGCAGCCGATGAAAGCCATGATGTCGATCGCTTGGACGTTCTCGCCGATGACGAGGGAAGCGAGCCGAATGCACCCTTCGAACACCCGCGCTTGGATCGTGATAACCTGCTCGGGAACGGTAAAGGACGTCAAACTTTCGCAGCCGTAGAAGGCTCCGGTCAACAAGCCCCAGATCGAGGCGGGAAGTTCGACGGTCGCGAGCGCACGCCAATGCGAGAATGCGTACGGCAGGATGGTGAGGACCCCTTCGGGAATCGTGACGGTCCGCGTTATGCCGTCGGCGGAATCGTATTTCGTACCGACGGCGGTGATCGGCCTGTCGTTATAGGTCGAAGGGACGACGATCGTTTCCTGGTCGATCAGATTGTCCAGGTAGACGGTATATGAGCCGGCGCCGTTCGCCTCGTAGATGAAGCCGTCTTCGTCGGTCATCGTAGGGATGTTCTTAACGCATCCGTTTATGACCAAGAACGCGCAGGCGAAAAGCAGGATGGAGATGGTGCGTTTTCCCAAGTGATTCATAAGGACCTCCGCAGGTGGATTCACGAAGAATCAATCATCTCGGTGTACGGTTCGCACACCGCGAAGCGGTCGATGATCGATCGTGTTTTAAACTTCGAGTCTTCCAATCGTCAACCATGATAACGATATGGGCTTTCCCTTACGTTTCATTTTATTGCTTCTTCCCGAAGAATGCAATCGTCCACTGCGAACTTGCATCGAAAAAGACGAAATATCCCGTTCCCGCATCCGCCCTCAACCTCCCCGGATGCGTCGCGGGTTCTTCTTCGTCGAAAAGGCATGCGATTCTCAACGTCGTTTCAGCCCAGGAATGATATAATAAGAAAGCGTCGCGGTGTTTGCGGCGGTCTCGCGCCGTTTGAAACCCGGCTTTATACACCCCCCATCTAAGAAAGGCAGGTGAATGTCATGCCATTCCGACCGAACGCAATGCGTATCGGAATCCTCGGCTTCTATATCATCCTCTTCAGTTTTACGACATTCGTCCTGCTCTACCAGTTCGTCATCCCCCACGGCGGGATCGTCATCACCGATCCGGTGATCACGACGACGATTACGACGACAATCACTTCGAGCGGTCCGGTCACGACGGTCACGACCGAGGGCGGCACGACGTCCGTCGTTCCGGGCACCACCACCGAACAGACAACGACCGAACCCGTGACGACGACCACCGCCGGGCTCGCATATCCCGGCACCGTGCCGGCAGTGCTTACGGCCGGAACCGTCATCGGCACCTATGAAAGCGAGACGGTCCTGCTCACCCTCTATCAGATCCGCGCGACGAACTCCGACGTCTACGTCGCCGACGTCGTCGTCGAAAGCGCCTACGAGATCCTCGGCGCGTTCGCCTACAACACCTTCGGCGGCACGAACATCGTCGAGACGGTCTCGACGATGGCCAACAACCACGACGCCGTCTTCGCCATCAATTCCGATTATGCCAGCCACTACAGCACCGGCTTCGTCATCCGCAACGGTGCGATCCTGCGCTCGACGGTCTCGAACCGGAGCGCGGTCGCCCTCCTCTCCGACGGCACCGTGATCACCCTCAAGGAAGCCGATACCACCGTTCAGGCGGTGTTCGACGATGGGGCTTGGCAACTCTGGTCCTTTGGACCGATCCTCGTCCAAAACGGCGTCATGGTCGCAAGCGTCAACGACGGACTCGCACGCGATGCCGTGAACAATCCGCGGTCGGGATTCGGCGCCGTCGGCACGAACCATTTCATGTTCGTCACCGTCGACGGCCGCACGGATGCCTCGCATGGCGCCGACATCGAAGAATTCGCCTGGATCATGATCTCGCTCGGCTGCGTCACCGCCTACAACTTCGACGGCGGCGGATCGGCCACGATGTGGTTCGACGGCGCCGTCGTCAACAAGCCCAGCGAAGGCACGGAACGAAAGGTGGGAGACTGTGTCTACATCCGCAGAACGTAAGATCCTCATCAAAGATGCGCTCCGGGGACTGTACTTCGCCATTTTCCTGGTCGTCTTCAACCTCGTCTACGGCATCTTCGCCCACGGCGTAAGGTCGGTATACATGCAGACGGCGTTCCTCGTCCCGCTCGTCGGCGGAAGTCTGGTCTCGCTTCTGCTTTTCATCTTGCCGTATCCCGGCGCGATCGTCCGCGCGATCTGGCCGATGGGTCTTGCGACCCTCTCCGTCGGATTTTTGCTGCATGGCGTCTTCGACATCTACGGCACGGAGGAGGAACTCGTCAACGTCTTCTTCTACGCCGGCGTGATCATTCTTTCCGTTACTTTCGTCTTATACATCATCCAACTCGTCCGATCCTTGAAAACGAAGCCGCATTTGTGAGGTCGCATCATGAACGTCATCCTCATCCCAGCGTATCAGCCGGATGAAAAACTCGATCGTTTGGTCGACGAACTGATCGCCTTGAAAAGCGGTCCGATCGTCGTCGTCGACGACGGCAGCGACCCCTCCTGCGCGCCGGTCTTTTCCGCCGTTGCGGCATCCGGATGCATCGTCTTGCGTCATCCCCTCAACCAGGGCAAAGGCGCCGCCATCAAGACCGGCATCCGTTACGCTGCCGACCATTTTCCGGATGCTTCCGGATATGTCACCTGCGACGCCGACGGCCAACACCGCCCAAGCGACATCCTGCGCGTCGGCCAGTCGCTCGACGCGCATCCGGACGCGCTCGTCCTCGGATCGCGCGATTTCAGCGGCCCGGACGTGCCGAGAAACAGTCGGCTCGGGAACCGCTTCTCCTCCTGGTTCTTCAAACTGTCGACCGGGTTGGTCTGCGGCGATACGCAGACCGGGCTCCGCGGCATTCCCAAAAACCTGACCGATGCGGCGCTGTCGCTTTCGGAAAACCGCTACGACTACGAGATGACCTTCCTCCTCACGACCGCGAAGGCCGGCGTTATGCTCCTTCTAGTCCCGATCGAGACCGTCTATCTCGACCAGAACGCGTCGTCCCATTTCCGCCCGTTCGTCGATTCCGTCCGCATCTACCGTCAGCCGATCCGCTTCCTGCTCGCATCGATTTTGTCCACCATCGTCGACCTTCTCCTTTTCGATCTCTTCACGCATCTGCTCGAGGGTCCCGTCGTCCGGATCATCGTGATTGCGACCGTCGTCGCCAGGGTCGTTTCAGGGGTTCTCAACTTCCTGTTGAACCGGCACTGGAGTTTCCGCAATCCAGGCTCGATCCGCCGCCAGTTTCTGCGCTATTTCGCCTTGTATCTGGCACAACTTTTGCTCTCCGCCGCATTCGTCGCCCTGCTTTCCTTCCTCCCCGTCAGCCACACCCTGGTCAAGGCGCTGATCGACGGGACGCTGTTCTTCGGAAGTTACTTCGTCCAGAAGCGCTGGGTCTTCAAACGGCCGGCGATGAAGCGGGACTGAACCGGACCGAACCAACCAAAAACCGGGTTTGCCTCTTGGCATTCCCGGTTTTTTTGATTTGGATGAACTTACTGGGCCGCCTTGATCATCAGGCGGACCATCTTGTCGGCGAATCCGACCGGATCCTTGACGGCGATGCCTTCGATCAGGAGGGCCTGGTCGTAAAGGATCCAGGCATAGTCGGAAAGCAGATCCTTGTCGTTATTGAACACCTTTCCGACCGCCGCGAAGAGCGGATGGTTCGGGTTGATCTCGAGGATCTTGTCGGCCTTCATGTCCTTGTCGCCGGGCATCTGGCTGATGACCTTCTCCATTTCAAAGGAGAGACCTTCGCCGGAGACGAGGCAGACCGGGGAGTCGGAGAGGCGGGTGGACAGCTTGACTTCCTTGACTTCGTCCTTCAGGATTTCCTGGATCGCGGCGAGGAGGTCCTTGCTTTCGCCTTCCTTCGACTTGATCGCTTCTTTCTCGGCGTCGTCGAGGAGGTCGAGGTCGCCCTGGTTGATCGACTTGAATTCGTGCTTGTCGTACTCACGCAGGATCTGGATCATGAATTCGTCGATGTCGTCGGAGAGCACGAGGACGTCGAAGCCCTTCTTCTTCAGGATGTCCATCTGGGGCGAGACCTTGACCTGGTCCTTGTTGGGGGCGGAGGCGAAGTAGATGTCCTTTTGACCTTCCGGCATCTTCTCGACGTATTCCTTCAAGGTGACCGGCTTGTCCTGATTCACGGTCGCAAACAGGACGAGGTCCTTCAAGAGGTCCTTCTTCTCGCCGAAGCCGTCGTAGACGCCGTATTTGAGGTTGACGCCGAATTCTTTCCAGAACTTCTCGTATTTCTCGCGTTCGTTCTTGAGCGTCTTCTCGAGTTCGGCGAGGACCTTCTTTTCAAGGTTTGCGGCGATTTTCTTGAGCTGGCGGTCGTGCTGCAGGATTTCCCGCGAGATGTTGAGCGAGAGATCCGGGGAGACGACGAGGCCTTTCACGAAACGCAGGTAGTCGGGGACGAGTTCCTTGCACTTGTCCATCACGAAGACGCCTTTGGCATAGAGCTGGAGGCCTTTTTCATACTTTTCGGAATAGAGATTGTAAGGCGCCTTGGCGGGGATGAAGACGATCGACTTGTAGGTGATCGCGCCTTCGACGTCGGTCCACACGGTGAAGGCGGGATCGTCATAGTCGGCGTACTGCGACTTGTAGAACTCGGCGAGTTCGTTGTCCTTCAGCTCGGCCTTGTTCTTGTTCCAGATCGGGGTCATCGAGTTGAGTGTTTCGCGCTCCGTGACGGTGTCGAACTTGTCCTCGATCTCCTTGCCTTCCTTGTCCTTCTTCGGAATCTGCTTCTCGCGGTCCATGCGGATCGGATAGCGGACGTAGTCGGAATACTTCTTCACGAGTTTGCCGATCTTCCAGTCGTCGAGGAACTCGGAATAATTCTCCTCGTCTTCGTCCTTGCGCAGATGCAGGGTGATCTCGGTGCCGCGCGCGGTCCTTCCGCTTTCTTCGATCGTATAGGTGTCTTCGCCTTCCGAGGTCCAGCGGTAGCTTTTCTCGCTAATGGCCGACTTCGATTCGACGACGACCTTGGTCGAGACCATGAAGGCGGAATAGAAGCCGACGCCGAACTGGCCGATCAAATCGGCGGTCGCCGCCTGCTTGTCCTTCAGGGTCTGGAGAAATTCGAGCGTGCCCGACTTCGCGATCGTGCCGAGATTGCTGACGAGTTCGTCATAGGTCATGCCCATGCCGTTGTCGGTGATCGTGATCGTCCGCTTCTTCTTGTCGAAGGCGATGCCGATTTCATAATCGTTCGTCTTTTCGAGCTTGTCGTCGGTGAGCGAGGTCAGGTGATACCGGTCGATCGCGTCCGAGGCGTTTGAAATGAGTTCTCTTAAGAAGATTTCCTTGTTGGTGTAGATCGAGTTGATCATGAGATGCAGGAGCCGTTTCGACTCGGTTTTGAATTCCATTTTTTCCTTCATGTGTGATTCCTCCGGTTATCGATTGATTTCACGTGATTATTATACAAAAAACCGTTAGCAGAGTCAAGCATAGAGTGCTAACGGTATGTATTTTTTACAAAAATGACACTCAATTCGGCTGAAGTCGCAATAACCCCCGCTTCAAGAGGACCGCTCCGAGTGCAGCACAGAAGGCGGCCGAGGCGGCCATGTAGGGCAGATTGTAGAACACGAAGGAATAGAGCCACCAGGACGGCGTCACATCGGCCGCGAGGTTCGGATAGGTGATGAACCAGAAATAGCCGCTGAAGCCGTGTGACAGGTACCTTAGGAAGGAGGCGCCGAGGACGCCGAGCAGAAACGGGCCGAGCTTCGTGTCGCTTTGTTTCACGAGCCCGGCGAGGCCGAGGACGCCGAAGGCGATCGGATAATCGAGCGCGTACTGCAGGGGATTGAGGTAGTACAGGTTGAAGAGCGAGGAGACGACCCCCAGGGCGACCCCGCCGAGGACGCCGGCCTTCCAGCCGCGGCGGTATGCGAGGACGAAGATGGGAAGCATCGCCGGGGAAATCGAGCCGCCGTAGCGAAACGGCGAAATCATCCCGAAGATGTAGTCGAGAACGACCGCGACGGCGACCAAGATTCCCGCTTCGGCGAGGATCTGGATGCTTTTTTTCTGTTTCATGGGACTCCTTCCCGGAGAACATAAAAGTCCCCCGTCACGAATGATGGGGGACCAAGCGGCTTCGCCGGATGCACCTACGCTGGCATTACCCAGATCAGGTCAGGTCTATGACGGAATAGTCATACTCTCAGCCCGGTTCCCCGAGCTCCCCTCATGTTCATGAACATTATATCATGGCATCGATGCATTTGCAATATCAGCGGACCGTGCCGAGGATGATCGGCGAGATCCCGACGGCGTCCTTGACGATTTCAAAGGCCTCCTGGACCGCACGGCGGATCGCGGCGGTCACCGGGGCAGAGGCGTAGAGGGTGGCGAGGACGTCGCCCTTTACGACCGGTGCGCCGATCTTCTTCGCGAGGACAATGCCGACGTTCGGATCGATCACGTCGTCCTTGGTGGCGCGGCCGCCGCCGAGCTGCATCGTGGCGAGGCCGATCGGGAGGGCGCGGATCGTCTTCACGTATCCGGCTTTCGGCGCTTTCACAGTTTCGATGAACTTCGCGGTGACGAAACCGTCGAGGGTGTCGAGCTTGCCGCCCTGGGCGCGGATGAACTGCTGGAACTTGGCGAGCGCCTTGCCGTTGTGGAGATTGTCATGGAGCAGTTTCTTCGCCGCTTCGACGGAAGGCGCTTTGCCGGCGCGGTGCACCATTTCGGCGCCGATCTCGACGCAGAGCGTCTCGAGGTCCGCCGGACCGCGTCCGGACAGCGTTTCGAACGCTTCCGCGACTTCGAGGCGGTTTCCGACGGCGAGGCCGAGGGGCTGGTTCATGTCGGTGATGAAGGCCGTGACGCTCTTCCCGAACGACTTGCCGATCTCGACCATCAGGCGGGACAGGCGGGTGGCGTCTTCGATCGTCTTCATGAACGCGCCGTCGCCGATCTTGACGTCCAGACAGATGACGTCGGCGCCGCTGGCGAGCTTCTTCGACATGATCGAGGAGGCGATGAGCGGAATGGAGGGAACCGAGCCGGTGACGTCGCGAAGCGCGTACATCAGCTTGTCGGCGGGGACGAGTTCGGCGGTCTGACCGGCGACGGCGATGCCGATCTCATTCACCTGCTTGATGAAGCGTTCGGGGGAAAGGGAAATCGTGCAGCCGGGGATCGACTCGAGTTTGTCGAGCGTGCCGCCGGTGTGGCCGAGGCCGCGGCCGGACAGTTTCGCGAGTTTCGCGCCCGCGGAGGCGACGAGCGGACCGAGGATCAAAGTCGTCTTGTCGCCGACGCCCCCGGTCGAATGCTTGTCGACCTTGACGCCTTCAATCGAGGACAGATCGATGACATCGCCCGAGTGGAGCATCGCATCGGTGAGCAGGGCCGCTTCCGCGTCCGTCATGCCTTGAAAGTAGACCGCCATCAGCCATGCGCTCATCTGATAGTCGGGGATCGTGCCTTTGACGTAACCGTGGATGACGAAATCGATTTCTTCCTTGGTGAGGACGTGACCGTCCCGTTTCGTTTCGATGATGTCGACCATTCTCATGATAATAACCACCTCGCGAAATAATTATATCACATTCCACCGTCGCATATAGTATAATTGTGGTCGGTGATCCAGGTGAATATGATCTGCATGGTACGGCACGGTGAAACCGATGCGAACAAGAATATGATTGTCCA
>Ga0154580_138_pt1 | contig 17848 bp, 17 predicted proteins | sample RifGroF2_FD_116009 | JGI IMG/M metagenome (GOLD analysis project Ga0154580, IMG submission 116009) | Tenericutes bacterium GWF2_57_13
CAAGCCGCCACGACGACGACCGCCGCCACGACGACGACCGCCGCCACGACGACGACCGCCGCCACGACGACGACCGCCGCTACGACGACGACTGTCGCCACGACCACCGCCGCCACCACGACGGCCCCGGTCACGACCACGACCACGGCGGAAATTGCCGTCGCCTCGATCTCCGTCTCCGGAGCGGGCGCGGCCACCGTGATCTCCGTGTTCCATGGCACGCTGCAAATGTCGGCTCTCGTCTTGCCGGCCAACGCACATGACGCCTCAGTCGTCTGGAGCGTCCAAAACGGCACCGGCTCGGCGACCATCAGCGCGGCCGGGTTATTGACCGCCGTCGCGAACGGAACAGTCACCGTCATGGCGACCTCCGTCAGCACTCCCGCCATCAACGGCACCGTCATCATCACCATCTCCAACCAAGAAGTCCTCGTCAGTTCGATCATCGTTTCCGGCGCAGCCGCCGCGACCACGATCGCGGTATTCCATGGCACGCTGCAGATGTCGGCCGCCGTCCTTCCCATCAATGCGGATGACGACTCGGTCGTTTGGAGCGTCGTCAATGGCACCGGCTCGGCGACCATCAGCGAAACCGGATTGCTTTCCGCGCTCGCCAACGGCACCGTCACGGTTATGGCGACTTCGGTCAGCACCCCTGCGATCAACGGCATCATCGTCATCACGTTGTCCCATCAGGAAGTCCTCGTTGCTTCGATCATGGTCACCGGATTCGAATCGGCCACCACGATCGAGACTTTCCGCGGCACTCTGCAGATGTCAGCTTCCGTCCTGCCGGCCGATGCGGAAGACAAATCGATCGTATGGAGCGTTGTGAATGGCAGCGGTTCGGCTACCATCAGCGAAACCGGCTTGCTTTCGGCGCTCACCGACGGTACCGTTACGGTCAGAGCGACTTCGGTCAGCACGCCTGCCATCAACGGCACCCTTCTCATCACCTTGTCCAACCAGGAAATCCTCGTCACTTCCATCGTCGTTTCCGGAACGGGCGATGCGGACATCATCAACGTATTCAACGGCACGCTGCAAATGTTAGCCGCCGTTCTTCCTCTCGATGCCGATGACGACTCGGTCGTCTGGAGCGTCCTGAACGGCACGGGCATGGGATCCATCAGCGCGACCGGCGTTTTGACGGCCCTCGCCAACGGCACGGTCACGGTCACCGCGACTTCCGTGAGCACCCCCGCCATCTTCGGCACCATGGTGGTTACGCTGTCGAATCAGACAGTGGTCCCGCAGGTCGCCAATGTCGACCTCGGATTGGCCGGCGATTTCGCACTTCTCTCCAAGACGGGTATCTCGACCACCGGAACGACATTGATCACGGGTCACATCGGCGTGAGCCCTGTGGCCGCGACATACGTCACCGGCTTCTCGCTGATCCTGGATTCCACCACGACGTTCTCGACATCCATTTACGTCGTCGGTCGTGTGTACGCAGCCGACTATTCCGATCCGACACCGGCTTATCTAACCACCGCCATCAGCAACATGGAGGCCGCCTATACGGATGCCGCCGGTCGCGCCGCGAACTATACCGAACTTTATGCGGGCGACATCAGCGGACAGACGCTTTACGCGGGTGTTTACAAGTGGGGCACGGACGTTCTGATCAATACCGACGTCACGCTGTCCGGCAGTCCGACCGACGTCTGGATTTTCCAGATTTCGGGTAAACTGACCCAGGCCGAAGGAATCCACATCATCCTCTCCGGCGGCGCGATTGCGGCCAATATCGTTTGGCAGGTCGCAGACACCGTCGCGATCGGCACCAACGCCCACTTCGTCGGAACCGTCCTGGCGATGACGGACATCACCGTCGCGACCAATGCTTCCGTCAGCGGCAAACTGTATTCGCAGACTGCCATCACGCTTGATGGCAACATCATCAACTAATAGCTCGATCTCAAGTGATTCAAGCAACACCGAAACGGGTTCATCGTGACATCGGCGGTCGATTTCGGACCGCCGATGCGACGAACCCAAATTGATCCATATCACCAGGTGCAGAGCCGCATTGCCTCGGTAGTCGAAGCGAGCACGGCGTATCGCAGTATCTTGGAAAGATGTCACAACGACGACGTTTACGCCATGAAGATCAAGATCGACGATTCCGCCCGACCGGGCAGTTCGCCTTGGATCTATGACGGGTCATCATCGGCCGGAACAAGGCCTGGTTGATGTCGCCGAAGTCGCAGCACATGTATCGCCAGCATCGCAAGAAAGTTGGCGCCGAATGAGTACCACGGAAGAAGGAACATGGGCATGGACGCATTCACATTGTACACCGTCGATGAAATCACGGAAATTCTTCACATATCGAAAAAAACGCTCTATAAATTCATCAAGAGCGGTGTCATCAAAGCGGTAAAAATCGGTAAATACTGGCGCATCAAACAAAGCGACTTCATCGAACTCGTCGAAAAGGGCACGGCGAAACCATCTGCCGAAGCCCATGGAACCGATGCGTGACATCGATGATTCATCGCGTACGGCAAGTCCGCATCGATCAAGCAATACCGAGTAGGAGGAATCACCATGAACACCAGAATCAACGTCGAACAAGAAGTCCAGATCGCACGAAAGCACATGCAGTTGCCATACATCATCGTATTGGTCATCGGGCTGTTGCTTCCGATTTGCCTCTGGCTGTTCTCATTCAGCAAAATCGAGGCGGAGGGAATGCGTGATTTTGTGAAATACACGATGATCGTGCTCGCCATCGTCATCACCATCGCCCTTTGCTTGAAACTCTTTGCCATCCAAAAGAAGGTGCGGGTTTACCGCTTCGCGCTGACGAAGTATGCCAACCTGGCGGAAGGCATTTTGGTGCCGGAAACGGCGTTTTTGACCCGATGCCTGATCCCGGACGTCGGCCGTTTCGCCTTCGACACGATCCAATACAATTTCTGGAAAGAGGGCAGCGAGCTGATCTTCTTCCCCGTTCGCCCGAACTACTTCACCGCCAAACCGTACAAGCTGGTCTCATCGGTCCGTCTCGATATGCAGATGGTTCGATCGTTCTATCTGATCGGCGAAGAATTCTTTGAAACCAAGGGCGTTCCCGCCCCGTTGAAGAAGAGCGACGTGCAGAGCATCGATCCGCTGACCGGGCAACCGAAAGCTTTCGTGCCGGTCATTCCCGCATCGACGTATCAGGACACGCGGGCGACGATCATCGCGTACGCGGTCGGCGATCAAACCGTCTATCTGACCTTCGACGTCGGGCTGTACGATCAACTGAAAACGATTCTTCCGGGCAAAAGCAAAGATGAACTCGATGCCCAGGCGAAGCAATCACTCGCAGATTCGCTACTGCCGATTACCGGCCTTCCCAAAGAAAACGAAGCCGCCCCGCAGCTCGCCCTATTGGAGGAACAACTCCGTAGCGGAGCCATCAACCAAAGCGAGTTCGATGCGCAGAAGCAACAACTGATTGACAAAGGATAAATCACCGATGACATCAAGGCGGATATGCCGATCAAGCATATCCGCTTTTTATTTTGGTGTAATTATGATACAAAACCATACAAATGATGATAAAATAAAGTAAATATAATAAATAAGTGATTGTAATATGCAAATGTGATATAATGGAACTATAGAAAGTCGAAGGGGTGACATGTATGTGCGCCAATAACGAAGAAAAAGATTGGAATCCTTCCAACAACCAAACCAACGGAGAACATAAGGAAATGTCGATCCCGACATGGTGGACCTCCCCGGACGCCCGTCCGGCGATCGCCCAAGAACCCGCTCCTGTCGAAGCGGACGCCGTACCGGACGAAGTCAGCCAGCGCTATGCCGGCAAGTATGAGGTGTTCCCGGAAGCGGGACTCTACAAATACCGCCTGAAAGCATCGAACGGGGAAATCCTGATCGTGAGCAGCGGCTTCACGACGCGCAAAGGCGTATCGGCGGGAATCAAGACGCTCCAGGAAAACATGGCGCGAGGACGGGTCGACGTCGTCACCGACAAGAGCGGGTATTCACAGTTCCGGCTTTATTCGGCGAACCGTTCGCGCGTCGTCGCCAACGGCGAGTACTATGATTCGGCAAGCAGCGCGGAACGGGCGTGGACGTCGGTGACGAAATTCGCCCTGACGGACAAGATCATCCAGCTCGAGTCGATTCCGCAAGAAGAGGTTCGCGAAGAGATCGTCGTGATCAACGACATCGAAACGAATCCCAACGGCAAGATGGAAATCTCGCGGGAACGCGGGAAATGGATTGCGACCCTGAAAGCCTCGAACGCGGAGGTGCTGTTCGTCACGAGCGGATATGCCTCGCGTCCGAGTTTGATGCTTGGCATCGAAGCAGTCAAAAACGAGATCCGCCACGCCACCTTCCGGGTCGACCGGGACAAGCAGGGACGCTATCAGTTCAAACTCTTCGCCTCCAACAATCAGCAGCTTCTGACGGGAGAAACCTACGGCTCCAAGGACAATTGCGTCTCCGCCCTCGATTCCGTCCGCCGCTTCGCCCTCGGGGCCCGCATCATCGATCTCTGATCACCACACATCCCCTCCGGGCTTTCGGCGTCCGGAACTTTGCGATAAAAAAAACACCCGCAGCCAAGGGATCAACCTTGGATGCGGGGTTCGGGGAATGAATCGTTTCTACTGGATCCGTGCTATCTGACACACCGTTATGGCGTGGCATTGCATGAGACGAGAATGAATCGACAATGCTAGTTGCCGGCTGTAGCCCGAACGGAATTGGAAAGCGATTGGTTGTTACGGGTACCGTTGTTGATGAAATCCTGAAGATCCGCGTGCTTTACGCGCCAGTATTTCCCGATTTTGATGGCTTTGAGCGATCCGCTCTTGATGTAGTTGTAAAGCGTACGCTGTGTCACTTTGAGGAGTTCGGTGATTTCCTCGACGGTATACAAAATGAATTCTTCCATGTTACCTGACTTCCTCCCATTTATGATGACGTATTTGCAGCGACGCGTTGATCATCACATCACTACAAGTACTATTTTAATACAATATTTTCATAATGTCCATAACAATTGTATGAAAATATATGAATAATTCATCACAGCGACACAAAATCAATTATTTACAGGAAAAAAGACGATTAAAGCCCCCTTTGGGGCATAAGGGTATCCATTCGATTCGAAAATATCCAGATAATTCATGATCCTTTGTGAATATCGAAAACGGCAACATATTCTGATTTGATTGATCAATGAAAAAACAAACACCAGGATTATCTAAATGAATTTTATTCCTTATCATATGTCATTTTGCAATGGACGCGCCGGGTTCCGAGACCGGATCGAGACGCCTGCCGTTTCGCTTCCTGCGGAACAAAACAACCATGCCCCAGAGGGCGTTCACCGACCGACGCACCGCGCTTCATCATTCCGAATCCGCGATTCGAGAATGAACAGAAAGAAGAGAGGAATACCGAATATGAACAACAATCGCAACAGCCTCATCAGACTTATGATCATGCTTTGCGGCATCGCCGCCACCGCCATGATCTTCCTTCCCGCCCTGCATTACCCCGAAACCGAAAACGCGTTCACGGGGTATGAATCCGTCTTCGGCGTGACCATCGTCGACATCGGCAGCATCGCCAGCGGACAGATCGAACTGAATCTGCTCGGCATCCTTGCCTACGTGCTTCCCTTCGCGGCATTCATGATGGCGATCTTCCTCAAACGCGGCGCGATCTTCGCGTCCCTCTTGTTCGTCGCCGGCGCCATCCTGTTATTCCTGATTCCCGAAATGACCCGGACCACCGTCACCATTTTGGGCACCTCGCACGATCTGGATGTGGACTGGCAATTCGCCTATGGGTTGATCGCGGCGATTGTGCTGTCGGTCGTCGGCGCGGTATTCAGTTTCGTCAACATCTCGATGAATGCCGAGAACGGCTGACGTTTGCAACGTACGTCCGTTTCGACATCGTCGATCCTAACGCAAGTCGCCTTCCGCGGTAAAACGTTACCGCCGTGACGATTTCGCACCACTCCGCCGAAGTTTGCTTACTCGAAAGGAAATCGCGACCGGGTCCATCGGTCGGCAACGGTATTTTCATGATTTTGCAAAATTTCGATTTTTGTATCATGAATCGACGACGGGATCGCGGTTTTTCATCTTGCGTTTTTCTGTATGATGGTGATGAATCTAGTTATATGTAAGTCGGTATATCAGTAAAAATAACGAATAATACTAAATATGAAAATAACAACAAATATATGAATATATGGTTGACAAGATGAAAAAACGATGATATACTGTAGATACCATCATATGATGCCTGCTTAATCGACGGCGATGAGACGCTTCTTCGAACAGACCAATCATGATGCAGCACCACTGTTAGGTTCTCATCCCTATGCTTACCTATTCGGAGAACTCATTCAAACGAGCGTCATGATGCAGTTCTGATAGTGCGATCGAAAGGAAACCATGCTGTTCACGATTGGCCCAAACGTCTGTCCATCGGAATCGCATAAGAAAAAGGAGGGCTGCCGTATCGAAAACTTCAAGCTTTACACGATTGATGAAATTACTGTCGTCCTGAAAGTAACCCAAAGGACCGTTTATAATTATATCAACAGTGGCGGGTTGAAAGCAGTCAAAATCGGTAAATACTGGCGAGTCAAACACGCTGATCTTCAATCCTTTATCGACAATGGTACCGCGTTACTCTATCACGATTCCGACAAATGAAGTCACCCGTTCGATCGCTGATCGGATGATTACGGATGTCGCGATTGCCATGCGCGATCTCGACCATACCCGATTGCAGAACCATCTGCGAGACTCTGATGCATTTCAGAGTCTCTTTTTTTCATTCGGCTCGTGTCGCTTTTCCCGGACGATGCGGTCAAAAACCGTTTTTGTGATAAAATAGGAATGAACATTTCAACCGGAACCGGAGGTGAACCGAGGATGAACGAGTTGACTGAAATCAAGGGAATCGGACCATCGACCGCATCGAAACTGGCGGTCCTCGGCATCCGTACGGCTTGCGACCTGATCCGCACGTTTCCGGTTCGATACGAGCGTCACGTTCTGACCCCGGCCAAGGCGGCGCCGATCGGCACCGCGGTCGCGATCCAAGGCGTGGTCGTCCAATCGGCTTCCGTCGCCTACATCCGCAAACGCCTGACGAAACTGACGCTCGACGTCCTTTCCGATGGCATCGTCTTCCGGATCACCGCCTTCAACCGCGAGTTCCTTCGTCCGGCGCTCGCCAAAGGGGCAGAGCTCGTCGCCACCGGCCGGTTCGAAACCGGGCGGAAGCAGTTCCTTGCAAACGACATCGTCTTATCCAAAAACTACCGCGAGGGGATCGTTCCGGTGTATGGACTCGAAGGGCTATCCGACCGGCTGTTCGCCAAGTTCGTCGCCGCGGCAATCCCGCTTTCGCCCGAAGCGGCGAAGGAGACCCTGCCGGCGCGGATCCTTCAATCGCGCCGCCTCGCGCCGATGCAGGAGGTCCTCGCCTATGTCCACCAACCGCGGGACGAAGCGGAGATTTCCGCCGCCTCCCGGCGTGTCAAGTACGAAGAACTCCTCCGCTTCGGTCTTGCCGTGAAAACGCAGAAGCGGAAAAACGACGCGGTCGTGACGATTCCCAAGAAATATGACATCGAACGGGTGCGCGCCTTCATCACGGCGCTGCCGTTCGAACTGACCGATGATCAGAAGCAGGCGACCAATGAGATTTTCCTCGATCTCAAGAAACCGCGGCGGATGCTCCGCATGCTCCAGGGCGATGTCGGTAGCGGCAAGACCGTCGTCGCCGCGATCGCCGTCTATGCCGTTCATACCGTGGGAGAACAAACCGCCTTCATGGCACCCACGGAGATTCTCGCCCGACAGCATGCCCAGAACCTGACCCGCCTGTTCGCCCCGTTCGGCGTAACGGTCGCCTATCTCTCCGGCGCCGTCAAGGGCGCCGAGCGGAAAAGGGTCATCGACGGACTCGCCTCCGGCACCCTCCACGTCGTTTGCGGCACCCATGCATTGATCCAAGAACCGGTCGTCTTCAAGCGGCTCGGATTCGCCGTGATCGACGAACAGCACCGCTTCGGTGTCGCGCAACGGAAAATCCTGCGCGAGAAGGGATACGATCCCGACGTGCTCGTGATGTCGGCCACGCCGATCCCGCGCACCCTCGCGATCGCGCTCTTCGGCGACATGGACGTTTCGACGATCCGCGCGCTGCCTTCTGGCCGCAAGCCGATCAAAACCGACGTCACCGACTTCACCGATTTCCAGCGGCTCGCCGATGCCATCGCCCATGAAATCGCGGCGGGTCGGCAGGCCTACGTGATCGCCCCGCTCGTCGGATCCGATGCCGAGAGCGATGCCTACAGCGTCCCCGAGGCGGTGGAACTCTTGCGCGGTCACATGCCTTCCGGGATTAATATCGCCAGTCTGCACGGCCAGATGAAGAGCGCCGACAAGGATGCGATCATCGATGCGTTCCGCACGGGGGAAACCGACATCCTCGTCGCGACGACGGTGGTCGAGGTCGGCGTCGACGTGCCGAACGCGACCGTCATGATCATCCTCAACGCCGACCGCTTCGGACTGTCGCAGCTCCATCAGCTTCGCGGCCGCGTCGGACGCGGCGGTCTTCAGAGTTTTTGCCATCTCGTCACCGATGTCGCGCGTCTTGAAGAGGGTCGCCTCGCGATCCTTGCGGAGACCAACGACGGCTTTTTGATCAGCGAGGAAGACCTGCGCCGGCGCGGTCCGGGCGACGTCTTCGGTGAAGCGCAGACCGGCATGCCGGCGTTCAAGGCGGCGAACGTGATCGATGACCGCGACCTGCTCGAAGCCGCTTTTACGGACGCATCCACGCTCTTCGACGATCCCGATCATCTCGCCCGCATCCTCGTAGGCGAAGCCGCGTCGGCGATCGACGCATACCATTTGGATTGAATGTATGATATACTACTCGAGAGGTGTTAATCATGATCAGACTCGCGGTTGACGCGATGGGCGGCGACTACGCCCCGAAAGAACAGATCGAAGGCGCGATGCTTGCGATCAAACGCATTCCGGACATCGAAATCAAACTCTACGGCGATCCCGCCGAAGTGGCGAAATACCTGACGAATGACGAACGCATCACCGTCATCCCGACCGGGTACGTGATCCCGATGGGAGAACACAATCCGATCAAGGCGATCAAGGAACATCCGGAAGGATCGATGGCGACGGCCCTCGCAAGCCTCCGCAAGGGCGAGAACGATGCCGTCGTCTCTTCCGGCGCGACGCAGGCGTTGATCGCCGGCGCGCACATCCTCGTGCGCCGCATGCCCGGCTTCAAGCGCACCGCGATCGCCCCGATGATCCCGTCGGTCGACGGCCGCGGCACGATTTTGCTCGACGCCGGCGGCAATCTCGAGATTCGTCCCGAGCATATGCTGCAGCAGGCGTATTTCGCCGTCGTCTACGCCAAGGAAGTCCTCAAGCGTCCCGATCCGGTGGTCGGTCTCATCAACATCGGCACCGAAGAAGGCAAGGGCCGCGAACTCGACCAGGAAGTCTTCCAGCTCTTCAAGAATGCCGGTCTTTTCAAGTTCTACGGGAATGTCGAACCGAAGGACGTCCTCAATCCGCCGTGCGACATCCTGATCTCCGACGGTTTCACCGCGAACATCGTGATGAAGACGATGGAAGGCACCGCCAAGGGCATGGGTACGATCCTGAAGCGCGAACTGAAGTCGACCCTGCTGGGCAAGATCGGCGCGCTGTTCGCCTCCAAAAACCTGAAAAAATTCAAGAAAGCGATGTCCGCCGAGGAAGTCGGCGGCGCGATGATCTTCGGCCTCTACGCCCCGGTCATCAAGGCCCAAGGGGCTTCGCATGCCTACGGGTTCTACAACGGCATCCGCCAGGCGGCCGACGTGGTCCGCGCCCAGGTGTATCCGAAGGTCGCCGCCTACGTGAAGGAAGCCGGGGTCGCGTTGGGCAATGAAGAATAGCCTCCAGGAACTCCAGGATTATTTCGGTCTATCGTTCAAGGATCCCGCGCTTTTGGAACGGGCCCTCACGCATACGTCCTATGCCAACGAGCACGGCATGTTGTCCAACCAGCGCCTCGAATTCCTCGGCGACGCCGTGATCGGCCTCGCCGTCGGCCGCTTTCTGTTTGACCGGCTGCCCGACGACGAAGGCGTCCTGACGAAGAAACGGGCGCAGGAAGTCTGCGAAGCGAGTCTCGCCGCGTTCGCCCGCGGGTTCCGTCTGGGTGATTATCTTTTGCTCGGCAGGGGCGAAGAGAAGAATGCCGGCCGCGACCGTCCGGCGGTCCTCGCCGATGCGTTCGAAGCCTTCCTCGGCGCGATTTTCCTCGACAAGGGCCTGAAGGAAGTCTACAAGGTCCTCGACAAGGCCGTCTTTCCGGCGATCGAGGCCGACCTCGATTCCGCCGATGACGACTACAAGAGCACCCTGCAGGAACTCGTGCAGTCCGAGAAACGGACCCTCGAATATGTGATCGAATCGGAAACCGGTCCCGCCCACGCTCGCGAGTTCGTCGCCTGCGTGCGCTTCATCGATGAAAACATCATCCTCGGCCGCGGCTGTGGGACGAAGAAGCAACAAGCCGAACAGAACGCCGCCAAGGCGGCGCTCGATTTGCTCGCCGCCGCCGACGATCCGTCGGACGGCGAATGATCCAAGCGGGAAAGGAGACGATCCAGATGGACTATCCGCTTTTCATGAAACTGCTCGATGACGGCGTCATCGACATCCAGAAACTCTTTTTTGCCAACTACCAGTCGATCGGTCTCGGCGAGACCGGCGCCTTCATCGCAATCGAACTCTACAACCGCTCGAAAAAAGGCGAACGCCTGCTCAATCCGGAAAAACTCTCGAAGGATCTCTCGATCTCCGTCGACCTCGTCGCCCCGGTCCTCGAAAGCCTGATGAAGCAGGACCTGCTCTCCATCGAAATGGTCACCGGTCCGAACGGCAAGGAACACGAAACCTACAACATGAACAAGGCGATCGTGAAGATCCTTTCGGAAATCGAACGCAAGCTCTCGATCACCTCCGTCACGCCGAAGATCTATGCGACCACGATCGAAGAACTCGTCGACATGCTCGAGACCGGTTTCCAGAAGCAACTGACGCCGCTGGAAATCGAAATCATCAAGAAATGGGTCGGCGAAGACAAGTTCGACCTACTCGAGATCAAGAAGGCGGTGCTCGACGCCGTCAAGGCGAACAAGCACACGCTCTCCTACGTCGACTCCCTCCTGGTGCGGCGGAAATCGCGTGCGAAAGGCGAAGGCGCCGTCAAGTACGACGCCGGCCAGCCCGAGGCGCTGAAGAATTTCTTCGACTCATGGCCGAAAAAATGATCGAACGCGCCGAGCACGTCTATCGCGAGCTCGGCCGCTTGTTCCCCGAAGCGAAGTGCGAACTCCGGTATGTCCGGCAGATCGATCTGCTCGTCGCCGTGATGCTTTCGGCGCAGACCACCGACGCCGCCGTGAACGCGGCGACACCGGCACTGTTTGCGATGTATCCGGACGCCGCCGCCTACGCCGCCGCACCCGAGGGAAAGATCGAAGAAACGATCCGGCATCTCGGGCTGTTTCGCGCGAAGGCGAAGAACATCAGGGCCGCCGCCACGATCATCGCGCTTGACGGCGGGGTGATTCCCAACAATCAGGACTATCTTGAACGGCTTCCCGGCGTCGGACGGAAGACCGCGAACGTCTTTTTGTCCGAATGGTATCACGTACCCCGCATCGCCGTCGACACCCATGTCGGCCGCGTCGCCTATCGGCTCGGCTTTGCCCCCAAGGGCGACGATCCCGCAAAAACGGAACGGCGGCTGATGGAAGTATTTCCGGCGGAGCGGTGGAGCGACCTGCACCACAAGATGATCTTCTTCGGGCGTTATTTCTGCACCGCCCGCAAGCCGTCTTGCGGGATCTGTCCGTTCGTCGGATGCTGCGTCGAACCCCGATTGTGAAGCTTCCGGAACCATGCAAAACGCCGACGCGAGTCGGCGTTTTTGATCTTTTGACGAGGTGGTTGTGAATCTCGTCGCATTTTTCAATATCAGTTGATGAAAAATTACTATTTTATCAATAAAAAGCAATTCACAAATATGTCCGCTTACGATATAATGATTTGCGGCATCCTCAAATTCCCTTCCGGAAGCGGTTCACCCGCTTTTTCGCGTTCTGCCATTCCGGATGGATTCGTGCGAGCCGAGAAAGGACGAACCGATATGGTCTTCCGATTCAGAAAAGACGTGGCGCGCCGACGCGCCGAAAAGATCCGGTATTTTTTCCGCGCCGTGGGGATGCATATCCGGAAGCGCCGGAAAGCCCTCAAAATGACCCAGGAATCCCTCTCCAAAGGCATCTGCTCGAACACCTACATCTCAAAGATGGAGACCAACTCGATCGCCGTCAACGAAGACAGCCTGATGCTCGTGATGGAACGGATGGAACTCTCCTATTCGCTGGAGATGAACGTGGACGAACAGCTGAACCTCTTCGACCGCGCCCTCGACGCCTTTCTGGCGGGCAACTACGAGGAAGTCGAGAAGGTCGGCTACGAAGTCCGCAACGTCACCTTCGCGATCCTCACCGACCTCTGCCGGCTGGTCCGCGACATCGTCCGCGGGTCCGCGAAGGACATCGTTTCGGCCACCGACAACCTCTCCCGCTGCCTCGATTCAATGGACCACCATGCGTTCGGCGTCTTCATGTTCTACGCCGCGGCCGGGCTCGTCGCCATCGACCGGCCGGGCGATGCGATCGACTTGCTTGAGGAGTTTGAAACGACCGAATACGCAAGCATCAAGCTTGGACCGATGATCCAGTACCTGAAAGCGGTCGGCTACGGCCGGACCGGACGATACGGGAAGGCGTACGACGCGATTCGGGCTGCCGAAACCGCGTTTTTGAACCAGAAGAACTACCGCCGGCTCGCCGAACTGGCGGTGATCCGGATGGAGATCGACCAGGTCCAGGGGCATCCGATCGCGTGGGACGACGGGTCGCTGCTCGAGGTCCTCGACCCGTGTTTCCGCGACCGCTATCATCTCCTCCGCGCGAAAGCCAACATCGATCCGAAGACGGAAGTCGGGCTGATCCGGCCGGCGTCGCGGCATCGCGGCGAAGGCCTGTTTCTGATCGCCGGATTTTGCCGCAAAAGCGGCGACGAAGCCGGCTTCCGCGTCGCATCGGATGAACTCAACGCGATCGAAAAACGCGCCGACGCGCTCGATTATGCCAAATGGCTCGAGCGCCTCGGCGCGGGTGATGAAGTTGCTTATAAAGATTATCTGATCGCGGAAGTCCTGCCCTATGCGGAGCAGATCTGCGATTTCTCGCTTTTGAATCGCGCGACCGATCAGATCACGGCGATCCTCGTGAAGCGGAAGCGTTACAAGGACGCGCTTCAGTACGCGATCAAGGCGCGGCGGTTCATGCGCACGGTCGCGAAGGCGTTTTGTGGCGAGATGCCCGACGAACTGCCGGAGGACGACGAATCAAAGATCGAATGAGCGTATGATGCGGCGCGCGATCGCAAGATAGATCAGGCCGTTTTCCTCGGTGTCGGCGAAGACGGAATGATGTCCGCTTTGCGGCTGGGAAATCGGAATCTCGCCGATCACGGGAATCCCGAGTTTGATCGCGACGGCCTTCCCCCCGTCTTTCCCGAAGATGTAGTGGCGCGTTCCGGCGGTTTCATAGTACGCCATGTTCTCGATCACGCCGAGCAGATCCTGACCGAGCTGGCGGGCGGCATAGCCGGCCTTGATCGCGACCGCCGATGCGCTTTCGTGGGGCGTCGTCACGATCACCATTTTCGCGTCGGGGGCGAAGGTCTTGATGTCCATCGCGACGTCGCCGGTTCCCGGCGGCAGGTCGATCAACAGATAGTCGAGCTTTGGATCCCAAAGCGTGTCCTCGAAGAAAATCTTCAAGATTTTCGTGAGCATCGGACCGCGCCACATGAGCGCCTTGTCCGGCTCCATCAGAAAGGCGGCGGAGACGACTTCGATGCCGTCTTTTTTGACGGGATAGATTTTCCCGTCCTCGGTGCCGCCGATTGCGGTGCCGTCGATCCCGAAGATGATCGGCAGATTCGCGCCGTAGACATCGGCGTCGATCACACCGACCTTCTTGCCGATCGAGGTGAGCGCGTAGGCGAGGTTCGCCGTCACCGACGACTTCCCGACGCCGCCCTTGCCGGAAGCGATCCCGACGACGTGGCGGTTCGTGATCGGGCGGTACGACGGCTTTTCCTCATATTCGATCACGAGGCTTTTGTAGCCGTGATCGAGTTTGACGATCTTCGCCGCGGCGCGGGTGATCTTCTGGGTGAATTCCGGCGCCTTGACGCCGACTTCGATGAGCATCTTGACGGTCGAGGTTTCCGGATCGATGCCGAGATGGCGGATCGCCCCGGTTTCGCCAAGTGTTTTTTCACGGCTCGGATCGATGATGCCGCCGAGCGCGGCATTTAATAGTTCAAGGGTATCGGGCATGAGGGGACCTTCTTTCTTCACAACCTTATTATAACCGAATGTGGGCCGCGGCGCGCCGGAAATGTCTCGGACGCCGCGGCTTCTTTACATCTCGTCGGGAAACGGGTATAATGACCTTAAGACAAGGCGGTGGTGACATGGGCATACCGATCCTCAAGATGCTTGCGCCGATTCCGAAGATCGAAGGTCACAAGAATGCCGTATTCGTCGGACCGCATCCCGACGACATCGAAGTCGGCGCGGGCGGCACGGCCGCGAAACTCGCGGCTTCCGGCGCGCGGGTCACGTTCGTCGTCACGACGGACGGCGGCGCCGGCGCGATGACGCGATCGACCGACATGGCCGCGCTGATCGCGACACGCAAACGCGAAGCGACCGCTTCGGCGCGGCTGCTCGGGGTCAACGACGTCGTGTTCCTGGACTTCCCCGACGGCGGCGAATATTCCGCCTGGGAACTCGCGAAGAAACTCGCGGAGCTGTTCGCGCGGATTTCGCCCGACATCGTCTTCGCGCCCGACCCGCGGCTGCCCTCGGAAATCCATCCCGACCACATCAAGTGCGGCGAGGCGGTCAATACCGCCGTCGTGATGTCCGGCTTCCCGCTCATCATGAAGCGGAACCAGGTGCCGTTCGATGAGACGATCCCGCTTGAACCGCGTAAAACGCTCTGTTTCTACTATACCCACCGGACCAACCGGATCGTCGGGTTGACGAAGGCGCAATTCGCTTTGAAACTCGCTTCGATCGCCTGTCACGAGAGCCAGTTTCCCATCGGCGCCACCGACGAGACGCGGCTTCTCAAGGCTTATCTCGCGCTGCGCGCAAGACGGTTCGGATGCCGCGTGTTCAAGCGGTTCGCCGAAGGCTTCTGCGTTTTCGCGCCGCTCCACCAGCATGCTTTTCCGGAGATCCAGCAGTACTGAAATCCGCCTTCCCTTCAGGGAACATTTTCTTGACAGTGACACCCGTTTTTAGTATAATTTATATGCTGTGTCGAGGTGGAGTCATGAAGTGGACGATCCCCGAGCTGAAAAAGCTCCGCACCACCGCCAACAAGTTCGCCTATACCGCGGTTTTCGACGCTTTCCTGCGCGATGACGACGACATCCTCGCCGTCTCTCCCGCGGACATCACCGGGTCCTTCCAGGTCCTCCGCGATCCCGAGCAGTTCGTCTTCATGGTGCAGGTGAACATTACCCTCGTGATGGCGTGCGCGATCACCCTCGCGGACGTCGACGTGCCGCTTTCGTTTGAGACCGAACTCGTCTTCGGCACCGAACTCGTCGATGACGACGTTCTCCCGATCGACGGCATCACGATCGACCTCGATGCCTATCTTTGGGGCGAGATCCTCGTCGAGAAGCCGATGCGCGTGGTCGCCGCAAACGCCTACGACAACTACAGCGAAAACCACGTGACGATCGAAGCGGACGAACCGGATGCGGCCAATCCCTTCGCAAAGTTGAAACATTGACAACAACCGAACAGGAGGTGAAACAACATGGCAATTCCTTTCAGAAGAACAAGTAAGCTCGCGAAACGGAAAAGAAGAACGCATTTCAAACTGAACGCCCCCACGATGGTCGTCTGCCCGAACTGCGGCGAACTGACCCTCTCCCATCAGGTCTGCAAGAAGTGCGGATTCTACAAGGGCAAACTGGTCGTCGAACCGAAACCCGAGAAAACCGAGAAGACCGACAAGAAAGACGCGAAATAAGCATGTAAAAGAAGCGCTGACGCAGTCGGCGTTTTTCTTTTTCCGGCGTCCGTGTTATAATGGTCCTATCCCGGAAAGGGGGCAGACCGATGGACCAGTACACCCATACCAGCGTGTTGCTTCAAGAAGCCATCGATGCCCTCGCGATCCGTCCGGACGGCGTCTACGTCGACGCCACCCTTGGCGGCGGCGGCCACGCCCTCGCGATCCTCAAACGGCTCACGACCGGCACGCTCTACGCCTTCGATCAGGACGCCTACGCGATCGCCAAGGCGAAAGAACGTCTCTCTGCCTATCCAAACATTGAATATGTCGCCGCCAACTTCGCCGACCTCGAAACCGAGCTGAAACAGCGCGGAATCGACGCCGTCGACGGCGTGCTGTACGATCTCGGCGTCTCGAGCTTCCAGTTCGACATGCCGGAACGCGGTTTCTCCTACCAGCACGACAGCCCGCTCGACATGCGGATGAACAAGGACGCGTCCTTTTCCGCCTACGACCTCGTCAACACGTGGACCCCGGAGCGGATCGCGGAAGCCCTGTTCCGCTACGGCGAGGAACCCTTTGCCCGTCCGATCGCCAAAGCGATCGCCAAGGCGCGCGCACTCAAGCCGATCAAAACCACCTTCGAACTCGTCGACCTCATCAAGGGTGTCCTGCCCGCCAAGATCCTCGCCAAGAAGGGCCATCCGGCGAAACAGACGTTCCAGGCGATCCGGATCGCCGTGAACGACGAGCTCGACGTCTTCGCTTCGTCGCTGTCGCAAGCCGCGGGCATGTTGAAAAAGGGCGGACGGATCGTCGTCATCACGTTCCATTCGCTCGAGGACCGCATCGCCAAGCAGTTCTTCCGGTCGCAGTCGACGATCGACATCCCAAAGGGGCTGCCGATCATCGTGACGGAAACGCCGCCGCTCAAACTGGTGAACGACCACGTCATCCTGCCCACGGAAGCAGAACTCGCCGTGAACAACCGGGCGAAGAGCGCGAAGCTCCGGGCCGCCGAGAAAAACTGAGGCGGTCCGTCTCATTTCCTTGACACCCCGGAGGCGTTGTGATAGAATATTTTTGCACTGCGCCGCAGGTGTAGTTCAACGGTAGAACTTCAGCCTTCCAAGCTGACCACGAGGGTTCGATTCCCTTCACCTGCTCCATCTGAAGATCCCCCTATGCACGTCATAGGGTTTTGTTTTCCGGGGCTTTCGGGCTTGCAAAAACGGGAAATGATGATATAATAACTATGGTTTTGGAAGAGTATCGAAGTGGCTGTAACGAGCTGCACTCGAAATGCAGTTGTCCGCAAGGGCACGTGGGTTCGAATCCCACCTCTTCCGCCATTCGATGGCACGGAGCCCCCGCTCCTTCACATATAGTTTCTTACATCGTCGAGATGTAGCGCAGTTTGGTAGCGCGCTTGGTTCGGGACCAAGAGGTCGTGGGTTCGAATCCCGTCATCTCGACCAGTGATACAATCGGGTACTTTTCTTCGGAAAGGTGCCTTTTTTGTCGTCTTTATGCACTGCCAGATTATTGTATAGGTCAAATGTTAACACTCTATTCAGTTAGGGTGTTTTTTGTTAATCTTGGGGGAGATTATTTCAATGGGAG
>Ga0154580_130_pt1 | contig 17607 bp, 19 predicted proteins | sample RifGroF2_FD_116009 | JGI IMG/M metagenome (GOLD analysis project Ga0154580, IMG submission 116009) | Tenericutes bacterium GWF2_57_13
CAGCCGATCTGGGCGACCTGCCACATGGCGGAGGAATCGTGCGTCTACCGTTTCGCGTTCGATCCGACGCGCTACGCCGGAGGAATGATTCCGGTGACGATCGCGCTTTCGACGAACCGAAGCGTGATTGAATCGACTTACCTGATCACGGACGGGAATCTCGTCTTCGATCCGACCCGAAGCCTGCTTGAGATCGACACGCTCGCGACAAAAAGCGTCGGATCCCTCGGCTCAAGACCCCTGACGACCACGACCGAATGAGCGCGGACAATGGCATCACAGCTCCTGAACAGCGCACCAAGACCGACGAATCGACGGACGGCAATCCCCCTATCGATCCTCCGTGCGAAGGATGATCAAACCCATCAAGACCTCGCGGATGGACAAACGCTTGAGCAATCGAGCGTTTTTATTTTTCTACGAAATGATAATTAAGTCGGAAAAAATCAAAAAATTTTGATAAAAACCGACATAAAAGTCAAACTGCATGAATAAAGAGTTCAAATCGTCGAAACGCCCACGATCGAAAAAAACGACGGCGTCCTCGAAGGCGCCGTCGTTTTGCATATCGATAAGCATCGTTCATGACAAGAACTCACTTGCCTTTGTACAGGCCGAAATCGCTCCGGACACCCGTCACGAAGACGATGCCCATGCCGGAACCGCGGGTGTCAATGAAAAACGGAGCGCATGCTATCATGACTCTATACGTCGGAAAACGGATCAGGTCAGGAATCCTTGATCAAATAGGGGTAGAAGATCCAGAGGGTGCTTTGGCTCCCTGTCACCGTGACGATGTAGGTGCCGGGCGTCAGTCGATACCAAAACGCGGGGGTCGGCGTGACGGAACCTCCCTCATACACGACAATTTGATAATCGTTCATCCCACCGTAATAGTCGAGGGGCTGAAATAGAATCTGGTAATTTCCCGTCGTTTGAATCGTGATCAAGAAGGATGCGCTTTCGACTCCGACTCCGATCATGAGCGGATGCTCCTCGTCATAGGCGGAGATGTCGTACAGATCCTCTGGATCAGTGCCGGTCAGAATCAGCGGGACGAGGCGATAATGGAGTTCGAAGGGTCCGACCTTTTTGGTGTACACCGTGATTTCCTGCGAACGTTGGCTGTCAATGAAAAAGCGGCAGACTTGATGACCGACGGGACAGTATTTGGTGGAACGCAGTTCGATGTCACTGTAGGTAAGGAGCCCCGCCGTTGCGCCGAATTCGAACACCAGCAGATACGGGTAAGGCTGAGTCGGGAAGTAATAGTGGTTGAAATCATCTTCGCCTTCCGCATATCCGACGATCGTTCCGGGCGAAACGCCTTCGATGGTCTCGTAGGTGATGTCCGTGATATCCAGCAACTCCAGCGTGAAGTAATATTCGTCGACCGCGTCGGTTTGCATGTTGACGTAGTAATACCCTTCGCTGGGAATGGTTAGGTAATTCCTGATCTCGGTCAGAAGATTCATCTCGGCGTCGTAGATGGCGTATTGGTCGTCGAAGGCGGTTCTTTCATAGATCCCCGGAGACAGGTAGAAGCGAATCCAATTGTCCTGATTGGGATACACTTGGAAATGCCTGCTGCGGGAACCGACATCAAACTCGATGTCATTCCAGGTCGGGCTGACCGGGATGTTGAACCCCATGTCGCCGACGGCGAGTTTCTCGAAGTTCCGAATCGTGATTTCCTGCTCGATGGAAAGTTCCAGACGGAACGAATAGTCTTGGAGCGTTCCGGCGATATCAAGCGAGGTCGTGAAGACATATTGCGAGAAGTTGCTTTTAAAAAGGATGTCGACGTCAAGATATTGAAGATTGAACTGCACGTCCTGAATTTGCATGACGGTGGCGACGAGTTCGGTTCCGAGCACTTGTTCCCAGTAAGGGAAACCGATTTTCGCCGTGAAGTGCGTGCTTGACAGCATCTTGACATCGCCGAGATAATCGAGCGAGACATCATCGCTGAATCCGTATTCACTCAACAAGTCCATCATGTTCTCCATTGTGATGTCCTGAACGGCGATCGAACGAACGATGTCATTGTTCTCATCCGCCGTGAACCGATGGATGTTTCCGTCTTCTTCAAACAAGTATTCGATGACGGGGTTGGATGTGCTCCCGGTGATCAAAGAACTGAAGATGTAGAAGTCGACCAAATCGATCTGCAGGTCGAGCGAAGATTCGTTTTGATGGCTAGAACCGGGGTAATGCGCCAGCGAATCCATTTCAGTATGGATGATCAAGCGCGGATTGGCGGTAAGGGCGGCGTCGAACCGATCAAGCGCCGCAGACAACTCGGAGCGTTGTCCCGCAGGCAGTTCGACATAGGGAGTCTGATAGACCGTGGTCGCGGTCGTCGCGGCGGTCGTCGCCCGAAAAAAGTCCAAGTCGCAACCGATCATCGACCCGGTCAAGGCAAATAGGAAAATCCATCGTAAAAATCGCTTCATCGAACCGCTTCCTCCGATGTCGTCCGAATGGGACGATCTTGTCAAAGTAGAACATGACGCTCATATTATACCACTAATCAATACAAAAGAAATCGCATCCCGACGAATCCGCATCCATCCATAAAAAAATGATGGACAAGGCATATGCAAGGAGTTATAATATAATCACGTTATGCATAAGAGATATATGCAAAAACGAATTATACATAAACAACTTATATATAAAAAGGAGGTGATTTGATGAGCAACTCGGGCGAATACATCCGCGGGTTCACGGATTACATCGTACTATCCATTCTAGCAAAATTCGACAGCTACGGATATGAAATGTCGAAAATCATCGAAAGCGTCAGCCACAGCAACTTCACGCTGACGGAAGCGGCCTTGTACTTCGCGCTCAAGCGCCTTCTGGAAGATGACAAGATCAGCTCCTATTCGGAGAAGAACAAGAAGGGCATGACCCGACGCTTTTATCAAATCACCCGGAAAGGCAGCGACGCGCTCGCCGCCTTCCGCCAGGACTGGATTCAGATCGAATCCAATTTGAGCAACCTGGTCGGAGGCGGCTTCGAGTACGCTCGCGACGAATGAAGATCATGACGGAAGGAGGCGAAGCCGATGGAACTTTATAAAATCATCCCGCAGAATTTCTTCAGCATCCTGAACTGCAAGAACCAGGAACTGTATGTCAAGTGCCTCATGTCGGTCTTCCGTTCGTACGAACAGGGTTCCGTCCTCGGCATGGACAAGACGATCGCCCAGCAGGCCGTCCTCGACGTCCTCGAAGTCCACTCGGCCGCCGTCAAGGACCTCGAAGACGTCGAAGCCTCGGCGCCGCTCCGCGACAAGGCCGCCTTGATCCTCCGGCGTTTCGAAGAGTGCGAGTGGATCGACATCGACGTCAACAACGACTATGTCGAAGTCCTGAACTTCCGCGACTATGCGATCACCGTGATGCAGGCGCTCAAGACGATCGGCACCGACACGATGTACGGCTACGATGACGAGACCCACGAATTCCGCGGCTACATCTTCACCGCCTATACCCTGCTCGAGCACGAACGTTCCGAATTCGGGATGGTCGTCGACCAGGTCTACAAGAACACGATCGCCTTCATCCGCGAGATCCGCAAACTCGACTCGCGTCTGAAATACTACATCCGCACGATCATCCTGAACTCCGAGATCCGCGATCTCATCAACCTTCTCGTGAACTACAAAGTCGAGCTCGTCGACCAGGCCTATTCCCGCCTGAAGACCTCCGACAACGTCGCGAAGTACAAACTCGCGATCGTCAAAAAACTCGAAGAGTACCAGCAGAACCCGGTCATCATGGACATGATCTCGCGGGAATACCTGGTCGCCGCGAACAACAATCAGGATCTCGCCAAGATCCGCGCCAACAAGCGGATCGACGACATCATCGACATCTACAACTCGCTCGGCTACATCATCGATGAAATCGACAAGAAGAACAAGATCTACGTCAACTCGACGATCGCCAAGATCAAGTTCCTCCTCAACGATGACGAAAACGTTATCGGCAAGCTGAATACGATCCTCCGCTTCACCGCCGAAAACGTTAAGAAGTACAAAACCGACTTTGCGCTTCGCACCATCACGCCGCTCTTCACCCTACGCAACCACGGCGTCATCAACAACAATTCGCTCTATACGCCGCGCGGCGCCTACGTCCACGGCGAAGGCCAGTTCCTCTTTGAAAACGTCCTGACGCCGTCGAACGCCCTGCAGGAAGCCTTCTACAAGGAATTTGAAACGAACTACAGCGAGGAAGTCATCAAGAAGTTCCTCGCCGCGTTCTTCCGGAACCAATCGATCATCCGCGCCTCCGAACTCATCAGTGAGGACGTCGCCGACGAAGCGGTGCTCCGGCTCCTCTACATCCTGGTCTACGCCGGAGAGGAAATGAATTACTACATCCAGCCGCTCGACACGACGATCCATCATAAGAAATTCCGGATGTCCGACTTCCAAATCATAAGGGGGCAGAAACTATCATGATTCTCCAAAACTTCGAAAACCTTACCGGCGCGCAGCGCCAAATGTTCGCCGACACCGTCGTACGGTTGCTCGCGAACGCCTTTCTCGCCCGCGACAAGAAGGACAACAAGGAGCTCTACTACTTCGTCCTGTCCTTCAAAAACTACTTCGACGAATACTTCGGCGTGATCGGCTACGAGCTCATCCTCGACCGCGACCGCGGCGCGCTCCAACTCGTCACGAAGGAAAACCAGAACCTCGTGAAGCTGAAGAAGGAAGAGTCGCTGATCCTGCTCATCCTCCGTATCCTCTATCATCAGCATCTCGTCGAAACGTCGGTCAACGACAACGTCGTGATCATGATCGACGAGATCCATCAGAAGTACGATGCCCTCGAACTCAAGAAGAAGATGAACAAGACCGACCTCGTCAGCGTGATCCGCCTGTATCGCAAGTACAACCTGATCGAACCGCTCGGCGACCCCGCGATCGGCAACACCCGCGTCATCATCTACCCGACGATCCTGATGGCGATCTCGACGCAGAACATCAACGACGTCCTCGACGTGATCCGCCGCCTCGCCAGCAAGGAAGGGGGACCGGCCGTTGAAGAAGCTAACTAAGGTCCGCCTGATCAACTGGCATTTCTTTTCCAACGAAACCCTCAACATCCAGAACAACACCCTGATCACCGGCCAAAACGCCACCGGCAAGTCGACGATCGTCGACGCGATCGCCTTCATCCTCACCGCCGGCGACCAGATCTTCAACCTCGCCGCCAATGAAAAAAGCAAGCGCGACCTGCGCGGCTACGTCAAGTGCAAGCTCGGCATCGACAACCAGGAATATCTCCGCGTCGGCGATGTCACCGGCCATGTCGCGCTCGAATTCAAGGACGAGCGGACCAAGACCTATTTCACCGTCGGCGCCGTAATCGACGTCTTCGGCGACGTCCTGCCTCCGAAGGTGCTTTTCTACGCCACCGACGGTCCGATGGTGGAGACGCTTTTCGTCGACGACGAGTCGCGCATCCTGACAACGCTCAACTTCAAGAAACTGAAGCGCGCCGCGGAAATCTATCCGACCCGCCGCGAGGCGAAACTGGCGTTCCGTCAGAAGTTCGGCTCGATCAACGAAACCTATTTCTCGCTGTTGCCGAAGGCGCTCGCGTTCAAGCCGATCGCCGACGTCAAGGAATTCATCTACCGCTATCTGCTCGAAGAGAAGACGCTCGACGTCGAGTCGATCAAGGAGTCGATCCACTCCTATCGCGACCTCGAAGTCACGCTCAAGGTCATCAAGCAGAAGATCAGCGACCTCGAAGAGATGAAACTCACCTATGAGGAAATCAAGAAGAACCAGGAATCCAAGAAGTTCTTCGAATACATGCTCAAGCTGATCGATCTCGAAAACACCCGGTCGATCGTCAAGACGAAACTCGCCGATCTCGAAAAGAACAAATTCTCGGTCGACCGCTACAAGAAGGAAATCGACGGCATCGACGCCTCGCTTTCCGCCGCCGAAGACCGCCAGAAGGACATCTACGCGATGATGCAGTCGGACGAATCCTTCAAGGCCGGCGAACTGTTTGACCGCGAGATCCTCGACCTTTCCGGCCGCGTCGAAGACCAGCGCGAAATCCGCCAGGCGTATCTCGAACGGGTCCAGCGGAACAAACCGCAGATCGCCGAACTGCGTCAGGACTTCAAGGACAAAATCTACGACGAACTCGCCAAGATCGACGTCGTGAACGTCAGCGCCAACGACGTCGACAAGACCAAACTCGCGCTCTTCGACATCGACAAGCGCCTGAAGGAACGCACCGAATCCGCCAGCAAGGCAATCGGCAAGGCGGAAAGCCAGAAGACCGGCGCGCTCGCCGAAATCAACGAGATCTTCGCCGCCCTGAAGGACCTCGAGAACCACCGGCTCCGCTATCATCCCGCTCTCGTCGAACTCCAGGCGAAGATCAAGGAAGGCATCAAGAATCGTTTCGGCGTCGACGGCTCGGTCCACGTGCTCGCCGAACTGCTCGAAGTGACGGACCCGAAATGGGTCGACACGGTTGAAGACTACCTCGGCGCGCAGCGCTTCAACCTGATCGTCGAGCCGCGCTACTTCGACGAAGCCCTGCAGATCTTCAACCGCCTGAAGGACCAGATGAACCTCTCCGGCTTCGGCCTCGTCAACACCAAGAAGATCGCCCACTACATCAACAACCAGCCGAACTCGCTCGCGACGATCATCGCGACCGACAACGTCGACGCCGCCCATTACGTGACGATGACGTGCGGCAGCCTGATCATGGTCAGCGACGTCAAAGAACTGGAAAACTTCCCCCAGGCGATCACCCGCGAAGGCGTCGTGTACCGCAGTTTCACGGTCCGCAGCCTGAACAAGAACACCGAGAAGCCCTTCATCGGAAAACGCGCCCATGAATTCCAGACCGACAAGTGGAAGAACCTCGCCGTCCAGGCGAAGGAAAAGTATACCAAAATCACCGACGAGATCACCCGCCTTCAGAACGAGAACACGCTCGTCGGCCGGCTCAGCCTCAAGGAACTGATCGAACAGGTCGGCAGCGGCGTGCTCTTGGAAACGACCGAACGGTCGCTGAAAAACGCGAAACAGCGGAAAGCCGATCTGCCGACCGCGACGGTCAACGAACTGCGCGTCGAATACGAGAAGATCAAGGACGACATCCGCGCTCTGAACGGCCAGAAACGCCGCCTCTACGAGGAAACCGGCAAGCTCCGCTCCGATGCGATCAAGTTAAACGACGACCTCGTGACGCTCGAAGCCCGCGAGGAGACGATTCGGACCGAGATGAGCCGGATGGCCGGGGACAACCTCGCCATGGAAGAAGACGCATCCAGCCTCTTCGCCAAGGAAATCGGCAACGCGAAGGATCCGATCAAGGTCGAACTCGAATACAAGAAGCGCATCGAGACCGAACTCGGCAACCTCAAGAACCTCGAAGACTCGCTCCGCCAGAAGCAGTTCAAGTACACGAACGCCTTCAACCTCGGCTATCCGTACGGCTTCGAGCATATGGGATACTATCTCGAGGAATTGAACAAGCTGATCCGAAGCGAACTCGTCAAATACGAGTCGAAGGTCCGCGAAGCGCGCGAAGCCGCCGAGAAACTCTTCAAGGAAGACTTCATCGCGAAACTGCGGAACTACATCATCTCCGCCCAGGACGAGATCGCCAAGATCAACGCGACCTTGAAGACGATCAAGTTCGGCGACGACGCCTACGAGTTCATCTTCCCGAAATCGAAGGAATACGCCGACTACTACGACATGGTCCTGTCCGACGATTCGATGAAGTCCGGTTCGGAAATCTTCAACTACGATTTCGAGATGAAGTACCAGCGCCAGCTCGAGGAACTCTTCATCAACCTCGCGCAAGACGACCTCAACAGCGGCGGCGCCATCAACAAGTTCACCGACTACCGCACCTACATGGACTACGACATCAAGATCCTCAACTCGCAGGGCGACGTGATCCTCTACTCGAAGGTCTTCAAGGAGAAATCGGGCGGCGAGACCCAGGTCCCGTTCTACGTCGCGACGATCGCCTCGTTCGTCCGCGTCTTCACCCAGGCGAGCCGCGGCAACGTCTCCGATGCGATCGGGTTGATTCTGTTTGACGAAGTGTTCGACAAGATGGACACGACCCGCATCAAGGCGATGATGGAATTCATCGCGCAGCTGCCGGTCCAGATCATCCTCGCAACCCCGCCGCAGAAGATGGAAGTGCTCAAGCACTACACCGACACGACGATCGTGACGATGCGCGACGGGAAAGCCGCGCGGGCGTATCAAGTCGTGTCGAAAGACTGAAATCCCCAATAAAACTTCACAAATTTCTGTTATAATCTATAGTAACGCATCGAAAGGTTGACCGCCATGACCATCAAACGACTGTTCTTCCCCCTGTTTCTTCTTTTCCTCGCCTTTTCCGTCACCGCCTGCGCGGCGGAGACGACCACCACGGACGGACTCGACTACGACGACTTCGACTACATCGAAGACTACGACGAAGTCTTCAACCGCCGCGAGGGGACCTATATCGTCTACCTGTACTCCGAATCGTGCTACAACTGCGGCGAGATCAAGGAAGACATGTTCGCCTTCGCGTCGACCTACGAGGACCGCACGATGTTCTTCTTCAACGTCGACGGTGCGACATCGGATCTTCAGAACGCCTTCCTCACCACGTTGGGGCGGACCCAGGTCGGCACCCCGTCTTTGATCCTGATCAAGGACAATGCATTCAGCACCACGGCCTCTTCCCGCTATTTTTTCAGCGGCGCGTCGGCGATCCTGTCGATCCTCGGGGACCTTGAAAAGGGGACCTACCAGTACTGGCAATGACATCGCGCCGACCGGGATCGATTCTCGGTCGGCTTTTCCTTGGATCGGAGGCGTTTTCATGAAACGGTTATTTCTAGTAGTCATCCTGATGCTTTGTCTATCTGGGTGCGCGCTTGCGATCAGTGCCGCGACGACGGTCCCATCGACGACCGCATCCGCTGCGTCGACCGATTTGCCGGTCACGACCGCGGAGCCAACGACGACGGTTCTCGACTTCGCCGGCTTGAACCATATCAACGGCTATGACGAAATCTTCGATCGGTCGACCTCGACCTACATCGTCTATCTCTATTCGCTCTCCTGTCACAACTGCAGTACCATCAAGCAACAGGTCCACGACTTCGCGACGACCTACACGGCGCATCCCGTCTACTTCCTGAACGTCGAAACGGTCGATTCCGACGGCCGCGAGGACTATCTCGCCGCCACCGGCCAGGATTCGGTCGGAGTCCCGTGCATGGTGCTCGTCTCGGGATCGGGATCGTTCGATCCGGAGGAGACCGGGGCGCATCTTGCCCGCGGCTCGTCGGCGGTGCTCGAACTGATCGCCGCGATCCAAGGAAACAGCGTGCCTTCCTGGAATTGAATCGATGCAAAACGGCCGATCCATCGGCCGTTTTTTCTCGGTTGGGAATGCGATCCTTTATGATACAATAGGGACGGTGATCGCATGCGTCAATCCATCGCATGGACCCGATTCCATTTGAGCAGGAGGTTGAAAACCATGATTCTCAAACGACGTCTGTTCGCACCGAGCAACATGTTGGCCTTGATTTTGTGGACCGTCATAAGCATCGCGTCGTTTCCACCTGTGAAAGCCATCGAATACCTCTATATTGTCGTCGCGTCGACCTACTGGCTTTTCTTCGGGGTTTCGCTTGTGCTATATCTGTCCAAAAAGTCCTTCTGCGCGATCTCGCACGAGCGCATCACGATCACCGTCGGACGTCGAAGTCGGGTCTGTGACCTGTCGTTGTACGTATCGATTCAGCATCAACATCGAAGGCTTCTGGGTTTGCACCTCATCGTCGCCAAACGGCTGTCGGACGGCGCGAGAGCCGTCCTATTGTCTTCTCTTGAATACAAAGGCGATTTCGCGAAGGTCGCCGCGTTTCTGAATGAAGTCACCACGGTAGCGAACTGACGGCTGCGAGATTGGCAAGCAGCAAGAGTATGATCGAATCGCCATCGCGATTCGGGATTGGATCGGGTGAAGAGCATGCAACGATACTTCGTGAAAAACCGTGACTGCACGGCGACCGGGGTCCGCATCGCGGATCGCGACCTGCATCACATCAAAAACGTCATGCGGATGAAATTGGGGGCCGAAATCCACGTCGTCGACGAGGACGGACGCGCCCGTTTGGCCGTTCTCAAAAGTTACCTTGAGGATGCGGCATGGTTCGAATTCCAACTGGACCTCGGCGGCGAAACCGGCGGGATCTACATCGCGATCGCGCAGGCGCTCATCAAGAAGGACCGCTTCGAGTGGATGCTCGAGAAGGCGACCGAACTGGGTGTTTCGGAAATCATCCCGACGGCGTTTTCACGCTCCGTCGTGAAGATCGATCCCGCCGACGCGCCGCGCAAGCTCGAACGCTTCCAAATGATCGCGAAGGAAGCGGCGGAGCAGTCCCAACGCAACGCGATTCCATTGATCCGCAGCGTCACCGATCTGAACGATCTGCCTTTTGCGGAATTCGACCGCGTCTATGTGTGTTATGAAGCCGCGACCGCCGCCGACCCGTTGGGCAAGGTCGTCACCGCCGAAGACCTTGACAAACGGCTGCTCTTCATCGTCGGTCCCGAAGGCGGGATCGCTTTTTCCGAGTTGGCGGAGTTGAAGCGACGCGGCGCCGTCGTCTGCGGTCTCGGAAGCCGCATCCTGCGGTCCGAAACGGCTTCGATGTACATCTTGTCCGCGCTCGACGCGATCCGCGAGGCCAGGAATTGAAAGCCGCCTTTCTCACCCTCGGCTGCAAGGTCAACAGTTATGAGACCGAAGCGGTCGCTGAGCTGTTCAAAACCCAGGGGTACGAGATCGTTCCTGCGGAAGCCTCGTGCGAGGTCGTCGTGATCAACACCTGCATGGTGACGAATACCGGCGAGGCGAAATCGCGTCAGACGATCCGCGGCGCGATCGCCCTTCATCCCGGGGCGATCGTCGTCGTGATGGGTTGTTACTCCCAGCTCCAGTCCGAGAAAGTGTCCGCGATCGATGGCGTCTGCGTCGTCCTCGGGACGAAGGACCGCCATCTCGCTCCCCGATACGTCGACGAATACCGCCGGTCGAAGACGACGCTCGTCCGCGTCGATCCGGTCGGCGAGGGCGACGCGTTCGAAGGCATGACGATCCAGGCGTTCGCCAGGCACAAGCGCGCCTTCCTCAAGATCGAGGACGGCTGCGACAACTTCTGTTCCTATTGCATCATCCCGTATGCCCGCGGACGGGTCCGATCGAAAGATCCGGCGGCTGTCCTAAGCGAAGCGAAGTACCTTGCGGCCCACGGCTTCGCGGAAATCGTGCTGACCGGAATCCATACCGGCGGCTATGGGAAAGACCTGAAAAACTACCGATTCGCCGATCTGTTACGAGAACTCGCGGCGATCGAGGGGTTGCTCCGGATCCGTATTTCATCCATCGAAATTAGCGAGCTCTCTGACGATGTGATTGACATCCTCGCGGCATATCCGGTCTTTGCGGACCATCTCCACATCCCGCTCCAAAGCGGTGCGGAACGGATCCTGAAGGCGATGAATCGCAGATACACAAAAGCCGACTATGAACGGAAAATCGCCGAACTGCGCGACCGTATTCCCGGCATCTCGATTACGACCGATGTCATCGCCGGCTTCCCCGGCGAGACCGAAGCGGATTTTCAGGAAATGCTTGCCTTCATTCGCGAGATGCGCTTTTCCGAACTGCATGTGTTCCCGTTCTCCAAGCGCGAAGGCACTATGGCGGCCGGACTTCCCGGTCAGGTGGAAGGTCCCGAGAAGAAGCGCCGCGTCGCCGCGCTGCTTGCCTTGTCCGACGAACTCGCCCAAGCATATGTCCACGAAAACGTCGGGAAGACCTTCGTCGCGATCCCCGAGTCCTTTGACGCCGGAACGCTGACGGGGCACACGGGAAACTACCTGCGAGTTCGTTTCCAAGGTGTCGAGAGCCTTCTTTCGAAACCGGTCCGGATCCGTCTATTGGGAGCGTCCTATCCGGTCTCGCCCGCCGTCATCGAACCGGGAGACACGGTCGATTCGGCCGCCGGTGTTCTCCCCGGGTACGACGTATGAGGATTCCGTCATCGACGGGGCAGGCGTGCGATCGACTTCGTTTCCTTTCGGGATCGACAAGACGGATGCTCAGAGGGGGGATCAGATGAAGTACAAATACAGGAGCCTGCCGGCGGAACGGCTGGTCGCGGAAATCCTGATCCTGATCGACAAAATCAAAGATCCCGTCAAACTAAAGGAACGACTCCGGTCCAAATTCGGACTCAACGACGCCCAGATCGCCTGTGTCACGGGTCGTTCGAGCGACGGGAAAATCGAAGACGACGATGCGCTCAAGCGGAAATTGCTGATGTTGCAACCAAACCAGCCGTACCGTAAATTCGACGATGATTTTCGTTTTGTCCAGGACGGCTTGAATTCCAATATCGCGGTGACGCTTCTCTTCATTCTGATGAGTGCCGTCGTCGTCTATTTGGGCTGGGTCGACCATAGAACTTTGGTCGAGGCGAACGTCCTCTTGATCCGGTGCATCGCACCGTGGATCGTTTTTGGCACGTTGGTATATGCGTTTTCACTTGATTTCATGTACACCAAACTGTACTTTCGGATGACAATCGATCTGCGCCGCGGAATCAGCAAGGAGAGAACCTTGTCCAACATTTTTAAGGTTTTTCCAATCAAAAGCGCACTGCACCGGGCGGTCACGGTCGGTCTTGTCATCTGCAACCGCGAGTCGGATCAAACGGTGAAATACTATCTGTTTGCCAGAGACTTCCAGTTCAATCAAAAGATCGACAGACAAGCGTTGAATCATCAAACCCTGAATATTGTTTACTTGGAAAAATCACGGCTGATTGTCAATGACGACGATCGGAAAATCGTCAAAATGGCATTGCGTAAAGAGGAGTAGTACCATCTTGCTTTCTAGGACGAATCGCGATTCGTTGAATGTCACTTTGTGAACGGATCCATCTCGGTGAAAGTTGACAAGTCAATTGAAGCAAGTCTATGCATAAAGTTTATGAAATGGAACAATAATACATAAAAAAGCATACAATCATTCAAATATATAAAATATTTAATTGAATTCTCTTCGAAGTCGTGATAATCTATTGACGGGTGATTCCAATGAAGTATTATAAGGAAATTGCGGAAAAAGAGGTTTTTAACACGGATTTCGTCGCAGGCTTGACTCACAAGAAATCATTAGCAATCGCGATTATCAGCAATTATCGGAAAAAGGGTTACGTCAGGAAGGTTAAACATAATTTGTATGCGACGGTCAGTCTCGAGAACGGCGGATTGATCGCTTCGAAATTTATAATCGCATGTTCGATCAACGAGACCGCATTTGTCTCCCATCATAGCGCCTTTGAGTATTATGGGTATTACAATCAGGTCTACAATACCGTTCATGTATCCTCGTTGAATCGTTTCATCCCCTTCGAATTCGATGGTTTCGAATTCCAATATGTGCGATCCGACACCGATGATCAAGTGGATTTCCTTCGCGGGGTCAAAGTCACGTCGATTGAACGGACGATCGTCGATTCGATCGACGACATCGACGATATCGCGGGAATCGAAGAATTGCTCAAGTGTATCGGGATGGTCCCGGAGGTCGATGAGACGCTCGTTCTCGACTACTTGAATCGGCGATCATCAAAACTGCTCTATAAAAAAACGGGATATCTCCTGTCCCACTTCCAGACGGTTCTCCGATTGTCAGATCGGTTTTTTGAGACGTGTCTTGTCAAAGGGCAAAACGTGGTTGGCTACTTTTCTCAAAGCGACAAAGAGAACCTAGTTTATGTTCATAAATGGGGTCTGTACGCATATGCCGACTTGATGTCGCATGCAGGAGGGCGTGACCAAAACCATGTTTGATCTAACGCTGCGTGAATTGAACCAAAAAGGCCGACTACACCGCAATCGCGGTTTGGTCGGCCTTATTCTTTGAATGTAGGAATTTCTCTCGATGAATGGAGCGGTCAGCGACCTGCTTTCTGCATCTTTTGTGTCTTCTGAAGTTTCTTGGCTTTCACCATTTCGACTTTCTGCTGGGCTTTGAGCTCGTGCTTCGAAAGTTTCTTCTCTTTGATCTTGCGTTTCACGTGCTTTGTATCCTTGACGATCTCATACGTCAGGGTGTAGTCGTTGTCGTGGTTTCTGAAACGGAACGGGGCGGCTTCGTTGATGTTCATCGGCAGTTCGAAGAGGAAGGCGATCAGCGGGTTCAGCATCTGGTACTTGTTGGCGGCCTTGATCAACCCTTCGACCTTGCGCTTCTTGTCCCACTTATAGAGGACCTTGTCGTATTCGTCGAGGAGGATGATCGCGATCTGGTTCTTGTTCCGATCGGGACTGATGAACGATTTGAGGAGGACCAGTTCGGGAAGGTTCTTGACGTAGAAGTCGAAGTATTTCTTGACCTGGTGCTTGCCTTTGCTTTTCAGCGATTTGAAGGTGTTCGTGTCGTCTTTCACATAGTTCTTGATGACATTCTCGATCAGGAGGTTGGAATTGTAGTGCTTCGTGATCTGTTTGTCGAGCCGTTTATAGAAAGCTTTATACCGCGAAGCGTACTGGGTCTTGTTGAAAACGGCGACCAGAATCACCAAAATCAGGATGATTACCCCGGCGATGCCGGCGTACGTCATCCAGTTGTCGATGATCGTATTGATGTCGAAAAGGAAAATCCGCATGTAAATCACCTCGAAATCGTCTATCTAAAATGATAACACACAGAGCGCTGGAATTAAATCGTTTTTGCTAAATTTTTGTTTACATTTTCATGGAAATACAGTATAATTCTAAATGGAAAAAAGAAAAGGGGTGAAAAGCACATGGCAAAAACCGTAGTCAGAGAAAACGAGTCCATCGAGGACGCGCTGCGCAGATTCAAACGCGACGTCTCCCGTGCCGGAACCCTAGCTGAAGCCCGCAAACGCGAGTACTATCTAAAACCGAGCGTATCCAAGAAGCTCAAAGCAAAAGAGAACAAAGGCCGCAGACCCTGAACTCAAGCACTTCCATCGAGAAGTGCTTTTTTTCCCCCAAAAACCGCTGGAAAAGACGGCTTTTCGATGGGGCATGGTATAATATTCCTGGAACGAAGGAGTGATGCGATCGATGACCGATCTGTCCAGACTTGAACTGAATCTTCCGACGGTATCCGAAATGGTCCGTCTTTTGGGTACGAACGACAAATATCTCAAACTGCTTTCGAGCCTTTACGGCGTCGAGATGTACGCCGGTAACAACCAGATTCTCGCCGACACCCACGATCCCGCGATGCTCGCCGAAATGGCGCGCCTCTTTATGATCCTGAAGTCGATGGCGCACCGCAACGTGTTCTTCAACGAACGCGACATCATCTATCTCAAAAACCTTCTCCCGAAGGTCGGCGACGACGAGATCCTCGATCTCTTCCTGAACCGCAAGGAGATCATCAAGAATTATTCCGGCAAACCGATTTACGCCAAAACGCTGAATCAGAAGAAGTATCTCGCGTCGATCGAGAAGAACGAAATCGTCCTCGGCATCGGTCCCGCCGGTACCGGCAAGACCTATCTCGCCGTTCTCGTCGGCATCCGGAAACTGCGCGACGGCGACGTCAAGCAGATCATCCTGACCCGCCCCGCCGTCGAAGCCGGCGAAAACCTCGGCTTCCTCCCCGGCGACCTCAAGGAAAAGGTCGATCCGTATCTGCGTCCGCTCTACGACGCCCTCTACGACATCCTCGGTACGAAGACGGCCCAGACGATGATCGAGCAGGGCACGATCGAAATCGCGCCGCTTGCCTACATGCGCGGCCGGACCCTCGACAACGCCTATGTGATCCTCGACGAGGCCCAGAATACGACCGTGAACCAGATGAAGCTGTTCCTCACCCGCCTCGGCTTCGGATCGAAGATGATCGTCACCGGCGACGTGACCCAAAGCGACTTGCCCAAGCACGTCGAACCCGGGCTCGTGATCGCCGCCCGCATCCTGCAGAACGTCCCCGGCATCGACATCTGCCATTTCGACAAGATCGACGTGGTCCGCCACCCGCTCGTCCAGACGATCCTCGAGAGGTTCGAACATGCTCAGGATTAACTTCGTGAACCAGTTCGACGCGGCGGATCAAGCGTATCTGCCGACGCTCGAAAAGGTTTTGAAACAAGCATACAAGACGCTTCGCACGCACGGCCGGAAGATCATCTCGGTGATTCTCGTCAACGATTCCGAAATCCAGCGAATCAACCGCGACTACCGCAAGATCGACCGCATCACCGACGTGATCACGTTCGACAACCAAGACGGCGGCATCGAACTCGGCGATGTTTTCATCGCCATCCCGAGGACGAAAGAACAGGCCGCATCCTATGGGCATTCCTTCGAACGGGAGCTCGGGTTCCTTGCGGTTCACGGGTATCTGCACTGTTCCGGCTACGACCATCAGACGCCGGAAGAAGAAAAAACGATGTTCGCGCTCCAGGAGGAAATCCTGGCGGCCTGCGAACTCAGGAGGAATTGATCATGGACAAACTTTATCAAATCGCCCGGGAGAACATCAAGAACAGTTACTCCCCCTATTCCAAGTTCCCCGTTTCGGCCGTCCTCGAACTGAAGGACGGGACCCTGTTCAAAGGCGTCAACATCGAAAACGCCGCCTACGGACTGTGCAATTGCGCCGAACGGAGCGCCATCTATGCGGCATACTCGCAAGGCGTCCGCAAAGCCGACATCAAGCAGATCCTGGTCTATACCGACCATCCCTATTTCGTTTCGCCGTGCGGCTCCTGCCGCCAGGTGCTCCGCGAACTGATGGAAGACGACGCCAAGGTGATTCTGGCCAACAACAAGGGCGAGACGAAGACGTACAAGAACGCCGACCTCTTGCCGGCGGCCTTCACCGAGGGCGACCTCTGATGTTCCGTTCCGGCTTCGTCACCATCATCGGCGAACCGAACGTCGGCAAGTCGACGTTTCTCAACACGGTCCTCGGCCGCAAGCTTGCGATCGTCTCGGACAAGCCGCAGACGACCCGCGACCTCATCACCGGGATCTTCGAGGACGCGGATTCGCAGATCGTCTTCATCGACACGCCCGGCATCCATCACGGCCGGACGCGGCTCGGCGAATACATGTCGGAAGCCGCCGTCAACACCGTCAAGTCGGTCGACCTCGTGCTCTTCATGGTCAATGCCTACGACGACCAGAAATACGAGAACCTGGAAATTCTGAAACGCCTCCAAACCGCCAAGACGCCCGTTTTCCTGATCATCAACAAGATTGACGCGATCAAAGATTGGCATCGCCTTCAGATGGCCATCGACGTCTACAAGGCCGCCTTTCCGTTCCAAGCCGCGTACGGCATTTCCGCGCTCACCGGACAAAACGTCGACAACCTCGTCGCCGACATCAAGGCGACCTTCGGCGAAGGTCCGCGGTTTTATCCGGAAGGATCGGTCACGGACCGTCCGGAATCGTTCCTCGTGGGCGAATTGATCCGCGAGAAGATTCTCTCGATGACCTCGGAGGAGATCCC
>Ga0154580_127_pt3 | contig 16728 bp, 15 predicted proteins | sample RifGroF2_FD_116009 | JGI IMG/M metagenome (GOLD analysis project Ga0154580, IMG submission 116009) | Tenericutes bacterium GWF2_57_13
GTTGATTTCGATGAAAGAGCGATAATTTGCGCGCCCAAAAGAACGAACGGCCGTTGTTTTTCCTACCTGACGAGCACCCATGATCAATAACGCTTTGTGGTCTTTCCGATTCCGCCATTCCGTCAGTACTTTTTCGATTTTTCTTCGCAACACGTCCATCACCTCATCTGTTCCCATTATACTTGTATTATCCACTTTATGCAATACAATATGGGTTAATTTTTAACACTTTATGCACGTGTTTTTGTATTATATTCCACACTTTATGCATTACACTTTTGATATATTTTTACACTTTATGCGCGACTTTCCCATCGCATTTTGACACTTTATGCAGGGATGAGCAATCAAACCCGATTCAGAACAAAGGGTGATTCTCACCCTCAGCGAATCGATGATTCGCCTGATTGTAGATGATCACTCACCGAAGAGGTATGTTCGTTTGGGTGTTTTCACACCCTTAGCCCCTATCCTTACGGCATCGGGATTCCCTTTTTGAATCATGTTCATGGCGGCGTTTTGATCGGCGTTGATCAAACGGCCGCCTTTGCATTGATAGAGTCCGCGTTTGATGCGACGCCGGTCCGATCTTTTCGTTCATCTCAACGAATACGGATGCCTTTTCAAAGAGATCATCGACGGTCAACGGCAACGGTTGTGATGCAACGAACCTCAGGGATCATCCTGATCGTTTGGAATCCGCATCGGCGAAAAAAATCGACCGTGCGCATGTAAGGCGACGGTCGATTCCTATCGAATTGATATTTCAGCCGGCGATAAGCCCGGCGTCGAACTTGTCGAGGCAATCGGATTCGGACTGGATCGAGACGACGGCACTGTCCTTGATGAGGACCAGCGCGGAACGTCTTTCACGTCGAAGCGGTCGATGTAAAAGAGGTCATCTGCCGTTTCTTGAATGGATCGCTGAAAGCTCAACGAAGAAGGAAAAAACGCTTGATGTTTTCGGGAACTTCGTAAGGATTGATGATCGAATTTTCCGAAGATGGAAGATAAATTTCTTTTAGGATTGCGTTGATCAGCATCGGTTTCGGCGGTTCGGTGTACCGGACGCCTTGATACACCCAATCGCGGCAGTCCACTTCGCTTCCGCAGAGGTCGCCGCAGTCCCGACAGTTGGACTCCTCGGTGTTCGCGACGATGTCGATTCCGTTGACCTTGATCGTCGGCGAACTGACGAACTTGTGGAGGATCGCTTTGTCGATGGAATCGATGTGGATTTTCCGGAGTACGACAAGATACCCCGCGGTCGTCAATAACGCGCCGATCTCCTCAAGCGTTTTTTCGAGCGTGGATTCGGTCGATTGGCAGCGGCCGCATACCGACAGGTCGAGATATAAAAAATCAATCTGCAAGCGGGTTCTTTCGGTGTCGCATCCGCATGAACCGGCCGCATCGCCACACGCGCAAAGAGGTCCTTTGTTCGTGTCGCATATCGGTGAAATCGGCGCCGGATCGCGGACCTCTTGACATCCGCATGGACTCCCGCAACAACCCGTCGCGGTTTGATCTAAAACGATTTTCTTGATCATCGCATTTCTCGCTTTCGTCTATTTTTTGAGTGGATCAAAGTCGCCAATCGATCGATTGCTTGGCATCGATCCCTTGCGGTAAACCGGTTTCGTCGGTGACGTTCTTATTCTTCGGGATCCCGATATCGGACATCAAGGCCATTCTACATGATCGGTGTTGCCGATGATGCTTTCTGGTCCTCGGGCATTTTCGCTTCAAGGACGAAGCGTTTGATTTCTTCGATCTTCTCGACTTTGGTGATGACGACTTCGATTCCAAGCTGCTCGACGGTGCGCCGGACTTGCGATGCGGTCACCTTGCATTTGGGACACCCCGGTCCGAGGATTTTGACGTCGATCATCCGTTTGCCTCTTCTGCCGCATTGGGCGTCGGGAACCAGTGTTTCGTGCGGTTCGCGATCTTGACGAGCAGGAGCATGATCGGAACTTCCGTCAACACGCCGACGATCGTGGCAAGCGCGACGCCGGGATTGAGCGGGAAGAGAGCGATCGCGACCGCGACCGCAAGTTCAAAGAAATTCGAGGCCCCGATCATCCCCGCCGGCGCCGCGACGTCATGCGGCAGTTTCAGCGCCTTCGATGCCAGATAGGCGATGAAGAAGATCAGAAACGTCTGCAGGACGAGCGGTACGGCGATCAAAACGATGTGCAGCGGATTGCGGAGGATGAGCTCGCTTTGCAGCGAGAAAATCAAGACGAGCGTCAACAACAGCCCGCTGATCGTGACTTTGTTGAATTTCGTCACGAAGTTCCGATTGAAGTACTCCAAGCCGTGTTTCCTGATGACGAGATGCCGCGTCAACGACGCCGCCGCCAGCGGAATGACGACGAACAGGAACACCGAGAAGAATAGGGTGAGCCAGGGAACCGCGATGCCGCTCATGTTCAAGAGAAACCCGACGATCGGGGCGAACAGCAAGAGGATGATCAAGTCGTTGGTGGCGACCTGGACCAGCGTATACGCCGGATTCCCTTTCGTCAGACCGCTCCAGACGAAGACCATCGCGGTACAGGGAGCCGCTCCGAGCAAGACCGCTCCGGCCAGATAATCGTTGGCCAGATCGAGCGGGATCAGGGCCTTGAAGATGACGAAGAAAAACAGCGAGGCGATGCCGAACATCGTAAACGGCTTGATCAGCCAGTTGGTCACCCAGGTGACGAACAATCCCTTCGGGTTTTTCCCGACGTTTTTGATCGAAGTGAAGTCGATCTTGAGCATCATCGGATAGATCATCAGCCAGATCAGGATCCCGATCGGGATGTTGACGCTGGCAAGTTCGAATCGATTCAGAAACGCGGGGACGGCCGGAATCCATTGTCCCAACAGCACACCGATGACCATGCAGGCCAACACGAAAAGCGTGAGATATTTCTCAAAAAATCCGATCTTCATGACGGATCTCCTTTATTTCGTATTGTGAATCAGAGCCTTCACTTCATCGACGGAAGGCACCCGTCCGTAGGAGACGATCTTGTCGTCGATCATCAGTCCCGGCGTCCGAAGCAGGCCGGCGTCGACGATCTGCATGTAGTCGGTGATGTACTGGATGTCCGCGGTGATGTGGAGTTCCTTGACGCCGTTTTGCACGTGTTCCAACAGCCGTTTGCAGTTGGCGCACCCTGAGCCCAGTACTTTGATGACCATGATTTTCATGCTCCTTTTTTTGAGCGGAATCCGCTCTGTTTGTCGTCGCGTTCAAGCCGGCGGCGATGCGACTTGACCCATTCTTTTGGGATGCTGTTTGAACGAGGATCGATTTCGCCTAAACGAGGAGATATCCGATGGCGTTGAAGAGATATCCCATGAGGATGATGCCGACACTCACGATGCCGACGAACATCACGAGCAGCTTGGTCTTGACGACCTTCTTGATCATGATGATCGAGGGCAGCGACAGCGCCGTGACGGCCATCATGAACGCCAAGACCGTACCGATGCCGACGCCTTTCAAGACCAACGCTTCGGCGATCGGGAGGGTGCCGAATATATCCGCGTACATCGGGATCCCGACGAGGGTCGCCAACAGGACCGAGAAGGGGTTGTTGTCGCCCAAGATGGTTTCAATGAAGGATTGCGGGATGAAGCCGTGGATCACCGCGCCGATGCCGACGCCGATCAACACGTAGATCCAAACCTTGTGGATGATTTCCTTCACCTGGTCCCACGCATACGTGACGCGCTCTTGCTTCGTCATCTTGTATTCTTCGAACGCATCCATGTTCGCCTGCGCGGTGGCGGATTTCGCCGTGACGAAGTCCTCGACATAGCGTTCCATCTTGAAGACGCTGATGAGCGTACCGCCCAAAATCGCGATGAAGAGGCCGACCACGACATACGCGAGGGCGATCTGCCAGCCGAAGATGCTCGCCAGCAAAATGACCGATGCCAAATCGACCAACGGCGAGGAAATCAAGAACGAGAAGGTCACGCCGATCGGCAGTCCCGCCTTCGTGAAGCCGATGAAGATCGGGATCGAAGAGCACGAGCAAAACGGCGTCACCGTTCCCAACAGCGCGCCGATGACGTTCGCCCAGATCCCTTTGAACTTGCTCAGGATCTTGCGGGTCCGCTCGGGCGAAAAGAACGATTGCACGTACGATGCCAAAAAGATCAAGACCGACAAGAGGATGAAAATCTTGATGACGTCATAAAAGAAGAACGTGATGCCTTTGTAGAGAAGCGAAGCCGGATCGATCTGGATGACTTCGCCGAAAAACCAGTTGACGACGTTTTCCAACCACTGCATTTTCAACAGTTGGTCGTTCAACCATTCAAAGATGTTCCTAATCATGCCTGCATGTACCTTCCGATGTCTTCAGCGCCGTCAGAAAATCGATCAATTCATCGATTTTCGCCTTGTCGACATGATGTTTCTTCCAGATCCCTTCTTTACAGGAAGTGATCAATCCGGCGTTCGCCAGATAATTCAAGTGATACGTCATGGTCGGCTGCGAAATCGGCAATTTGTCGATCAGCGTGCATCCGCATGTTTCCCCTTGGATGAGGAGTTCCAGAATGGTCAATCGATTCTCATCGCTCAACGCCTTGAACATCATCGCTTTATCCTGATTCATAGGTCCTCCCGAAATATAGAAATTCATATATATATACGAACATCAATATTATATGCCCGTCGACCCGAGATTGTCAAACGGAATCACGAAGATCCATCGCGAAACCGATCCTCATCCATCTGACCGATGCCATCCGCAAACATCTTCATCCCCTGAAGAGGTCAAATCATCCTGGTTTCAAATCATCGGTTGTCAATCAAAAACAGAACGGAAGCCGGATTGTCCCGACTTCCGTTCTGCTGCTGTGCCCGGTTCGATCCGCGGTGGATGCTTCCTCGCACGCGCAGTGAACCTTATTTGCTAGATGACGGAAAGTTCCTTCCCGACATGCTTGAACGCTTCGAGCGCGAAATCGAGGTTTTCCTTCGTATGCCCGGCGGAGATCATCGCGCGCAGCCTGCCCTTGCCTTTGGCGACCGTCGGGAAGACGATCCCCGAGACGAACACGCCAAGTTCGAGCAGTTTTCTCGAGAACTCCATCGTCTTCGCTTCATCGCCGATCATGACCGGCGTGATCGGCGTCTCGGAATGCCCGATGTCGAAACCGAGGGCTTTCATGCCATCCTTGAAGTACCGCGCGTTCTCCCAGAGCCGGTCGGTCGCTTCGGTCGAGGTCATGAGGATCTTGATCGATTCAATCGCGGCCGCGACCGAGGACGGCGGGATCGCCGTCGAGAACAAAAGCGGACGCCCGCGGTGCAAAAGCCATTCCTTGACGTTCTGTTTCGAGCAGCAGTATCCGCCGACGACGCCGACGGCTTTGGAGAGCGTGCCGATCACGAAATCGATTTGGCCATGGAGATGGAAATGGTCGACGGTGCCGCGCCCGTGGCCGCCGAGGACGCCGGAGCCGTGCGCGTCGTCGACATAGGTGAGCGCTTCGTAACGGTTGGCGAGGGTGACGATCTGTGGCAATTTCGCGAGATCGCCGTCCATCGAGAAGACGCCGTCGGTGATGATCATGACGTTCTTGTACAGCGATCGTTTTTCTTGGAGTACGCGTTCGAGGTCGGCCATGTCGGAGTGCTTGTAGACGGCGCGGTCGGCCTTCGAAAGCTTCACGCCGTCGATGATCGAGGCGTGGTTGAGTTCATCGGAGATGATCAAATCACCCAGATCGGTGACGGCCTGGATCACGCCCATGTTGCAATTCAGCCCGGATTGGAAGACGGTGACGGCTTCTTCCTGCTTGAACTGGGCAAGAAGCGTCTCGAGTTCGCCGATGAGGTCCTGGTTGCCGACGATCGTGCGCACGGCGCCGGCGCCGGCGCCGTACTTCTTGAGCGCCTTCTCGGCGGCCTTCACGACGCGCGGATCGGCCGCGAGGCCGAGATAGTTGTTGGAAGAGAGGTTCACCACCGAGCGGTGGTTCAGGTCGATCACGTTCTTGCACGGACCGTAGTTCACCGGGAGGATCCGGTAGGTGCCGTTCTTCTTCAGTTCGGCGAGTTTCTCATCGATGTAGGCGAGCTTGTTCATGCGTGGTCCTCCGGGATCAAAACGATTTTGCCGCAGAGGCCGGATGCCATCAGTTCGGCGGCCTTGTTCACGTCCTGAAGCGGCATCACGTGGGTGACGATCTTGTCGAGATGGAGCTTGTCGTGATCGAGCAGCTCCCGGACCTGGTGCCAGGTCTCGAAGATGCGGCGTCCGGTGACGCCGTAGATCGAGAGGCCCTTGTAGACGACGTCGCCGGACACGTCGATCTCGATCGGCTGGTTCGGCAGGCCGAGCATGGCGATCCCGCCGCCGGCCTTGACGTATTTGAAGGCGTCTTCGATCGCCCGTTTGGACCCGGAGAATTCGCCGACGACGTCGACGCCTTTACCACCGGTGGCGTCCTTGATCGTCTTGATCACGTCGCAATTCATCGGATCGAGGACAAAGTCCGCGCCGAGTTCCTTGGCCTTGTTGCGGCGGAAGCTGTTCACTTCGATCGCGAAGACGCGTTTCGCGCCTTCCGCCCGGGCCACGTCGACGCCCATCAGCCCGATCGGGCCGCAGCCGACGATCGCGACGTCCTTGCCGAGAAGCGGAAAGTGCTTCATCGTATGGACGGCGTTGCCGAGCGGTTCCTGGACCGAGAGGAAGAGCGGATTGACCTTGTCGCTGTTCTTGAAGCAGTTGGCTTCAGGCATCTTCAGATAGGAGGCGAAGCAGCCGTCGGTGTCGACGCCGATGATCTTCGTGTTTTCGCAGATGTGGCCCTCGCCGCGGAGGCAGAATTCGCACTTCCCGCAGATGATGTGCGTTTCGGCGCTCACGAGGTCGCCCACGGCGACCTTCGTCACGTCCTTGCCGATCTTGACGATCCGACCGGAAAACTCGTGTCCGACGGTAAAAGGAAGGTGCAGTCGCTTGCGCGACCATTCGTCATATTTCCACATGTGCAGGTCGGTGCCGCAGAAGGAAGCCATCGCGACGTGGACCAGCACCTGGTTGGGGGTCAGATCGGTGGTGATCGTCTTCTCGACGATCGAGAATCCCTGTTCGGGCTTGTCTTTGACGACCGCCGTCATGGTGATCGTCGGACGCGTTTCGGAATAATCCGTCATGTTGTCGCTCCTTTTTCGCTTGCTACATACAAGCGCTTTCAGCCATGAACATTATATCACGAAGAAAGACCGCGCGCGCACGGAAAACAATGAAAATGAAAAGGCCGCTTTCAGCGGCCCAAAGGGGATGGTTCAGTCTGATTCCGGAAGGTTGAGACGGTACCCGCAGGGCGTCGATACGGCTCCCTCCGGTCCGATTTCGGTGTATGTCGCATGGTACTTCATGAAAAGCGGCGCAAGCGCGCGGATGGCGTTGCGGACAATCCGCTTTTCCATCACGAGAAAATGATAATGCGTCCGCCGTTCGCCATACAGGCTCGCATACGGAACCGATCCGCCAGCGCCGTGCAGACCGATTTCGAGGAGTTTGCCGAACTTGTTGTTCAGCGCGAACTCATCCTGCCGGTCCAAGCCGATGTCGACCGTCAGCCGGCCGATCCTGACGCCGTCATGAAAGACCTCGTCGATCGTTCCGCCATGGCCGAACAACATGCATTCGTCGAGTTCCATGAAACAGGTGTGGACGAACTTGACGTCCTTCAGATCCCCGGAAGGTTCCTCGTGGGTGATGTCAAAAGACTCGTCAAAACAATGCGGTATAACGAGCCCAAGCTTGTTGGTGTCGCGATCATACGACTGCTCGATCAGAGCGTCGTAGGCTTCCGCCGAAAGCGGCGCATGCGGCGGATTTTCCAGATCGACGACCTTCTCATGGAAATCGAGGTCGAAGCCCGAATCGTCGACGAACCGGATCGAGTTCATCGCGCCCATCAGGCGATCTTCGCCGAGACGTTCGCAGAAGTACAAAAACGCATCGTCCGCGGCGGTAACGTGTTCCGCCGCGGAGACGACGACGGAAAGATCGAACCGCGGCCGATCGGTGAAGGTCGGAACCGCGATGACCATCGGCGGACGCCGTTCCATCGCATCTTTCTTCCCGGCGTCGAGGCGGTGGAACACGCCTTTTCGAAAAGCGTCTTCGACGTCGAACTGTTCCTTGAAACGGAGGGGACAGGCGAATGCGAGATACTGGCTCACGAGGTGCAAGTCGTCGTTTCCGCCGCCGGAGATCATCATCACCGGACGGTCCCGGACGGTGGTGAAGGCGATGAAGACCTCAGGGATTGAAAAGCGCAGTTTGTCAACGAGTTTGGCGGCTTGGGTGAAGCGGCCTTTCTTGCAGAGGGAAAGGAGCTTTTCGGAGACTCTCTCGACGCGTCGCCAAAAAGCGGCGACATAGAATAGAAATCCGGGATCGAACCCCGTTTCCTTGAGTGGACAGACAGCACTTAGATCGAGCGCCGGACAGTGGCCGTGACCGTGGTCTTCGGTTCCGCCGCGCCAGCGGCAACCGACGCACTTCGCTTCAGCGACGGCGATGCGGCGATCGAGTTCGGGTCGCGAGAGCAGTTCGATTTCGACGGTGGCGGCCAGATCGAGATCGATCGTCACTTCGTCCGTTTCGGTCATCCCTTGTTCGAAACAGGGGGCATAGGCGTTTTCCGCGATCAGCCGCTCCAACCGGACGGGTTGCGAAAAATCGGCCGTAGCGAGATACGCGGCCGCATCGGTCACTCCGGGCGGGAGGAGATAGTATTCGCCGTCATGCCAGAATGCGTTCATGAACAATCCTTTCGAATGAATCTATTTGGCAAATGCCTTTTCATGGAATTGAAGATATTCCGCAAGCCGCGCGGCGATCGGTTCGGCGACGTCGCCGTTTCGACACATCGCGGCGAACACTTCCGGACGGACCAGCTTCCAGTCGACGGTCTCGCCCTCCTGCAGCCGGATCATCGACGGATCGATGTCCTTCACCGCGACGAAGGTGCGAAAATGCGTGTTCTTGTGCATCGTGAAACTCGCGACGAGGGTGAGGTCTTCTTGGGTCACGCGGACGCCGGTTTCTTCGAAGAGTTCCCGGACCGCGCCGGTTTTCGCATCTTCGCCGCAGAGCACGGATCCACCGGTGATCTCCCACTTCATTCCGAAACTCTTGCGCGGATCGCGGCGCGTCAACAGGAAGCGTCCGTCGGGCGTCAGGGTGAGGACCTCGACGACGAGATGGTACCAGCCCTTCGGGATCGGCTGGTCGCGTTCGATCGTGCCGTTCAAGCGATTGAATTGTGCGTCATAAGCGTCCCAAAGTTCCATGTCGGTCCCCTCCTTCCATCGTCTTTTCCATTGTAACATAGATGCCATCTACCGAGAGTAGCGATTTCCATCATCATCCCAATGTTCCCCAAATCGGTGGAATCCGAGAAGGTAGGATCGACGATCGTCACATTGCAGTCATGATCAAACCGAAGTCGATCGCGCCCGTGTCGAGGTCCGATGTTTCATCGAACGAAAGCGTTGCAACGAAGTTCAGAACATCACGTGGTTCAAGCGAAAATCGGACATCCCAAGTACGTAATCAGCCTGAAACAACAAAAAAGTTCGAGTTGCCTTGATCATTCCGATCGGCGACTTTTCCGAACGCGGCGTGGCTCATCATGGCCGATTCTTGGCCATTGACGCTCCTCAGGCACATCGACGGCGAGTGTCTGCGTCCTGACATCGACGACCTCCGAACACACCTCGGAAACCTCCGCGTAGACCAGTTGGCGAAACATCGTGCCATGGTAATCGAATTCGGCGTAGATGCGCACCTCGATCAGATCGGACTCCGTGGTCAACGCGGAAGCGAAGGAACCCGACGGTTCGGTCGCGGTCAAAGACGCCACAAGCAGGTCTGCTTCGGCGTCGTAGATCTCGATCGCGTAGCCGATGAAGTCGATGTCGACGGGGAGGGTTCCCGCGTGAAACTCGAACGCGATCGTCCCGCTCGTCGACACGATGTCGATTTCCAGGCCGACCGCATCGGCGTAGAGCCGGGTGAGCCGCACCGCCGCGAAATCCGCCGCCTCGGCGTCGTTCATCATCCAGTCGGGGTCGACGCCCGTTTCGAGGATCGCGCCGGCGTTGTCGGTGAAAACCATATTCGACGAATAGGAAAGGACCAGGTTGTTCGGGAGGACCGCCGAACCGACGGCGGCCGCGCCACCCCCCGTATGGGTGCCGAAGACGAAGGCGAGCTCCATGTCGTTCACGATCGAAACGAACAGGTTGGCGGCGCTGAACGTCAATGGCGACGTAAAGACGAAGAACCGGTTCGGAAGCGCGCGGCCCTCCGGACCTGCGTAACGAATCGTCTCGCGGGATTCGGTCGCCGGATTCGTGAAGCGGATCCCGATCGTTTCGTCGGTCAGGTAGCTGAGCAGTTCGATCACGGCGATGAAACTTCCGCCGGTGTTGCAGGACAAATCGATGATGATGTCCTTGTTCGGATCGAGTCCGTCGAGTTCGTGCGCCAACAAGTCTTTCGTGTCGAGGTCGAAGGTGTTGACTTCGAGGATATAGTAGTTTTCATATTCTCTCAGAATGATGTCTTCCGTCCGGTCGAATGCTTCGCTTGCGATCAAGTTCGCGATGAATCGGTGAAGCCGGCTGGTAGGGGGCGGTTCGGCCGCATCGACCTGGTCTTCCTGGTAGCCGTACAGGAGGATCGAGGTGTGCAGGTCATCGAGGCCATAGATGAAGGCGGTGAACGCCTCGTCGAAAGCGACGATCGTTTCGGCGTCGAATAATCCGATATCATGGAACAGCGTGACAAACGAGTCGATCTCCGCCGTTTCCTTGAGACCGTAGAAATGGTCGAACAGCAGGGCTGCGCATTTTGCCGTGTTTTGAACCAGGACTTCCTGGTTCGACACATGGTACATCGCGGGACCCGACAGCACGCTTTCGACGTTCTCGGCGTCGTCAAAGACGTAGAGCGCGTCGAAGGCACGGCAGACGTTCAGGGCTTGGCCGGTGAACAAGAGGTTGGCCAGGTACAGCGGGACATAGAAATTCCCGCGGTAACGCACGATCACGATGTCGTATCGATCGAGTTCGATCGTCTTTTCCGCCGTCCCGCCGCTGCGATGGTAACCAACCGCCTCAAGTTCGGTTTCATACTCCGTCAATCCCTGCCCGACAAGCGCCGCGTCGAAGTCGAAGTCGCTGTACCGCAGTTCGTTTTCACCGGCGTCAAGCGTCAGCGACGGCCCGATTTGGTAGGCGCCGTACGTGACCGTGACGGTCAATACCTCGTCGATTTCGACGGTATGGGTCGTGATCGCGGATCCGAGCATCGCCAAGAACTGTTCGACATCGACATATTCGGTGTCGGGATCGACGCCGTACGTGTAGAGTTGCAGAGGGCCGGCGGGAATCACGTAATCGGTCGCGCTGTCGTTGACTTGCACCGCTTGGTCCGCCGCGATCAGATCGCCCTCGAAATAGACACAGGTTCTGCCTGACCGGTAATACCCGTCCTGACAGGCGGGACGACCCGTCGTCGTCACGCGAATGAAACCGCATCCCAAGAGAAGAAAGGACCCGATGAACAAAAGCAAGCCGAACGTTTTTCGCATGGTCCCACCCCTTGTCGCAAGCTCGTTGTAATGAATCGCATTTTTCAATATTATACGATAGTAAGACGGTCTTGTCGATGCGAATCGCGAAATCAATCCCCAAAAGACACGTTTTCCCAAGACCCTCGCGGAAAAACGAAAAAACGCCACCTTGCGGGTGGCGTCTTGCGTTCGATGGAGCAAGCGAGGGGAATCGAACCCCCATCTATAGCATGGCAAGCTATCATACTAACCGTTGTACTACACCTGCGTCCGAGCGATCATTTATCGCTCTTTTATTCTATCGAATGTCGGTGAAAAAGGCAAGTGTTTTCGCACAATTTTTTGTTTGTGCGCGCGGGCGACTTTTCCAACCACCGCCAGAATCGGCGGTTTCAAAACGGTTCAGACGACTTCGGCCGCTTTCGTGGGCGCGGTCGGCTTTTTCCCGGCGCGAAGCAGGCCGCGGTTCATGAGGACCGCCGCGCCGATCAGAAGCAGGATGATCCCCGTGCCGATCAGGATCGTCCCGATCGGGACCGCGTCGGCGATCGGACCGAAGACGAGCATCCCCAGCGGCATCGCCGATCCCGAGAGCATCCCCATCACGCTGAAGACGCGTCCCATGTAGTCGCGGTCGACCTTCTCCTGAATCATCACGACCGCGGGCGTGTTGTAGAACGGAAGCGCGAGGCCGGTCGCGAACATGAAGAACAGATAGAACCAGAAATTCTGTGCAAGGGCGATCCCGAAACTCATCGCGGCCATCGTCGCGAGCGCGACGATCATCGTCACGATGCGGTTCCTGAAGCCGCCGATCGCGGCGATCGCGACACCGCCGACGGCCATCCCGAGCGAGAAGCCGATCTCGATCGCCGAGAGCCGCCAGATCTGTTCCCCGAAGTTGCGCACGACCTGCAGCGGCGTGAGGAACGCGAGCGGCGCGATGAAGAACAAGACCGACGTCGAGAACAGGAAAAACGGGATCAGAAACGTGTGTTCCTTGATGTACTTGAAGCCGAGCTTCATGTCCAGCAGATAATCGACCTTGCAGCCGTCGCCGACGCATTCGCGCTTCGGGATCTTGACGAACAGGAGGAGCGTCGACACCGCGAGCAGCGCCGTGAAGAAGTCGATCGAGAAGATCAGTTCCATCGAGGTGAAGGCGAGGAGCGTCGCTCCGGCGATCGGCGCGAGGATCATCGTCGCCGACTGGATCCCGCCGGAAAGACCCTGCACCTTCATCAGATGTTCCTTCGGCACCATCTCGGGATACGCGGCGGAGACGGCGGGAGAATGGGCCGCCTGACCGAACGAGCGCAACACCGAGACGGCGAAGAGAATCCAGATCTCACGGTAGCCGAACATGAAGACGATCGCGGTGAGGATCGAGACGACGGCGATCGCCGAATCGGCGATCGCAATCATCTTCTTGCGGTCATAGCGGTCGGCCCACACACCGGCGAACGGCGAAAGCAAAATCTGCGGCACGAAGCCGCAGAGGATCGAAAGCGTCATCATCGCCCCCGACTGGGTTTTTAGCGTGATGTACCAGGTGATCGCATATTGGACGAGCATCGAGCCGAACAGCGATATCGTCTGTCCGGTGATGAAAAGCATGATATTGCGTTTCCAGTTGTTCATGGGAATGAGTCCTTTGTCGGTGTCAACACCGTGCATATTATACTTGATGCGCATCGAAAAGGCAAAGAAACGGATCTGGCCAAAGGAAAAGGGACGCGGTCGAAGCCGCGTCCCTTCACGCTTGATTTCGTCAATCGTTGAACTCATCGATGAGCGTCTGCGGCACACTCAGGCCGTTGGCGGTGAGGAAGGCGACGAGTTCTGTCTGCGTGGTCGGAACGTCGATCGTGCCGCTTGCCATCGCGGTCGTGACCGCGGCGCAGTCGAGTGCGGTGAAGACGGTGAAGCGTGAATAGTCGCTCGAAAGGTCGACGGCGTCTTCCGTGGCGCCGATGCGGATCGCGCCGCCGGTTGTCCAGCCGTCGAGATGACCCTCGATGGCGTAGATCGCGGCAGCTTCGAACCGTTTGATCGCGGTCGTCAAAACGACCGCTGCGCCGTACGTTTCGGAATCGGCCTGGATCACCCATCGGCCGGGCGCGTCGTCGGCCGCATCGTTCACCGACGTGATCGCCCAGCCGAGCACGGTCATGATCACCGTGACATCGTCGCCATACCAGGCGTTCGCCTGGTTCTTGACCGCCGCATCCGGCGCAAAGGTTCCGGCATAATCGAAATGATCCGCCGTGAAGGTGATCGAAACGCCGAGTTCGTCGGCGGCGACATAGGCGCCGGCGACGAAGCCGATGCCGTAGCGGACGATCTGAGGCACCGCCATTCCGCCCAGGAAGCCGAGATTCCGGTGTCCTTCGATGACGGCGGCGTAGCCCGCGAGGTAACCGAGTTCTTCTTCCCGGAAGCCGAGCGCGACGCTGTTTCCCGCGATGTCCGGCATATACTGACTGTCGGACGGGGAACCGTCGATGACGACGAACGTGACGTTCGGATAATCATATTGGACGATCCCGGCGGCCATTTCGAAGAGAAAACCGGGCATGAGGACGAGTTCGGCGCCCGCCGCGACCGCTTCGGCGACGGCATCGACATAGTCTTGCGTGGTGGCGGCTTCGGGAAAATAGAGGGCATGGGTCACATTGTTCGCGGTACAGTAGAGTTGGACGGCATCCCACACGGCCGCCGCGGCGTCGTTCGGATTCAGCGTCTCGAAGTCGCTGATGACGGCGACTTCATAAGTCTGCAACGCGACATATTTCGCGTACACATGGAGCGCGTTCGTCGCCTGAGGCAAGCCGATCGCTTCGAACGGAATGGTCCGTTCTTCGTCGAGATACAGGCCCTCGACTTCATATCCGGGGCGCTCGGGTTCTTCGACCTCGAGGAACAGATTGTCAAACGACAGGGTGAAGACCGTCGGCTCGACATCCTCGCCCCAGTGGATCGTGAAGACATACTCGTCGGCGAACCAGAACGCCGTCAAAGTGACGTTGTCCTGCGGCGTGTAGAATTCGTCTGCCACCAGCGTATCCAGCGTCTCGCCTTCGAGCCAACCGAGCAGGGTCCAGCCGACGCGTTCCGGGCTGGGAAGCACCAGGTTTCCGTTGACCGTCACGACGCTTTCCGCGAGTGTCACGTCGCACTGCGTATCGAAACTGACGACGAACTCGGTCAAAATCCAGTCGGCGTACAGATCGAGATCGGCGACGATCGCCGCGGGCGTCCATTCGTTTTCAAACGTGCCGTCGTCGATGAACCACCCCGCGAACGCATAGTGTTCGCGGACCGGTTCGGGTAACACGATCCCGGCGGCGTTGGCGCCGTTGATGCGGATCGGTTCGACGGCCGATCCGCCGTTTTCATGGAAGGTGATGTCGTAAGTCGCGCCGGCGAGTTCACAGCCGAGCAGTGTAGTTGCCGCAAGAAACAAAAACATCAGTCGAAGCGTTTTTTTCAGCATGATCCTACCTCGTCGTTGTTGTGCCGTCCGGCGGTTCATGCGTGAACCGTCGGGCGGCTTACTGTCATTGTATCATGTCGGGCGGCGCCTGTTAAGGGGTTTTCAAAACAAAAATGAAAGAAGGACGATCGCTCGTCCTTCCGTTCATTTCCATGCATCCTTGAGCCAGTGCGCCGCCATCTTAGGCTGGCGGTCCCGGGTGAACACGCCTTTCTTGTTTCCGTCGAAGCGGGTGACGCCCTGCTTCGTCATGAAGTCGGCGAAGTTCCAGACATGCTCGCCGATCACAAACGGGAGTTTGGCGATCGTCTCGTGATACGCCTTGATGAATTCGACCTGGAATTCCTCGCTGAAGGCGACCGCCGGCAAGCGGTGCACGCCGGCGATCGTGTCGGCGCCGAACTCGGTCACGAGGATCGGTTTATTGAATTTCGCATGGAAGTCCGACAGTTCTTTCGCAAGCCGGACCGGGACGTCGGAAAGATCGCCGTGCTCGACGTACCAGCCAAGATACTTGTTGAGGCCGACGACGTCGCAGAGCCCGGCAACCTTTTCTTCGTTGACGCCGACGTTTTCGACGATCATCAGCGGCAGTTCGGTCAAGGTCCGCGCATGGCGGAACACTTCGGTGAAATAGGGGACGGCGCCGGCTTCGAAGGTGGTGGCTTCGTTGGCGACCGAGACCATCACGACCGACGGATGGTTGCGGTCGCGCAGGATCAGTTCGGACACCTGCTGCTTATGGACCGCGAGGGTGCGGTCGTCGACCGTTCCGCTGACGAACACGGGACGTCCCGACCAGAAGTTCAGCCCGACCGCCGGGACCTCGTCGATCACGAGGATTCCCCGGCGGTCGGCCAGATCGACCATCTCGTCGGAATACGGATAATGGCTGGTCCGGAAGGAATTGGCGTTGATCCAGTCGAGCAAGGCGAAATCGCGGACGTTCAAGGCCGAGATCGACGCCTTCCCGACGGTGACGTGGTCCTCGTGCATCCCGAAGCCCTTGAAGAAGACCGGCCTTCCGTTCAAGAGGAATTTTCCGTCTTTCACTGCGACGTCGCGGATCCCGAAGGGCAGGTCGTAGGCGTCGGTTTCGGTGCGGATCTTCAAGGTATGAAGATGGCCCCGACCGACATCCCAAAGCAGCGGATCGGCAAGGCGGATGTTCCCCGCCGTACCGGAGGCGCGCGCGAGTGTCGCACCCTGCGGCGACACGATCTCGACGGTGCAGGCTTTGGCGTCGGTGTCGATCTCATAGGAGACGACCGCGTGTCCGTCGTGTCCGCGCGTCTTCACGAAAGCATCCTTGATCGGATCCTTTGGAACGCTATAGATCAAGACGTCGCGGTGAATCCCGGTCTCGTTCGCAAAATCGTGGTTGATCCGCTGGACCCGGCGGTTTCCGATGATCTCGACTTCCCCGATCGGCAGCGTTTCGTAATCGAGCCGGTTGTCGAGCACGACGGAAAGACGGAATGCTTCGGATTCCTCCAATGCGGCGGGAAGCGGCAGGTCGATCGGCAGAAAGCCGCCGTTGTGGGAGCCGATCAAGACACCGTCTACGTAGATCCGGGCGCGGTTGCCGGCGGCGCCGAGACGGAGCCGCC
>Ga0154580_123_pt3 | contig 16720 bp, 18 predicted proteins | sample RifGroF2_FD_116009 | JGI IMG/M metagenome (GOLD analysis project Ga0154580, IMG submission 116009) | Tenericutes bacterium GWF2_57_13
TCCTCGAACTGATCGCCAAGCACGACGAGGGTCTGACCCTCGGCCAGATCTACCGCATCCTCGACGTCCCCAAGGCGACCGTCTACGACTTCCTCCAGACCCTCTACAAAGCCGACGCCATCTATTACAAGGATCCCCGTCTGAAGAACTACGTGATCGGCTCGAAGATGTTCGCGATCGGTTCGGTCTACACGAAAAACTCCAATTTGATCGAAGCCTCCCAGTATGATCTGAAGGAATATGCGATGCGGCGCGGCCGCACCGTCTATATCACCAAGCGCATCAACGACAAGTTCGTCTACGTCTTCAAATATCAGCCGTCCACCTCCCCGGTCAACCTGCCGGAAGAAATCGGCTCGGTCTCGCGCGATTTCGAGAACTCGCCGATCGGCCGCTGCTATTCCGTCTTCGACAAGAAGATCGCCAATCCGTCGCTGCCGCATTTCGCCGATTACCAGGCCGCCCGCTACGTCGCCTGTGATTCCGACGACGGCGGCCACGTCTGCACGTTCGCCGTGCCGGTCTACAACTTCGAAAACCGCGTCTGCGGCGTGATCTCCGCCTCGTCGCTCGCCTATGACGGCACCGACCGGGACAACGCCGCCCGCGAACTGGTCCAGATCGCCGAACGGATCTCCCGCAAGCTCGGCTATTTCGGGAACTTCCATGAATAAGATCGGCATCCGCGCGCACGACCTCGGCCGCCTGCCGGCCGCGGAACTGGCCGCGCAGATCCGCGCGATCGGTTTCGACGGTCTGCAGCTCGTACCGGCCAAGGCGCTCGACGGACCATTCTCGCCGGAGCACGCGGACGATCTTTCCGCCGCTTTTTCCGGCCTGGAGCTGATGATGCTCGGAGCATACTTCAATCCGATCCATCCCGATTTGGCCGTCGTCAAGGAAGGCATTGCCAACTTCAAGAAGATGCTGCAGATCTCAGGACCGCTTTCCGCGCTCTGCGTCGGCACCGAAACCGGTTCGCTTATGGGCTCGCCGTGGGGCTATGTCCCGCGCAACCACGCGCCGGAAACGCTACAAACGGTCATCCGGGTGTTCCGCGAACTGTCCGACTACGCCGGCGGAACCGGCGGGATCGTCGCGATCGAAGGCGCCTGGGCGCACGCCGCCTATTCGCCCGAAAAGGTCCGCGCCGTCCTCGACGCCGTCGCGAGTCCCCATCTGAAAGTCGTCGTCGACCTCTTCAACTTCCTCAATCCGGCCAATCACGAAGACCGCATGAACCTCTTCGAACGCTGTCTTTCGGCGCTTGGCGACGACATCGTGATCTATCATCTAAAAGACTACATCCTCGAAGACGGCATCTTGAAACAGGTCGGACTCGGCAAGGGTCTGATGGATTTTCCCGCCCTCCTGCGCCGCATCCGGGCGCGGACCCCCGACGCCCGCCTCGTCTTCGAAGGCGTCACCGGAACGGACATCGTCCCGAGTTTCGAATTCATCGCTTCACTGTTGCGAAAGGAGTGTTGACATGAAGTTTGACATCCGCTACAACAACCATCCCGAGGATTCAAAGCAGTATGATACCGCCACCCTGCGCTCGCGCTATTTGATCGAAAGCGTCTTCGCCGCCGACGAACTGCTGCTCACCTACTCGCACCACGACCGCATCATCGCCGGCGGCGCGATGCCCGTCAAGGGCGAACTCGCGTTGCCGACGTCGAAGGATCTCGGGACCGCCTTCTTCCTCGAACGCCGCGAACTCGGCGTGATCAACGTCGGCGGAAACGGTGAAATCGTCTGCGACGGCGTCGTTTACGCGATGGGACCACGCGACGGCCTTTATGTCGGCGCCGGCGTGAGGGAAGTCGTCTTCCGTTCCCTCGACCCCGCCGCTCCGGCGAAGTTTTATCTGAACAGCGCCCCCGCCCACAAGTCCTACCCGATCGTCCACATCCCGCCGTCGAAAGCCAATCCGCGCAAGATCGGCGCGGCCAAGACCTTGAACGAACGGACGATCAACCAGTACGTCCATCCGGCCGTCTGCCAGAGCTGCCAGCTCGTCATGGGGCTCACCGTGCTCGCACCCGGTTCCGTTTGGAACACGATGCCGTGTCATACCCATGAACGCCGCATGGAAGTCTACTTCTACTTCGGGATCGCCCCCGACCAGCGCGTCTTCCACATGATGGGCGAAGTATCCGAAACCCGCCACCTCGTGATCAAGAACGAACAGGCCGTGATTTCGCCGTCATGGTCGATCCATACCGGCGTCGGCACCTCCGACTACGCCTTCATCTGGGGCATGTGCGGAGAAAACGTCACCTTCGACGACATGGATTTTGCCTCGATGGACGACCTCCGCTGAGTCGTCACCATTCCACAACCAAAGGAGAAACCCCCGATGTCCATTCTGAATTCATTCGCCCTCACCGGCAAGGTCGCGATCGTCACCGGCGCGTCCACCGGACTCGGCCAGGGCATGGCCCTCGGCCTCGCCGAAGCCGGCTGCGACATCGTCGGCGTCGACTATGTCGACATGCCCGACACCCGCAAAGCCGTCCTCGAACAGGGTCGCCGTTTCCTTTCGATCGTCGCCGACCTCGTCGCGATCCATCCCGACGGTCTCAAAAAGATCGTCGAGGACGCCGTCGCAACGTTCGGCAAGATCGACATCCTCGTCAATAACGCCGGCATCATCCGCCGCGAAGATTCGCTTGCCTTCTCGGAGAAGAACTGGGACGACGTGATGAACATCAACGTGAAGACCGTCTTCTTCTTTTCCCAGGCCGCCGCAAACCAGTTCGTGAAGCAGGGGACCGGCGGAAAGATCATTTCCGTGGCCTCGATGCTTTCCTACCAGGGCGGCATCCGCGTGCCCTCCTACACCGCCTCGAAATCGGGCGTGAAGGGGATCACGATGACGATGGCCAACGAATGGGCGCAATACGGCATCAACGTCAATGCGATCGCTCCCGGCTACATGGCGACCAACAACACCGCCGCCCTGCGCGACGACGAAAAGCGCGCCGGCCAGATCCTCGAACGGATTCCGGCGGCCCGCTGGGGCACGCCGAAAGACGTCGCCGGCGCCTGCGTCTTCCTGGCCAGCGAAGCGGCCTCCTACATCAACGGCTTCACCCTCGCCGTCGATGGCGGCTGGCTTGCCCGCTAAATCAGAAAAAGACCGTTCCGGTGTTGTCCGGAGCGGTCCTTTTTATTTGTTCAGATCGTCTTGAGCCAGGTTTCCAAAAGCGGGAACCAGGTCGCCACATGGGCATATTGGCGGGCGTACTCGCGCTGGTCGCCCTCATCCCACGGGGTCGTGTCGTCGGCGAGCGCAAGTCCGTGCACGCCGTGCGGGAAGAGATGCGCTTCGACGGGAATCCGTTTCTTCCGGAGCGCGGCGATCAGTCTCAGGCTGTTCTCCACCGGGACGCCCTGGTCGTCCATCGTATGCCAGACGAAGACCGGCGGCATGGCCTTCGGGACATGACGTTCAAGCGAGACTTCCTTCAAGCGCTGTTCCGATTGGTCTGATCCGAGCAGATTGGCGATCGAACCGTGATGTTCCCAGCGCGGATCGGAGGTGACGACGGGGTAGCAGAGGATCGCGCCGGCGAAGAGTTTCGGATGCCGTTCGACGAGATGGAGGGCGAGGTGTCCGCCGGCGGAAAAGCCGATCACGAACAGCCGCGCGACACGCGGGTCGGCGCGAAATGATGTTGCGACGGAAAGCGCCTCGTCGATGACGTCCGGATGGATTTTCTTCTCGTGGCGGTATTCGAAGACGGCCGCGTGGAACCCGAGGACCTGGAAGCGTCGGACGACCGGCAGCGCTTCGCGCGGCGAAGTGAAATGATATCCGCCGCCGGGGCAGACAAGGACGGCGTCACGACGGCGGTCGTCGATGAAATGGGGAATCAGAACGTTCTTTTCCATAGGTCCTCCGTGAAAACATCTATATATTTATATATAGTATCGCACAATACGCAAGAAATGCATCCCCAAATCCGCGAAAATCGGCACGGAGCTCTTGACAACGATTTCAGGTCGGCGTAAACTATATGTGACCAATTGGTCATTTTTGTGGAGGAGCCCGGGATGAAGAAAGAATTGACCGCCGAAAAAATCCTCGACGCAGCCTTGACCGAATTCGCCGAACGCGGCTTTCGGGCCGCCTCGACGAACCGGATCGCCGCCCTCGCCGACGTCGCGAAGGGTTCCGTCTTCCAGCGTTTCGGCTCGAAAGCGCTTCTGTTCGGAGCGCTCTTCACCCGCGAACTCGACCGCATGCTCGAGGAACTCGACAATTTCGATGCGACCGTCGATGCGCCGGTTTTCGAGCGGATCGTCGACGTCCTCGCCTGGAAGGCGCGGTATGCGGCCGGACACCCCGAGGCGACGAAGATCCTCCTCGAAGCGTTCTCGGCGCCGCCCGCAGGCGTCGGCGAGACGATCGCCACCCGCGTCCGGGATTTGTCGCAGATGAGCATCCGCCGCTTCTTCGGCGAACTCGACTGGAGCCGCTTCCGTCCGGAACTGACGAAAGAAGATGTCTACCGCATCCTCGAAACCGCCGCCAACGGCCTGCAGGCGACGTACGTGCGGGCGGGCATCGACGTACGATATATGGAATCGATCCGGAACGACAGCGTCGCCTTCATGAAGACGGTGGTCCGGGGAATGGAGAAGCAAGATGGACAAGGCGTTTGAGATCAAAGGACTGACATTCACTTACCCGACCGCGAAGGAAACGACGATCAAGGGTGTTTCGTTCGCGGTCAAAAAAGGGACGATTTTCGGGCTGCTCGGACCTTCCGGCGCCGGCAAGTCGACAACCCAGAAGATTCTCGCGAAACTGCTCTGGGACTATCAGGGCGAAATCCGGTTTTTCGGACGCGACCTGCGCACCTTCGGCAAAGAATTCTACGAGCGGGTCGGCGTCGGCTTCGAGATGCCGGTCCACTTCAACCGCCTCACGGCGCGCGAGAACCTCTCCTACTTCGCCGGGCTGTACAAGACGAAAGCCGACTATGAAGCGCTGCTGACGCGCGTCGGTCTGAAAAACGACGCCAACCGTCCCGTCGGCGAATACTCGAAGGGCATGAAGGTCCGCCTCAATTTCGTCCGCGCGCTCTTGAACGATCCGGAATTTCTCTTTCTCGACGAACCGACGAACGGCCTCGATCCGTCGAACGCGAAGATCCTCAAGGACATGATCCTCGAAATGAAGGCCGCCGGCAAGACGATCTTCATCACGACCCATCTGATGGGCGACGTCGAGCAACTCTGCGACGAAGTCGCCTTCATGACGAAGGGTTCGATCTCCGAAGTGTCTTCGCCGCGCGAACTGAAACTGCGCTACGGCAAGAAGGAAGTCATCGTCGAATCGATCGCCGACGCGGGCGAACGCAAGACGGTCTTCCCGCTTGAGGGCATCGGCCACAACGACGCGTTCCTCGACGTCCTCAAAAACGACCGCGTCGTGACGATCCATTCGGGCGAGACGACGATGGAGGACATCTTCATCAAAGTGACGGGTGAAGCGAAATATGAATAACTTCCTCCGGCTGCTCGCCGGGGAACTGCACCGCCTCGTCAAGTACCGCATCCTCTTCTTCGGACTGCTGGTCTCGGCGATCTGGGTTCTGATCCTCGGCCTGTCCGCCCCCGCGGAGGCGGAAATGCTGTTCCCGCTGCTCGTCGTCACCGACACCGGGATGATGTCGATCGCCCTGCTCGGCGCCTCCTTCTTCTTCGAGAAGCAGGAAAGCACCCTGAAGACGCTGCTCGTCTCCCCCGTGTCGCTTGTGGAGGTGCTCGCCGCGAAGGTGATCGCCGCGATCGCCTCGGGAATCGTCTCATCGATCCTCATCATGCTGGCGGCGTGGATCTTTCACGGCATCACCGTGAATGTCCTCGCGATCGTCTTCTATACGGTCCTCGCCGTCTTCGCCCACACCGCGCTCGGCTACGTGATTGCCCTCGCTTCGCGTGATTTCATGAGCTTTTTGATGAAATATATGGGGATGGCGGTTTTGTTCATGGTGCCGTTGATCCTCGTACCGCTGGAATTGCTCCCCGGCAACTGGATCTATCTCGGCATGCTTTCGCCGATGTATGCGACCGACGTGTTGATCGGCAGCCTCTTCGAAGCCGCCGAACCGCTCCGCGTCGTGATCGCCGCATTGTGGCTCTTCATCATCGGCGGGGTCATCTATCCGTTTGTCGTCTATCCGCGCTTCCGGGCGAAAGCGATCGAGGGGTGAGGTCATGAAAGCCTTCGCGAAACTGTTGAAATACGAAATCAAGACGCTGCTTCACGACCCGATGAACGCCTTCATGCTGTTCTACCCGATCTTCATGATGTTGATCATGGGCTGGCTGTTGCCGGCGATCCTCGACCGGAGCGGCGCCGCTTCGAACGCCCGGACGATCACGCTTTTGATCGGCTTCGTCGTCGCCAATTCGCTCGGCGGCTACATGATGGGCGCGCTCCTCGGCTTCTCGCTTCTGGAAAACAAGGATGAGAAGACGCTCTGGTCGATCGCCGTGACGCCGATCACGGTCGCCGGCTACGCCTGGTTCAAGACGGCCTACGCGTTCGTCTTCGCCTTCCTCGGCAACCTCGTGATGACCGGCGGCCTCAAGCTCTTCTTCGCCGATGCCTATGCCGTCGAATACGGCGGCGTCACGATCGGCCTCTTCGACAACATCACCTACTTCCAGATCATCGTCTTCTCGTTCGTCTCCTCGATCATCGTCCCCTTCATCGGCGCGATCTTCGCCGGCGTCGCGAGGAACAAGATCGAAGGATTCGCCTTCGTCAAGGCCGGCGCCTTGATCGTGATGGTCCCGATCCTCGCCTTGCTCGATTCACTGATGGGCTGGAAACAGTACTTCCTTGGCATCGCGCCGAACTTCTGGCCGGTCAAGGCGCTCCTCAATCTCGCCCTCTCGACCGACAATCCGGCCGATCTCGGATTCTGGTGGTATATGCTGATCGGTACGTTGTATCCGCTCGCGCTCGGGCTTCTCGCGATGCGCGGCTTCATCCGCAAGTCAGGTCTCAAGTAGGAGGTATGCTCATGCAGTGGTGGGGTTATGTGTTGATCGCCGTCGGCGTCATCGCCCTCGGCGCCCTCAAGTTCTACGCCTGGAACAAGATCAAGTCGAATCGATCCGACAAAGCCAGGAAAGCCGATCATTTGAACGAAGACTGACATGTAACGCGAAACGCGCCTGCGGGCGCGTTTTCTTCTTGCGCTTATCTCTTGACTCTATCGTCAAATATTGTATAGTTGGTATGTAGAATTCATTCGGAGGTATTTTCCATGCCCAAAACCATCCTCATCGTCGGCGGCGTCGCCGGCGGCGCAACCGTCGCGGCCCGTCTGCGCCGACTCGACGAAACAGCGAAGATCATCATGTTCGAACGCAGCGAGTACATCTCGTTCGCCAACTGCGGACTGCCCTACTACATCGGCGGCGTCATCAAGAACCGCGAAAGCCTGATCGTCCAGACGGTCGAGGATATGACATCCAAGTTCGCCCTCGACATCCGGATTCAAAGCGACGTCACGTCGATCGACCGCGCGAACCATACCGTCACCGTCAAGAAGGCGAATGGCGATACCTATGTCGAAGCCTACGACAAGCTGGTCCTCTCGACCGGCGCGGCGCCGGTCTTCCCGCCGATCCCCGGCATCCGCGAGGCAAAGAACCTCTTCACCCTCCGCACGATCCCGGACACCGACGCGATCCACGACTTTGTCGTCAAGGAAAAACCCGCCCGCGCGACCGTCATCGGCGGCGGCTTCATCGGCCTCGAAATGGCCGAAAACCTCCACGGCCTCGGCATCGACGTCACGATCGTCGAGATGGCCGACCAGGTGATGGCCCCCATCGACATCGAAATGGCCTCGATCGTCCACAACCACATCGGCGATTTGGGCGTCACCCTGATTTTAAAAGATGGCGTCAAGTCCTTCGCCGACGGCGGAAAGACCGTCGTCCTGTCGAGCGGGAAAACGGTATCGACCGACCTGATCATCTTCGCGGTCGGCGTCCGTCCCGAAAACCAGCTCGCCAAAGCGGCCGGACTTGCCATCGGCGCCCGCGGCGGGATCGTCACCGACCACCGCATGACGACGTCCGACCCCGACATCTACGCGGTCGGCGACGCGACTGAAATCACCGACTACGTCTCTGGCGGAAAGACGATGATCGCCCTCGCCGGCCCCGCGAACAAGCAGGCCCGCATCGTCGCCGACGCCCTCTGTGGAAACGAAGACCGCTATGAAGGCGCCCTCGGCACCTCCGTCGCGAAGGTCTTCGACCTCACCGTCGCCGCCACCGGCATGAACGAAAAGGCGCTCAAGGCGGCGAATTTGCCCTACCGCGCCCTTCACACTCATCCCGGCTCCCACGCCGGCTACTATCCCGGCGCGGAGACGATCTCCATGAAACTGCTCTTCCACCCCGAAACCGGCGCCATCTACGGCGCGCAGGCGGTCGGCGGCGAAGGCGGATGCAAGCGCATCGACGTGATCGCGACGGCGATCTACGCCAAACTCAAGGTCACCGACCTCGCCGACCTCGACCTCGCCTACGCGCCGCCCTATTCGTCGGCGAAAGACCCGGTGAACATGCTCGGTTACTACGGCGAAAACATCCTGGCGGGACTCGACGAGACCTACCAGTGGCACGAAGTCGCCGGACTGGCGGCCGAAGGCGCATACTTCCTCGACGTCCGCGAACCGGTCGAATTCGAACTCGGCGCGCTTCCCGGCGCCGTCAACGTCCCGCTCGGATCGATCCGCGAACGGATCGCCGAACTGCCGAAGGACAAGACGATCCACGTCTACTGCCTCTCCGGGATCCGCTCCCACGCGGCGCTCCGGATCCTCGTCCAAAACGGCTTTACGGTGAAAAACCTCGACGGCGGATACAAGACCTGGCAGTGCCTCTATGCCGTCTGCGAACCGACCGTGAGCACCAAGATCGACGATTCCGGCGCGATGAAGGCCGAATCGGTCAAGGAGGAAAAGAAAGCCATGAACCAGCCCGACGCGATTCTCAAGGTCGATGCCTGCGGACTTCAGTGTCCCGGTCCGATCGTCCAACTATACAAAGCGATGAAAGACATGAAGGAAGGCCAGGTCCTCGAGATCACGGCCACCGATCCCGGCTTCCTCAAGGACATCGGATCGTGGGCCGCGAAGACGGGCAACACCCTGATTTCGGCCAACCTCCTAGACAAGGTCGTCACCGCCAAACTGCAAAAGGGCGTCGGCGATTTTGCGAAGAACAAGGATGTCGCCGTGACCGAAACCAAGAACGGCACGACGATCGTCGTCTTCTCGCAGGACCTCGACAAGGCGATCGCCGCCTTCATCATCGCTTCCGGCGCCGCTTCGATGGGCAAGAAGGTCTCCCTCTTCTTCACCTTCTGGGGTCTCAACATCCTCCGCAAACCGAAGCGCGTCAAGGTCAAGAAAACCTTCATCGAACGCATGTTCGGATTCATGATGCCGCGCGGCGTGAACAAACTGCCGATCTCCAACATGAACATGGCGGGCATGGGACCGATGATGATCAAGGGCATCATGAAGAAGAAAAACGTCGACTCGCTTCAGACCTTGATGGCCAGCGCCAGGGAAATGGGCGTCAAGATCATCGCCTGCGCGATGTCGATGGACATCATGGGAATCAAGCAGGAAGAACTGATCGACGGCATCGAGATCGCCGGCGTCGCCACCTATCTCGGCGATACCACCGAGGCGAACCACAACCTGTTCATCTGACAAAAAAAAGTCCTTCCGGACGGCACTGCCGTTTCGGAAGGACTTTTGTCATTTTGCGGGAACGATGCCGGCGCGGATGCGTTTTGCGAGATCGTTGACTTTCGTCTCGATCAGGCGGATCGTCTGATCCATCGCCTCGTCGCCTTTGCCGGACGGATCTTCCAGACCCCAGTCTTCGAGATGCCGGTTCGGGATCCAGGGACAGATGACGCCGCATCCCATCGTCACGAGCACGTCGATTTCCGGCAAGGCTTCGGTCGTCTTGGGCGACTGGGTCAAGGTCATGTCGATCCCGTGCAGGTCCTGCATGCGGCGGACGGCGTCGGGATTGATCTTCGGGGCCACGTGCGTCCCGGCGGAATACGGGTCGATGTCGGCGGAAGCGAGCTTTCGGGCGAGCGCTTCGGCGATCTGGCTGCGGCAGGAGTTGTGCGTACAGACGAATCCGACTTTCATTTTGATCTGCATGGGGATCCCATCCTTTCGAGTGACTCGAACTTTTGATGAATCGAAGCAAATGAAAAACCATGACGATCGTCGCGAGCGCGGGATCGGACCGTACCCGGAAGCATCAGGCGGTCACAATTGCACAAAGATGCCAAGGAAGCCTTCTATCGGCCGCAGCACGTTTCGCTTTGGTCGTGGCAGCAATCCTTCTGCTTTTCAGGATTCGCCGCGTCGCATTCGCACTCGCATTTTTCGTCTTCGCAGCAGCCCTGCCGCGCTGCGGCGGCCACCGGGCGGCGCTTCTCGATCATTTCGAGGATTTGCGCGACGGTCGAGACCCGGCCGGATGCCATGACTTTCCCGTCGATCGCGATGCCGGGCGTCGCGAGGACGCCGAGGTTCATGATTTGTTCCATATCGGTGACGTGCTCGACGGTCGTGAACAGCCCCGCGGCGGCCGCGGCCTTGACCGCGTTTTCGTAGTTCGTCTGGGATTTCTTGCAACAACCGCCCAATGCTTGAATGATCATGTCGTGATTCCTCCGTCGTTTCTGAATTGATTGATATCGTCATGCAGGTCATTCAAGATGATTGAATCCAATTCCGATCATCGCGATTGACGCGAATCGGGGGAACAGGGCATCCATCGCACTTTCAATGGTCGGTAGGTTCATGACTCGTTCACGCCTTATATAGATGGATGTCTATATGTATTTTAACAGTCCGGGTTCCTTCCGTCAACACCTTTTACTTCGAAGTTCGTTTTGGATATGGAAAAGCCGAAGGAGAAGTGATATGATGAAAAAGATGAACAGTCAAGAACGGTCCGAAGGGGGGGAGATCCATGCAGGATTATCGGACCAGACGCGCCGCGCGTCTGAACCTGATGAAACGTCAGACGGTCATGAAGTGGATCGCCGGATTCACGGTCACGATCGCCGTCGCCGTTGGTTCCACTTTCAGCCCGGCCGCCGCGACGGAAGCCAAGTTTCTCTCCGCATCCTCCGCCGGCACGGACATCGTTTACGAACTCTATGTCGACGCTTCGCTCGATTTAACTTCTGATACGCACATCCGCGTCGTGGCCCGCGACCAGTTCGGCGACCGAGAACAAAGCCTCGGCCCGGGCATGTCATCCGGGATCTTCACCGACCTGCGCGCCGACACCGAATACCGCTTGTTGATCGAACTCGATCAGGGGTTCGGCTGGCGCACCCTCGACAAGGCGACCGTTAGGACCGCGCGCGGTCCCGGCGGCGCGATCGTCGGTTATTCCCTCGAGGAAGTCGGCGAATATCAGTGGGAAACCCTATTGCGATATCACGTCAGCATCCACGTGTCCGATCCGGAAGGCGCGTTCACGTCGGTTTACTTCCGTCACGCCCAACTCAGCGGCAATGAACTGTGCGACTCGATGGACTTCGACCATTGCGCTTCCCAGGGCAAACTGATCGAGCCGCCGGAAAACCGCTGGGTCAGCATGCCGGTATCGGGAACCGATGTCGAACTGATCCTTCCCGATCTCTGGGGATCCGATTATCGGCTGTTCTGGGAACTTCGGGCGATGACGACATCGGGAGAGACGATCCTTCTCGATTCCCGCATCCTCGATACCCCGCCTTCGTTCTTCGCCTATCTTGGCGTCTATGATGCCGGGCTCGATTGGCTCGACGTCTCCGCCCATGTCGAAACGAATCCCGACGTACCGGCGACCTTCGAAGCCGTCTTGACTTCCCCGGAGGGCGAAACGGTGGCGCGGTTTACCGTCGATCCCGTCGTGATGGAGGAACAGGAGTTCCCTGAAAGTTCCACTTCCGGGGTAACGCGCGTCGACGGCTTGCTCCGCGAAACCGAGTACCATCTGACGCTTTACGCGACCTATGTCGATCCCGCATCCGGCTATACGGTGACGAAGGAAGTGTCCGCTTCCGTCGGCTGGACGATGCCGGCCTACACCGGGACGTTCACCTGGATCGAATCGGACCTCGGCTACGATTTCACCGCCGATTACCACGATCCTTCCGCCGTTCTCGGACCGATTTACTACTATGTCTATCTCTGGGTGGATGGAATCTATCAATACCAGTCCGGCGGCGAAGTCACCTTGATCGCTGACGGCGACCGGCGGACTGCGACGTTTTCGATCCCCAAACCGGGAACCGGCTACCGCATCGTCGTCTATCTTGAGAAAACACCGGCACCCGCCGTCAGCTATTCCAGCACCGTCGCGGAAATCGTCCGCACGCCCGCATGAGCCCGGGAGGAAGGAAAACCATGAAAAAACTGAAAGAGATGAACAAGGAACAACTGATTCCCATCATCGTCATCGCCGCCGTCGTCGTCTTGCTCGTGCTTCTCTCCGCCCTCGCTTCTGTGCTGTTTCCGGGATCGACGTTCGCCGATATCGTCGATAGCAGCATCGGCCGCTTCTTCAACGTCGCCGACTTCTTCGCGAACAACTATGTGACCCTCCTTGAAAGCGTCGCGATCGTCTTCTTCGTATGGGTCCTCGAGAAAGCTCTGACCACCCTCGTCCGGCTCCTCTCGCGGAAAAATCCGCGCGGTGCGACAGTCGCCGACCTGCTTGCATCGGTCATCAAATACACGAGCGCGCTCGTCGCCGTCTTCATGGTCCTCGGCGCCTGGGGCGTGTCGACCGGAACGCTGCTCGCCGGCGCCGGCATCCTCGGACTCGCGATCAGTTTCGGCGCCCAAAGCCTGATCGAGGATATCATCAGCGGATTCTTCATCATCTTCGAGAAGCAGTTCGCCGTCGGCGACATCATCGAAGTCGGCGGGTTCCGCGGGACCGTGAACTCGATCGGCATCCGCACCACGCAAATCGAAGACTACAACGGCGACGTCAAGATCGTGAACAACTCCGACATCCGCGGCGCCCTCAACACTTCCGCAAACCTCTCGCCGGCGATCTGCGACATCGGGATCGCATATGGCGAAAAGCTCGAAAACGTCGAGAAGATCATCCGCGAGGCGCTGCCGCAAATCCGCGAGCGCGTTCCTGCCATCGTCGAAGGTCCGTTCTACTATGGCGTCCAGTCGCTCGCCGATTCGGCCGTCGTCCTCCGCATCTACGCCAAGACGCATGAAATGAAAAAGTATCAGGTTGCCCGCGACCTCAATCGCGCGATGAAACTGCTTTTTGACGAACACGGGATCGGCGTCCCGTTCCCGCAGGTCGTCGTGCATCAGGGAAAGCCGGACGAGTGATCCGCCGAAAGAAAAACAGAGCGCGTGCCCGAGAGCACGCGCTTTTTCAATGGGTTGATTGAATCAGGATCGGTCCGGCGTTTCCCGGCCGTTTGACGGCGGGATGCCCTTGTTCTTCGCCTTGTCGTCATACATCCGGTGGTCGACTTTCGAGAGCAGATCGTCAATCGTCAGTTCCGGCGTGTTCTGGATGAATCCGTAACTGAAGCGGAGAGTTTTCAGGGCGGGGATTTTTTTCAGGCGGATCATCAGATCGCGAACCGCGGTGACGCTTTTCCCGGCTGCGTTGGCGTCATGATAGGTGACGACCATGAACTCGTCGCCGCCGATGCGGGCGACCATCCGTTCGTTGCGGAACACCTGCTTCAGGATCCGCGCGAACTCGGTGAGGGCGACGTCGCCGACCTGATGACCGAAGTTGTCGTTCACGGCCTTGAAATCGTCGAGGTCGATCATGATCAGGCCGAACAGTTCGCCGCGCTCCTTGATGAAATGGACGTATTCGTCGAATTTCACACGAGAATAGAGGTTGGTGAGCCCGTCGAGCGTTCCCGAGGTGGTTTCAAGGAACATGTAGGTCACGACCACCGCGAGCGCGAGCATCGGCCACGTGAACAGGAAATTATTGTAAAACGACTGGATGATGGTGCCGATCACCGGCAGGATGAAGACCGCCATGACGCCGCGAATCACGCCGATGTTGGTCTTTCCGCGATGCATGACCGTCAGCACGGCCGCATAGATCAAATGCAGGTATAGAAGAACGTTGTTGATCCAGCCGAACGGTCCGGTCGCATAATCGTTGTCCCCGGTGACGGAAAAATAGATCGGGACGAAGAAATTGAGGATCAGCGCGATCAAAACGAGATAGGTTCCGAACTGATAGAAATGCAGCCGCCGGATGCGTTTGCGGTCCTTCAGGATCTTATAGTCGACATAGGAGATCCAAAATCCGGCCAGCACGGGGGTAACGAGTACGAGCAGCCAGTTCGATAGATAATTGACGAAGAACGCGAAGGATCCCGCATAACTGTCGGCGATCCAGGTGGCCGCCTCCAAAATCAGCGCGGCGATCGTCAGGCAGATGATCGATAAAAACAACGAACTGGAATAACTGTGCCGGTCGCCTTTGATCCGGATGATGATCGTCATCGTCAATAGCAGGAAGCATGCGAAGATATTGATGTCGAATGCGAGGATGCGGTCGAGCATGTCTTACCCCTCCGTTTTGTCTTGATGCTTCTGGATCCAGGCATACGCTTCCGGTTCGGGAAGCGGCCGTGAAAACAAAAAGCCCTGCACGCAATCGCCGCCATACGTTTTCAAAATCTGGAGCTGTTTCTCGGTCTCGATGCCTTCGGCGATGACTTTCATGCCCATCAGATGAGCCATTTCGATGATGAATTTGAGAATCGCCCCTTCGGCCACGCCTTCGGAGGCCTTGCGGACGAACTCGCGGTCGATCTTGAGGACATCCATCGGAAGCCGCGACAGGTACGTGAGCGAAGAATAGCCGATCCCGAAATCGTCGAGCGTCAGGATGAATCCCATCGCCTTGATTTCGAGCAGGTTATGAATCGCTTCCTCATAGTTTTCGACGAAGGCGGTCTCGGTGATTTCGACGCGGATCGATGTAGCGTCCACTTTCGTTGCGGCGACGAGGCGTCTCAGTTCGGGGACGAACCGCGGGTCGATCAGTGACTTGGCGGAAAGATTGACGGACAGTTTCAGCGGGCGCGCGGCGGCGCCCTTCCAGATATTCGCCTGCAAAAACACGCGTTCGATCACAAACAGATCGATCTCAAGAATCACACCGATCTTCTCCGCAAGCGGGATGAACGCAAGCGGCGGAACGTTTCCGCGGGTCGGATGAACCCATCGGATCAGCGCTTCGACGCCTTCCGCCCGTCCGGTTTGGAGGTTGACGATCGGTTGATAGTGAAGTTTGAAATCGCCGCCGGTCACCGCCCGCCTGAGATCTCCGCCGAGCAGGATTGCGGCGAGCCGATCGTTCGCCAGCGTCTCGTCATACTTCACGAAGCGGTTCTTGCCCAGATCCTTGGCCGCCGAGAGGGCCGTGTCGGCACAGCGTAAAAGCGTCAAAAAATCGCCGCCGTCGCGCGGACAAATGGCATATCCGGCGCTGTAGGTGACGTAGAACTCGGATCCGCCGAGCGACCATGGCTTGCGGATTTGCCGAAGCATTCCCTCAAACGCGTGTTCCAGTTCCAAGGTTTCGATCGGCCCGCGCATGATGACGATGAATTCGTCGCCACCGATTCGTGCCACGAAATGCGGGGACGGATTCGCCGCTTTCAGGATTTCGGCGACGGCGCGCAGCAGTTCGTCGCCGACCGCATGACCCTTGATGTCGTTGATATTGTGGAAGTCGTCGATGTCGAAGAGCAGAAACACGGCCGCATCGCCTTGCAGTTCTTCGGTGACGAATCGTTCGGCGCTGTTCCGATTGGGCAGGCCGGTCAGCGAATCGATATAGGCATATGAATCAAGTGTGGCGTTCAGGCGGCCAAGCCGCTCGATCGTCGATGCATATAGGCCCATCGACCGGCGGATGATGAGATAGAAGATGATCGCCGTCACGCCGACGTAAAACCACCCCTTGATGGTCTGAGCCCTCTCGAACGACGGCGTGCCGCCGAAAAAAAACTCGGCTGCCCAGTCGGTCAAGACGATCCATACGAATCCTATGATCGCATAAATCAGGATGATTTTGGCGCTGACGAGATTCGGATTGAGCGTTTCGGGATGTTGGTGATTCGCCGATTCAGGCGTCTTTTTGTCGACGGGTTGCGGTCGATGCGTTTTCATGAGGGTGATGTTTCCTCCGCCAAGGTCCGACATGCATACGGTGTTCCCTCTCTGTATTATACCCACATTCACCCATTTTCTCCATATCGCATCTTAAAAAAATCACAAAAACACCGTTATCTTCGACTACTTGACGCCGTTTACGCGCATTCGGCACCCTTGCGGCTCCGGCGACAATGTGATATCATAAATGGAGTGCGGCCAGATGGCCCGGGATGGGACTCCGATGGATCAAAATTATCTCTACACGCTCGCCTTCATCAAACACAACGATGAAATCCTGATGCTCAATCGCAACAAGGCTCCCTGGTTCGGTATGTGGAACGGCGTCGGCGGGAAACGCGACAAAGGCGAATCGCCCGAAGACTGCATCCGCCGCGAAATCGCCGAAGAAACCGGGATCGTCGTCACCCCGGAGCAAATCCGGTTCCGCGGAACCCTCTCCTGGA
>Ga0154580_150_pt1 | contig 16161 bp, 8 predicted proteins | sample RifGroF2_FD_116009 | JGI IMG/M metagenome (GOLD analysis project Ga0154580, IMG submission 116009) | Tenericutes bacterium GWF2_57_13
ATTGCGTCGGGTCGATCGTCTGAAGCGCGGCCAGATAGATGAGCATCGTCGCACCGGCACCTTTCCACGTCATCGTCAAGACGATCAGGGGGATCGCCGACCACGGCGGATCGTAAAACCAGCTGATGGCCTCGCCGCCGAACAGCGAGTTCAGGACGCCGTTGTCCTCGCTCTTGAAGAAATAGATCCAGATCGCCGTCGCGGCGATCCCGGGGATGAAGTTCGGGACGTTCAGGAAGGTCCGGAAGAAGCCTTTGAAGTGAACCACTTCATTGAGCAGGACGGCGAGTCCGATCGGCAGGATGAAGCCGATCGCAAGGCTCCAGAAGACGTACTGGACGGTGTTCCAGAGCGCACCGGTGAACTGCGGATCGCGGAAGATCGCCGCATAGTTGTCAAAGCCGACGAACGCGCCGATCTGCTGGTAGTTGACGACATCGAAAAAGGACAGCCGGACGTTTTTGAGAAGCGGAACCCAAACGAAAAAGGCGAACAAAAAGAGACTCGGTAGCATGATGCTCCAGCCGCCGAGATTCTTCTTGATCGTCTTCAGGACGCGCTTCATACGCTTCATTCCGGCCTCCCGGATCAGTCGTTCATCTGGCTCAGATAATGGGTTTCGAAGTTGGTGTCGGCCGCGTTCAAGAGCGCCTGGATGTTGGCGGTCTCGTCGGTCAGGACCTGCTGGATCACAGAATCGAGGATCTCGTACATCTCCTGGCAGTAATACGGTTCCTCAGGATGCTTGGTGGTCGCGAGGGTCGTGTAGAAAGCTTCGAAGTTTGGCATGTGGACGTTCACATAGCGAGTCTCGATGGTCGCGATGACGGAAAGGTACGCCGCGTCCTTCCAGGCGTGGATCGAGGGGGCGATCGTCATCCCCTTCTGCTCCGCGACGGTCATTCCGCGGTACATGCTCTGGACCGCGATCTCATGGGTTTCAGGGCTTCTCCCGATATATTCGAGGAAGAGCAGGGCGCCTCTGACCTGGGCGTCGGTGGCGCGTGAGGAGAACATGAACGGCGTTCCGCCGAAGAGCGTCTGTTGGACGACGGCGCCTTCTCCGTCGGTGCCCGCGGGCATCGGCACGAAGGCGATGTTGTCTTTGTCCATGTCGTAGTTGGTGACCGGAAGGTTGATCGCATCGGAGCCCACGAAGGCCATCGCGGCGGCGTTCGTGCCGATGTAGAAGTACCAGTCGGAATAGGTGAGCGAGGGGGTCGCGGGGAGTGCTTCTTCGATCCACTTGAGGTCGTAGATCCACTGCAGGGCGCGGACTGCCGCCGGACTGTTCAAATTCGCGTGCCAGCTTCCGGTACCCTCGTCGTAGACCTGAAGGTCTTCGCCATGGTTCCAAACGAGATTGGAATACTGCCAGCCGCCGTTTTTGTTGGCGGAGAGGATGACAAGCCCGGCGACGTTTTCATCATAGCGCGACTTCATCTCGGAAGTGATCGTCGATGCGGTCGCGGCGAGACCGTCCATCGTCGTCGGATAAAGCGGATTGCCTTCCTCGTCGACGATGTCGATGATGCCGTCGAAGTTCCAGTCCTCCATCAAGCCCGCCATTTCGAAGATCTCGAGATTCAGGAAGAGGCCGAGGCCGTAGCCGTCGCGCGGGATCCCGTACACCTGATTGTCAAACGTCAAACCGGCGCGCATTTCGTCATCCATCTTGTCGAGCCAGCCGAATTCGATCAGAAATTCGGTGATATCGCGGACATACCCCTTCGACACCAGCTTCTCCGGTTCGGTGAACCAGGTCTCGAAAACGACGGGAAGATTCCCGGTGTTGGCGAGCGCGGCGAAGGTATCGGTGGAATAGACGTACGGCTGCGCCACAACGTCGTACTCGGGATGGTCGGTTTCAAAGAGCGTCTCCCAGTCCTGATACATGGCGACGTCTTCGGTCAGGTTCGATTCCGGCCAGAAGCCGATCGTGACCTGGGTGACGGCGTCGGTTCGGGCGGTGCAGCCGACGATGCTCACGGCCGCGATTGCCAGGATGATGATGAGCAGCAATTTTTTCATGGCGATGCTCCTTTTGCGTGATGGGGAATGAGTTCAGTATGTATTACATACTTCTATTATATCGTGTGAGCGCTTGCTTGAAAACGCCGCAAACCTGCAAAATGGTTGGCAAACCTGCAATCTTTCCCTGGTCCGTTTGCGAAAACCGCGCCGGGGCGGTATAATGATGAAGCGGAGGTGATACGATGTTCGACAGACTGGAAAAACGCGTCGTCGCGACGATTTTCATCGCGGTTGCCATCTTCGTGGCCGCGCTCAGCCTGATCAGTGCCGTCGTCGTCGGCGGAAGTTACCTCGATGCTTACCAAGACGACGTCTCCGAAGCGGTCAGAATCGCCGTCGACTACAGCGCGATCAAGCTCGAGACGATCAAGTCCGACGCCGTGCGGGTCGCATCCGACGACGGCATCCAAACCGGGCTCGCCGGAATGTCGTACGTGACCTCGATCAATCCGAAACTCAACTACTTCCGCTCCCAGTACCAAGAGGAAGTCACGGGCCTCACCCTCTACGCCCAAAACGGCTTCACCTACAAGACCGACTCGCTGCCGGTCGCCACGGTGATCCCCTTCGCGACGATCGCCGCCGCCCCCGCGATCGCCGCGTTTCTTGCGGGCGAGGAGACCGAACTCGTCACGCTCTTGATGGCGGATGCGGCCGAACCGACGGTCCGCTCGTTTGCGATCCTCGTGAAGGTCCCCGGACCGGACGGATCGCTCGGCGTGCTCTTCGTCGACGTGAGTCCCGACTATATGTTCCACGAGTATTTCAGTTTTACCGGACATGCCGGCTTCGCGCTTCTCGCCGGTTATGTCGAGGATGGCGGCCTTTTGCATCACCCGTCGGCGAATCGGATCGATTCGGACCATCGGGACCTATTCGATTCCGATCTGCCGGGTTTTTCCGACACCGGTCGTGCCTACGCCGTCTTTGAACCGCTGTACGGTTCGACCTCGACGCTCTACGTCGCGGTGACGACCACGGCGCTCTCCGGCAGTCTATGGATTTTGGTCGGGCTGCTCCTCGGAATCGACGTCCTCGTCCTGACGATCGCCGCGACCGCTGCGAAGAAACTGTCCGCATGGATCGTCCGCCGCCTCGAGCGCCTGCGCGAAAATATGAGCGCGGCCACCAAACGCATCGAATGAAAAGAAGACGTCAGTGCGTCTTCTTGATCCTGACCCGGACCCGCGTGCCGGCGTCGACGGCGCTGTCGACGGTGATGCCGTAGGTGCGTCCGTATTCCAGTTTGATCCGTTCGTCGACGTTCTTGAGGCCGTAGCCGCCGAGTCCGTCGTAAAGCCGTTTCTCGGAAAACAGATCCTCGGACGGCTGAAAGCCGATGCCGTCATCTTTGACGTCGAACACGACGTCATCGCCGTCCAAGACGGCGCTGATCACGATGTTCCCAAGGCGGTCGAGGCCGGTGAAGCCGTGCTTGATCGCGTTCTCGACGATCGGCTGCAGGATCAGTTTCAAGGTCTCGACGTTCGCGATCGCGGGATCGAGCTCATACCGGACTTCGAAGACGTTCGGAAAGCGGATTTTCTGGATATCCACAAAGTTGCGAACCAGATCGAACTCTTCGGCGACCGTGATGAATTTGTCGCCCTTGTGAAGGCTGATCCGGAAGAATTTGGCAAGCGCGAGCACGAGTTTTTCAATCTCGGGCTCTTTTTTTATTTTCGCCATCCAGGCGATCGCATCGAGGGTATTGTAAAGGAAGTGCGGATTGATCTGCATCTGCAGCGCGTACAGTTCCAGTTTGCGTTTGTTCTCCATCTCGAGCGTGTTGGTCCGGAGCAACTCGATGATTTGGTCGATCATCGCGTCATAGGTCTTTTCGAGTTCGACGATCTCGTCGTCGGCGACGACGGAGGCGGTCCGCGCTTTCGACCGGCCGAATTCGCGCAGGTTCTCGATGAGCCTTTGAAGCGGCTTTGTCACGCGGCCGGAGACGCGCGAGGCGACGAGTCCGAGCACGACGAGCGACAACGCACCGAGCAGGATGACGTAGCGGTTGAGCGCGTCGATTCCGGCAAAGAGCAGGTCGCGGTCCAGCGTCGTGACGACGTCGAACGACAGCGCGGGATACGTCGTCGCGACCGCATCGAGGCGGCTTGCGATCACGATCGAGCGAACGCCGACGGCGTCGCGGATCGCGAAATCGTCAAAGTCGGGCGCCAGTTCCGCCAGCGCTTCGGCTTCGGCGGGGTCGCCGCCGGCGACCATGACATCGCCATCGCCGGTGCGGATCAAGGACCATCCGGCAGCCGCATCCGCGCCGCCGGTCATCGCCGCGAGCGCGGCCTCGATCGCGGCCGGTTTCACGTAAAAGAGCGCGACCCCGAAGCGCTCCGAGTCCGGATAGAGCGTTTCGATCGTGCGGGCGAAAACGGGATAGGCGAAGCCGCTTTCATCGGTGCGGTTGCCGGCATAGGACAGCGTTCCCGCCGCGCCGGAAAGGACATCCGCAAGGAAGGGGGCATCGGGATAGGAGACGGACCCGTCTGAGAGTCCGCCGCGGTAGAAGTCCCCGTCATAGAGAATGACGATTTCCGCGAAGGTTTCCGGATCGATGTCGGAAGCGGCGATCGCCGCGGCGAAATAGGTTTCCTTTTCGTCCTTCGAGGCGTCCGGATCGGCGAAGACCGCGGTGAGCGCCGCGGGATCGTCGAACAGGTAGATGTAGCCGAGCGTGACGCGGTTCAGGATGTCGGCGAGGGCATCGTCGAACTGGTTTTGGCGAAGCACGATTTCCGCGTATTTCGCGGTTTCGATCTTCGTCTTCGAGACGGCGCGGATGACCGTCATCGTGACGGTGGCGGAAAGAAATAGCAACAGCGCGACGACGAGCGCGGTCCGGGAGCGCAAGTTCAGACGGCGCATCATCGGTCCCTCGTCCCGCCCTTGTCGGCGTAGTCGGAAGGCGTCATCCCGACAATCTTCTTGAAGACGGTGCTGAAGTATTTTTCATCGGAATATCCGACCTTGGCGGCGATCTCATAGACCTTGTAGGTGTTTTGCAGGAGGAGCCGCTTCGATGTCAGAATGCGGTAGTTCGTGAGGCATTCGTTGAAGGTGACGCCGGTCTCCCGCTTGAACGTATGAAGCAGATAGCTTTCGCTCACGAGGAGTGTTTCGGTGACGGAACGGACCGTCAGGTTCTTGTCGTAATCGCGTGCGATCAGTTCCAGCGTCCGGATCACGAGCGGCTTCCAGGGCGTCTTCGCCGCAGACGGCGTAGAAATCGTCGAAACGGCCGGAAAGAACTTGTTCTTCGCCGCCGTGCGGGCGTCCGCATAGACGCAGGCGATTTCGGCGATCGAGCCGTACGGACGGGAAACGGACAGCGAGACGATATCGGAATACCCGTGCTCGAATCGGATCAGGACATCGCGCAGGCGCGCTTCCCAAGTGCCGTCGTCGAGCGTTTCGGGAGTCAAAATGAAAAATTCGCGTTCCGCGAGCGAAAGCGTCGATGCGGCGGCGGACCCTGCGGTCATCGAGGCGAGCGCAATCAGGGCGGCGGCGTGCGCCGCGGGGTCAAGATAGGTTTCGGCCGCGTCGATCGCGCCGTAGATGAGACGCCCCGGAACGGGGACGACGATTCCGGCGTCCGCCAGGCGGGTCGACAAGGCGGCGTCGGCCGATTCCCTGACGAGCGCTTCGAAGAGCGCCTTCCGGATCGCCGGGAGTTCGCTTTCGGCGACCGCCGCCCGCTTCGCGCGGTAGCGACGAAGATCGAGTTTCGCGATCGCGCGGCGGACGGCTGCGACGAGTTCGTCGTTGTCGATCGGTTTCAGGAGGTACTCGGTGGCGCCGTTTTCAAGGGCGCCCTTGGCGAAATCGAAATCCTTGAATCCGCTCAGGATCACGACGGCCAGATCGATGCCTTTGGCCTGCACGGCCTTGACGAGCTCGACGCCGTCCAACAGCGGCATCTTCACGTCGGAGATGACGAGGTCGGGTTGAAGCCGTTCGATCAGTTCGAGACCGGCGCGTCCGTTGGCGGCTTCGCCGACGATCAGGATATCATGCGCGTTCCAGTCGATCGTTTCCCGAATCCCGACCCGGACGAGGTATTCGTCGTCGACGACGATCATCGTTTTCATGGAGTCCACCGCCTTTCGTGAAGATTATAGCGCACCCGGCCCCGATTTACAACGGAAGCCAAAAACTCCCCCTCGCCAAAAGGGAGGGGGAGTCCGGATTCAGGGTGTTGTGAGGGTTTTTCGGCTCATTCGCCGATCGCCGCGGCAAAGAGCAGGGTCGGGTCGATCGGGTTGGCGGCCTGGAAGGAGTGGACGATGATGAGGTCGGTCGAGGAGGCGTTGCCGTAATGGAAATGGAGCGCCTTGATGTCGGTGCCGATGCCGGAAGCGACGAGGTCGATGACAAGCGTCTGCGGCGTCAGTTCGGTCGAATAGACGAGCGCGTTGCCGTCGATGCCCTTGAGGTCCCAGAGCCATTTGACGGCGACCGTCGAGTCATTTGCCTTGATCGCTTCGAAACGAAGCGCGGTCGCATCGCCGGTCACGTTGAGAATCAGGTAGCGCTGGCCGAGAAGCGGCGTGGCGAAACCGAAATAGGTGTACGTGTATTCGGTCGCCATCGCATCGATCGTCTGTTCGGGGGCATGCAGGGTCACGAGCGTCGATTCGTCGTAGAGCGGGACGGCCGGCTTCGCCAACAAGGACATTTTCTGGATTGTCAGGACGTCGGTCGCCGAATCGTTTCCGTAATGGAAATGGAGGGCGCTGACTTCTGTCCCGAGGCCGGAGGCGGCGAGGTCGACGATGATCGTCTGATACTCCGTCGAGGTCGGCTGATAGGCGATCTTGACGCCGTTCGGTCCGATCAGTTCATGGATCCAGACGACGTTTGAAACGACCGATTCGTCATCGTTGATGGTCGCGAAACGGATCGAGGTAAGGTCGCCCTTGACGACCATCACGAGGTAGTCCGCTGCGGAGACGCCGTCGAAGTTCACGTAGGTGTAGACGTAGCCGGAGGCGCTGCCGTCGATCACGGTTTCCGGATCGGGTTGGTAGACGCCGAGTTCGGTCGGATCGATCGGCGTTGCGACGACGTCGGCGAAGAAGATTTCGGCGATGAAGATCTGGGCGTCGTTCAGATGCAGGTGGAGACCTTCCGGATTGAGCTGGAGGCCGGAAGCGAGCAGATCGACGATCAGGTAGCGATACCCGTCGGCGGCGAAATCATCAAGGCTGTAGGTGAAGCCGTTCACGCCCTTGAGGTCGGCGATGAACTTCACATCGCTATTGACATCGCCGATATGCGTCGCAAACCGGAAGTTGGCGAATCCGGTGCCCTTCAGGACGAACACCATATACCGCTGGTTGAGCGGGTTCGTGGCTTCGAGGTCGATGTAGTTGTACTGGTATTCGGCGCCGGCGGTGAACACCTGCGTGCCGGTCGAAACGTCGGCGACGGTGCGGTTCTCGAGATCAAGACGCGGGTAGTCGTCGTTGGCGAAGAAGATCGAGTCGATCAAGAGCCGGCCGGAGCCGCTGTAGTACATCGTCAGTTCTTCGAAAGACGTCAGGAAGCCGGAGAGCGCAAGATCGATGACGACGTAGGTCCAGCCGTCGTTGGAAACATACGGCGAGGCGAACGAGGAGAGATCGGGGGCGGCGTAGAACTGGTTCGCCCAGACGACGTTGCCGGATCCGGTCTGGAAGCGGAAGTCGGCGAACGATCCGCCTTCATCGGTCTTCATCTTGAAGACGATGTATGGATGGGTGCCGAGGTTGCCGGTCTGACTGGCTTCGACGAAGTTGATGTAATCGGCATTGGCGGTGCAGTCGAAGACGAGCGCGTTTTCTTCCGTATAAAGCTTTCCGAGGGCTTCGGAGTTCGTATAGGATATGATGTAGTAAAGGCCGTTGGCGAGGGCGACGGGATTGGTCGGATCGTAGGCGGCGGTGGCGCCGAGCGTGGCGCGGTCGAAGCCGTCGAAGACGACGAGGTCGTCGGACGCGAGCGACGGATACGTTGCGGCTTCGACTGCAAAGAACGACTTGTACTGGATCCAGTCGATCGACACCGCACCGGTTTCGACGGTGATCGAAAGTCCGCAGAGGGTATCTCCCCAGCTGTTGTTTGCGAGGTTGACGAGAACCGTTTGGAACCCGCCCGCAAGCATGCCGATCGCGGTGTTTTCGGGATTCAGGAGCGCCGACAAAAGAACGCTCGCGCCGAGGGTCGTCCCGCCGAGGCCGTCATCGAAGACCGGTCGGATCAAAAGGTCTCCTCCGATGACGCCTCTGATGCGGATCGCGACGTTCTGATAGTCCCCGATCGGGGCGTTGTCAAACGCATAGACGGCGTCTTCGGTACCGTCGGCCAGTTCGAGCCAGAGTCCGACGATGCCGCCGATGGAGTCGTGCCACCAGATGCCGGCGACGGCGGCGCCGACGTCGACGCGCTGGAAGTCGTCGATGACGAAGTCGTTTTCGCCGACGCCGACGGTGACGGCGTCATTGGTGTAGTAGATCGACTGGATTTCAACGGTGCCGGCGTTGATGCCGTCGGCCAAAAGATGGAAGCCGACGATCGAGCCGCCGGCGGCGACATCCGTGTACCCGCTCTTGGCGGTGAAGGTGAGGCCGTCGAGGGTGTCGGGAATGTTGATGATGTAGATCTGATACTCGCCCGTGAGTTCGGGAAGCGCCTCAAGGTCCGGATCGAGGAGATCGGCGAACGGCAGGGTGATGAGTTCGTGGTTGTCATCGAAACGGAACGCGAGCTTCAGTTCGTTGATCGACGCGCCGTTCGAACCCTTCATGACAAGAGCGAGATACGCGAACTGCCCTTGGGAATTGTTCGGCATGGCGGCCTTGTAGATCGCCGCATCCGCGGTGATGCCGACGGTGTCGGTGTAATCGACGCGCAGATGCGTCATGCGTTCGGTCAGGGTGACGTTTCCGCTATAGGTGACACCGTCCGCGGTGACCGCATTGCGGTCGAACTCGTCGATCAGAAGCGAGACTTCGGCGTCGCCGCCCTGGCTGATGACGATGTTCGGGATGTAGTCGACGTTGATGCCGAGTTTTTCGACGCCTTCCGGAGCGGTGCCGTAGGATACGGTCGATTCGCCCTTGACGACGTAGATGTGGATGTCGCCGTTTTCATCGACTTCCGTGAAATCGACGGAATCGATCTGCGGGGCGGCGGGTTCCCAGGTCATGCCGGGGATGATCCCGAAGCCGAGGTTCGCACGGCCGTTGGTGCCGATCGGAACGATCGCGACGACGCCGTACGCGTCTTCTTCGGTGAAATCGATGTAGTAGTCGGCGAGCCATGTGCCGCCGGCGTCCTGGCCCCAGCATTTGACGTTGAGCAGTTCGACCGCGAGCATCGACACATTGAAGTGGATGTAGACGTTCTCGACGTCGATCGCTTCAGTGGTCGTGGTGGTCGTGGTGGTCGTCGGTTGCGTCGTCGTGTTGGTCGTGGTCGTGCCGGCGGTGGTTCCGCCGGTCGTGGTTCCGCCGGTCGTGGTGACCGTGGTTCCCTGGGTCGTGGTGCCGGCCGTGGTGGCGGCCGTCGTGGTCGTTTCCGTGCAGGCGATGATGCCGATCGCCAGGAACGCCGCGAGGAACAGCAAAGTGAGTTTCTTCATGTTTCCCTCCGTTTTCAATTTCTATTTTTGTCTTTCTTCAACATCGTGAATCAATCAGGAGAAGATCGTGATTTCCGAGAATTGCGCGCCGTATCCCGAGGAGTTCGCGGCGATCACGAACTTCACGTAACGGGCGTTCACCGCGGTGCCGAGGACGACTTCGACGACGTTCGACTGGTTCGTCCGGAAGACGTAGTCGACGCTCGCGACAAGGACCGTGTAATTGACGCCGTCGAGCGATGTCAGGATCTCGATCGTCTGCGTGCGGTTCTCCCACTTGGGCGGCAGGTACATCGAGATGTAGCGGACCTCATAGGCCGCGCCGAGATCGACGACGACTTCCGCCGGCCAGTCCTTCTGCGATTCATAGTAGGTGTTGGGATTGCCGTCGACGATGTAGTTCGCCGTATAGACATCGGCGTGTGCGGTGGCGGTCACGGCCTGCTGAAACGACAGGCTGGCCGGATAGAATTCGATTTCCGAAAGGAACGCGCGATTCGCGCAGGCCGGTTCGTCGACGTCGTAGAACCGAAACTGGATCGCTTTGAAGGTGTTGGCGACGATCTTGATGTCGACGACGTTTCCCGATGCGGGCGAGAACTCATAGCCTTTCGAAGCAAGCACCTTGGTATAGACGTTGTTGACCGAGGTGGACTTGATGCCGTACACGGAAATCGTCTGGACCCGGAAGATCTCGGAAAGCAGTTCGCCGTACAGGCGGATCGTACCGATCTTCTTCGCTTCGTCGAACACGACCGAAAGCGCATAATAGGATCCGTCCCCGGCGAAATCGACGGTTTCCCAAAGGGTCGTATGATTGCCGTCAAGCGTCATCGCCGACCCGCCGGCAAGCAGGTCGTAGGCGCCGGTGGCATCGTCATAGACGTCGGAGGCCGTGCCGCGCGAAGAGGTCGCCTGGAAGGTTCCCGAGACGAGCGGACCCATGTAGGACGAGACCGCGGCGGCGCGGGCGAAGTCGGGAACGAGGTACCCCTCCTGATCGATATTCGCGACGGTTTCGATTTCCGGAACGTCGAGATCCGGGAGGTCAAGGGAATATGGCGGAAGGAACGGCGCGCCGGTCGCTTTGGCGGCGTCGTAGGAAATCGCGAGGCCGGTGACGAAGGCGTTCGTCGAGAGCGCGAGATCGGCGGCGTTTTCAACGGGTTCGCCTTTGATCTTGATGTTGGAGAGGGTGATTCCGGAAACGCCGTGGGTGGTATCGTAGCCGTTGATGAGCGAGACGATTCCGTCCTTGCCGTCAAGGACGACGACGTTGTCGATCAGCACATTCGAGATCGATCCGCGTTCCGAAGCCGAGCGGCTCCAGATGAGATTGTAGCGGATGAAGATTTCAATCAGGAAGTCGTCCGTGGTAGCCGAGGCGTTGTCGCCCTGCATCTGGGCGTCCTCGACCGTGATGTTCTGGAAAATGACCGATGAAATCGCGGCCTGGTCGCTGTTGTGAATCGAAATGACCGGCTTGTGGAAGTTGTGAAGGATGGTGATGTTGCGGAAGCTGATGTTCGACATCGTCGCGCCGTAGGTCTCGTATCCGATCTCCATGCTCTGGGCGAGGTCGGTCCAAATCACGATGTTCTCAAAGACGACGTTGTCGGTCGTTCCGAGATCATAATTCTTCACGACGAGGGCGTCGTCCCAGGTTCTCAAGAAGCTGTTCTTGACGAGGACGTTTTGGCTCGACTGGATCGAGATTCCGTCGCCGTTGGCGCGGGCGGTGATGATGTGCACGTTGTCGATCGTGACGTTCTCGGAGAAGTAAATCGCCATCGTCCAGCCGGCCGGGTTAAGGAAGGTGATGCCTTCGATCAACACGCCGTCGGTATGACGGATTTCAATCGGAATCGTGTATTCGGACGCCATCGTCCGCTTGTAGATCGAGCCGTCGATGATGCCGCGGCCGCGGATGGTGATGTTTTCGAGGTTTTCCGTCCGGATTTTCCCATAGACGACCGCGCCGCCGGCGATGTAGATGGTCTGATTGCTCTCGACCGGGATGCTGTCGGCCTTGTAGACGCCGGGACCGATGTAGACGACATCGGCCGGCAGATTCGCCGGATCATAGATTTCGGCTTCGATCGTATTCGTGAAAAGATGGACCGCATTGTGATAGTCGCCGTTATATTCGACGGTATAGGCCGCGGGATAGTCCAGGGTGAAAGTGATCGTGTCGCCGCCCGAAACAACCGGCGTCACGCCGGCTGAAAGCGGTGTGACGATTGCGCTTGTCACGTCGATGTCGCCTTCGACGACGATCGTCACGGTGATCGATCCTTCGAAGTCCCAGATCGCCACCGGCACGATGGTGGTCGGATTGGTGTAGGTGAAGGTACGGCCGTAGTTGACGAGCGACTCGTAGACGAAAACTTCGCGGTCTTCGACGAAGATGTCGACGACGGCGGAACTCGTCATGATCCCGGGACCGTCGTACAACTTGATTTTCGTGTTCTCGCTGATCTGGATGGGTTCGGTCGTCGTGGTCGGCGTAGTCGTCGTAGTCGTCGTCGCGGTCGTCGACAGGGTGGTCGGTACCGTGGTCGTGGCTTCCGTGCAGGCCGCCAGGAAGACGATCAGGAAAAGCACGCCTAGGGTGGCGATGCGGCGGAATGCGGTTGAGATCTCGGTACGTGTGCAGGTCATGTTCATAAACGGCCCTCCAGGCTCTAGTCAATTCAATTATATGAAGAAAGAAAGCGTTTTTAAATATCACAAATCTGCTAAAAGGTTTGATATCTTGTTTTCCGTCGGCGCCCGGACCGAAACCCGGCATCTCCCGACAAAAAAGGCTCCGTTTCCGGAGCCGACTGTATCAGGTGAGTTTCTCCCAGGCGATTTTTCCGCCGGCCGATTTGACGGTGATGTTGGCGACGTTCGTGAAGTTGACGACCTTGAACGACACTTCCTTGATCGCTTCGGGCAGGCGGGCGTCGCAGATCATGAAGCCGTCTTTATTCCGAAGCCCGCAGAAGCCGGCCGTCATCGCGACATAGGCCGCGCCGGCCGCCGTCGGGTAGGTGCCGCCCACGAAGATGCCGTCGATGAACTGGCGCCCTTCGAAGGTCAGGCTCGCATACGCGTTCTTCTGAAGATAGTGGGAAGCCGATTCGGCCTTGCCGAGGGCGGCGGCGACGATCGCGTGAAACGCCCCCGAAAGCGGCGTGCCGCGTTCGGTGCGGGGTTCGTAGTATTGCAGATTGGCGTTTTTGACCATGCGCGAATACTCGCTTTCAAACAGCGCGAGGAGCATGATGACGTCCGCCTGACGGATGATCTTGGTCGGCGTCGCGACGCCCTTCGGCCCGCCGAGATATTCGTTCGGATGCGCGAGACGCTTCTTCACGTCCTTGATCGAAGCGTCTTGGAGAGAATGGAATCCGGGGAACTGCTCGATCAAAAAATCGGGTCCGGCCTTGAATGACGGCATGACCTGGATGGCCGCCTTGATGACGTCGACCGCTTCGGCATAGTCAAACGCTTCGAACAGTTTTTTGACGAAAGCGGGATTCTCCTGCTTCATCAGCTTGAGCGTCTCGAGCGCCGCTTCCATCGTGAAGACGGCGAGGCGGATCGTCAGGGCGTTGTCGTCCTTGTTCGCATGGTATTCGTCGGGACCGGTCACGCCTTTTGCGGAGAGGCGGCGGCGTTCCGGTTCGGCGGCGAAACGGGTGGCGTAGAAGTGCGCGCACTCGAGCAGAAGCGCCAGCCCGCCGGCGACCATGATTTCCCCATCGCGGACCCGGGCGAAATAACTCATCAGCGCGTAGGCGATGACGCCGGAGGTGAAAATCGAAGTTTTCGTGACCAGTTCGCGATCGGCGGCGCCCATCGATTCGTTTTCGGTCGCGACGGCTTCCGACCCGTCGGACAGGCTCTTCATCGCAAAGAAGGCGCCTTTGCATCCGATCGCGGCGGCTTTCGCGCGGGCGCCGGGCAAGGTATGGAAGCGGTAGAGCAACAGGTTTTTGGCCGCTTCCTGATCCGTGTTCAGATAGAACGGAAGCAGGCAGAGTTCGGTATCCCACGACACCGCGCCCTGCATCCCCTGGCATCCGAGGCCGCGCATCGGAATCGACTGGGTCGGCGTCGACGGGCGGTTGGCGAGCATTTGCCAGATGGCGTTTCGCATCGCGAACTGCAGTTTCGGATTGTCCGGGAGGAGCATGTCCGAGACATTCCAGCGATTGCGCCACAAAGCGGCGCTGTCTTTCAGGAGGTCGTCGAAGGAGATGTTCTGGACGGCCGTGATCGCGCGGATCGTCGCCGGCGTCGGGTCTTCGCTGGAAAAGCCGACGGACGCGTATTTCATCAGGGTGTAGGTCCGATTCGCCTCGCAACGGAAACGATAGCGGCGCAGCGGCATCGCCTCGATCATCACGGCGTCGTACTCGTACTTCGCCGACAGCGTCGCGGTCTCGCTCACGGCGATCTGGCCGCGGCCGTCGAGGATCGGGGCCATCGCCGTCTGGATGTCTTCTTCCAAGGTGAAACGGGGATAGTCGAGATGGGGTCCGCGGCCGTCGGCGACCTTGGTGTCGATCCCGGTGAACAGTTCGACATCGACCGCCTTGGATACGGTGAAGCGATACCGGAGCACGAGCAGCGAGGGATCCTGCGCCGGCAGGATGCGCTCGGCCGCGATCACGACGTCGGCACCGTCCGCCTGAAACAGCGTCTCCCGGAAATGCCGGCCGTTTTCCATGTCGAGCGTCTGGAGATGCTTCTCCGGCGGAATCCGGAGCGGATGAAGGATCTGTCCGCCGATCCGGAGATAGGTATAAAGCGGGTTGAAGAAGGCGACGGATTCTTCGAAACCGTCCTTGCGGCGACCGTAGACGCCGCCCATCGTCAGCTGCACGAAATCGTCGGCGCGGTATTCCTCGAGCGTCCCGCGATAGCCGAAAAGACCGTTTGCGACGGTGAACAGATTGCCGTTCTTGATGATGTCGTCAGGCTGAAAACCTGCCGCTTCGATGACGTACATCCTGATCCGCTCCTTTCGATTTTGAGGTTCGGGGATGATCAATCGCTGGTAAGGCGTTTCCAGAATTCGTCGGCCGGAGCCGGCTTGCCGAAGAGATACCCTTGCAGATTGTCGACGTTCACGCTCTTGAGGAGGCTCTTCTGCGTTTCGTTCTCGATCCCTTCGCAACAGATCTTCGTCCCCTTCATGTGGCAGAACTTGGCGATCGTGTCGACGAAGGAAACCGTATACGGGTCGAACTCGATGTTGAAGATGAAACTGCGGTCGATCTTGACGATGTCCAGCGGCATCCGGCGCAGATGGTTGAGCGAGGAATAGCCGGTGCCGAAGTCGTCCATCGCGATCCGGACGCCGATCTGCTTGACGGCGGACAGGATTTCGATGATCTTGTTGATGTCGTTCACGGCGAGGCTCTCGGTGATTTCGAAAATCAGGTTTTTCGCCGGCAGTTTGTAGGTCTGAAGCGCCTTGAGAAGAGTCTGGACGAGGTCGGTCTGGAGGATCTGGATGACCGAGAAATTGACCGAAACGGAAATGTCGAGGCCGTAATCGAGCCACTTCTTCGCTTCCTTGATCGCCGCGTTCAGGATGTACTTGCCGAGCGGGATGATGAGGCCGGTCTGTTCGGCGACGGGGATGAACTTGACCGGACTGACGAAGCCGTACTCGTCGGAAAACCAGCGGGTGAGCGCTTCCGCCGCCACGATCTTCCCCGATTTCGCATCGATGATCGGCTGGTAGTATACCTTGAACTCGCCGCAGCCCTCGTCGACGGCGCCCTTGAGGGCGCGTTCGAGGCTGACGGTGTCCTCCTGGAACTTCTGGAGGCTGACGTCGTAGAGGATGAATTTGTTCTTGCCCGAGACTTTCGAATCGCTCAAGGCGAGGTTCGCCTTGCGGATCAGGTCGTCGGGATCCTTGTTCGCGTCGTTCAAGAAGGCGATGCCGAGCGAGACGGTGCAGGATGTCTCGTAGCCTTCGATATAAAACGGCGATTCGAAGACGCGCATCACCTTATGGGCGACCTCATAGACCTGTTCGCCGTAGAGATTCTTCACGAGGAAAGCGAACTCGTCGCCGCCGAACCGATAGATCTTGTCGCGGATTTCCGGAATCTTGTTGAGATGGATGCTGATCGTTTTCAAAAGCGCATCCCCAAAGGAGTAACTGTACATGTTGTTGATCAACTTGAAATTGTCGATGTTGAGGACGCCGATGAAGGAGTTCGTATACATCGCGGAACTGAGTTCGAACGTCTTGCGCAGGTCGGCTTCCAGTTTCGATCGGTTCGGCAGGCCGGTGAGGACGTCCGAATACGCGAGCGAGGAAATCGTCTCCTGGGTCTTCTTGTTGACGGTGATGTCGGTTAGGATGACCAGTTCGGCGTCGCGGGCGTCGCCGTAGTCGACGGGCGACCGGTTCACGATGAACCAGCGGTCGACATCCTTCAGATAGATTTCCTTGACGGCGCGGGTCGTCG
>Ga0154580_132_pt1 | contig 15971 bp, 5 predicted proteins | sample RifGroF2_FD_116009 | JGI IMG/M metagenome (GOLD analysis project Ga0154580, IMG submission 116009) | Tenericutes bacterium GWF2_57_13
CATTGTCGGATTGATGGCTCACTTTCATCGGAACGGTGGCTCACTTTCGTCGGTCCGGTGGCTCAACTGCGTCGGATTATCCATCTTCATGAAATTTTATTGGAAATTATTTTTTTGGAAAAAGTGTAATTATAATCATTACTCAAATTAGGCGCGCTGACAAGTATCAACACCTTTAACAAGTCTTTTCTAACGACCCAAGGCAAGACGAACAACAGAATCGTTTATCACATGCAAGGGCACCGCATCAATATCGGCGATTTGGATACGTACCGACAATATCAACGAAAACGCGAGTAGATGACAATACTCGCGTTTCAGAGTGTAGACAAACCCGGTCCTAGGAAGCGATTCCGAAGACCGGGTTTCGTTTTTTAAGGATCCGGACGCCGATTTTGTGGAAAATCGAAGCGATGCGCGTGCCGATGCGCACGAATTCCCCTTTGAACTGCGCAATCAAGAGGGCCAACTTCTTGATGTTGGCCGCAGCGAACACGATCAGGTTCCGGTCCCGATTCTTGGGAAGCCCACGGACCAGCGTGAACCCCAGGCAGTTACTGATCTTGCCGAGAGCGAATGCCCGCTCGATTGTGTACTTCCGCATCGGATAGAGTTCCCGTCCCATGTCGCTCAAGCGGATTTCCCGCACGATCTTCTTCGTGTTCTCGAGAAGATGGATCGTGAGCGTCTTGATGTCCCCGTTCGTGCATTTGTGTTTGTATGGGCAGTTCTTGCAGTCCTTCTTCGAGGTCTTGTATTCTCGGTACCCGCTTTTGTTCACGCCTTTGTACATCAGTTTCTTGAGCCACGGACAGATGAAATAGTTCCCGTCCTCCTGGTACTTGAAATACTGCTTGGACAGCCGCTCATCCGTTTCGCCGGTCGCCTCGTCAACGAATTTCTTCCCTTTCGGTCTCGCGTATGGCACGACCGGCGCGACGCCTTTGCTCAGAAGAAGATCATGCAATATCGGCGAGGTATATCCCGCATCCATCACCGCCGCGCTGACCTTGGGATGTTCCTCCGTCAACTTGTCAAGGAAGGGCATCGCGGCGTTGTTGTCGTTTTGGCTCCCGGGGGTCGTCTCGCATCCGACCACCCAGCCGTGCTCGTCGACCGCCGTTTGGACCGAATACGCCAGCTGGCGCTCTTTCTCGCCTTTGTGAAACATCCCCGCGTCCCGGTCGACGTCGCTCACCGCGACCTTCTTCGTCGCCGTGAAGTCGATCGGCTCGTGATTCTCGGCGACGCGTATTTCGTTGATTTCTTCATGCAGCGCCGTCACATACTTGTTGTAGTCCACGTTCAGGTACTCGTTGTGAACGTTCCGCTTGTTCGCGTACGCCTTGATATGCGTCGAGTCCACGAAAATCGTTTCTTCCTTCACGAATCCCTGTTGAATGAGTTGCTCCAGGATCAGTTTGAAGATCTTCTCGAAGACCTTGCTCTCGGCGAACCGCCGCACATAGTTCTTCCCGAACGTTGAGAAGTGCGGTACGGGATCCGTAACCCCGAGTCCGAGAAACCACCGGTATGCGATATTCACTTCGATTTCCTTGATCGTCTGACGCATCGATCGGATCCCGAACAGAAACTGGATGAACACGATCTTGATCAGTACGACGGGATCGATCGATGGTCTGCCGTTATCTTCGCAGTACAGATCCTTGACCATCGGTCGGATGAATTCGAAGTCGATGACCGCGTCTACCTTGCGGACGAGGTGGTCCTTCGGAATGATTGATTCCATGTCGATGACCTGCATCTCGTTCCGACGTCCGTCGTCTTGTTTTGTCATCATTTCCATCACCTAATCGCATCTTATCACTTTACTATATACTTGTATATAGTAATTCGACATTTTGCCAAAAGTTGTGGATAACTCAAAGAAAAAGTACCCGATCAGGTTCAATCGGATACTTTGTCTACACTCTGAAACGCGAGTAGATGACAATACTCGCGTTTTCATTTTTATATTAATTTCGAGATTTAGTCGGTCGTTTCATGCATAGACGTTGACGAAGTAGGTGACCACCGTAATCAATGTCTTGACGCGTTTGACCGTATTCCAGATATCGCCCGAACAGAAGAACAGGCCGATGTCGATTAACATGCGGACCGCATAATACTCATTTCCCCAAAGCGCATCCATCACGTCGTCAAACGAATACCCGGCGAAGAACATCAGAATGGCGGCGCTCTTCCAACTGTGATTCAAGGACCCTTCGATGATGCCGCAGACGAAGTCGCTCGAATAGCCGACCTGCCGCATCGCGGAAAGGGTAATGACTTTACGGATGATGTTACTATCGCCGGATTCGGTGATGAAACTCGCGACCTCGGCGACTTCGCCGAGGGCCAAGGACTCATCGACCGCGGCCGCGTAGATGCCCCAGTACAGATCCTGGTTCGACATGCTTGAACCGATTTTCCGGAATCCCTTGACGATGTCGGTGAAGGCCACGCCGATCTGTAGCGCGAGCGTTCCGCAGTCTTGGCTGTTCGTCCCCGCGAACACCGCTTTTTGATGAAGCATGTACCACAGGAACGGGACGACGTCGTCGTCCGCCATGCCGTTGATCCGCAGTTCACCCGCGATCAACTTCAGGTCGTCGAAGCCTTGATCGAAGCCGCCGTCGACCAAGTCGCTGCCAAGATCGAGATACCAGGTTTCGTCGTCGTACATCGCGCGGATGATCGGGACGATCGCCTCCAGGGTATATTCGTTTGCCACAAAGGCGGTGATCGTGTCGGGCCCGGTGAAGACTGCCCAGAGCACCGATACATAGTTTTCCGGCGCATAACTCTGCGAGTCAAGGGCGGTGATGATACCGGCATAGGCCGCCGGATCCGGCCATGGATCGTAGATGCAATGGACGAGATACATGGCGGACTGGGTGGCGGAAAGTTCCAGGTACGCCAGGACGGCGACGATTGAGGCGTCGACGGGGGCGTTCGGATGCTCCAACATGTCTTCATACAGTTCGTCGGTCGTATAGCCGCCCGCATCGAAGAGAAGCGTGAGGACATAGCCTCTCGTAAACGTCGGATAGGTGCTGATCGGGAAACTGGCTTCGATGCCGGCGACGAGCCGGTGGGCGATGTCGAAGTCGGCGCAGGGCTCCGTATAATGCGGGAAGTCGGTCGCGGCTTTCACCTTGGTCCAGGAAAGCGCCGCCTTCGTCAACGTGACGATGGTGAGTATGTCCGTCGTATCGTATTCATAGACGGTGGTCAGAACGCCGATCAGGATCGAAGCGATCGCGCCTTCACCGGACCCCCAGTCGAGGTTTGCCATACTGGATTCGGACCTCTGATAGCCGGCGTATTCGGACAATCCGTTCAGGACTTCGCTTTGCGGGAACCCGGCCGCGACGAGATCAGCCGCCAAAAGATCCGGATCGGTGATGCCGAACCAGAGCGTCAGGTATTCCATCGTGACGTGGGAAGTCAAAGGACTGCCGCGCCAGACGCAATAGTAGCTGGTATCGGTGTAGAGGACCGCGTGCGCGTCGTTCATCAAAGTCGCGAAGCGGACGCTCATATCGACCGCATAGGCGGCTTCGATCGCGGAAACCATCGCGGTGTTGCTTGCGGGGGTCCCGACATACCGGATGTAATTTTGGTAGAAGTCGGCGAGTCCGGAAAGCGGATGAAACAACGGGAAGGCCGCTTGCCAGACGGAGATGATGATGACCGCGGAGAAATCGTTTTTGAAGCGATCGTAGGTTTCCCAGGCATCCGCGGCCCCGTAGATCTGCTGGATGTTGAGTGCGGCGGAGAGCCCGGTATGGCTGAAATAGACCTCTTCGATGCTCTTGTACTGCGTCACCGTCAAGCGGTAATGCTGCTCAAGGGCTAACAGGATATCGAGTTCCACGGTGTATCCGGCGAACGTGACGGCGTCCATCACGATCGCGTCATCCGTCACGGCCTGATCAAACTTCAAGGCGGCGATCGCGGTCGACACCACCGCTCCGGTGTCGTGATAGGCGCGGGCCGTGGCGCGCGCCATCGTCATCCCGAACACGGTGACGAGATCCGCCCACGTGACTTCGGAATAAGCATAGACGCCGCGGATCGAAAGCATCAGTTCGTTTTGCGTGTAGCCGGAAAGATATAGCGCTTCGACCGCATCCGCGCCATCGACGACGCCCATCTTGGTCTTCAGGACCGATAAGGCATCCTGGCAAGTGTACCCCTGGTCATGCAGGTACTGGGCTTTCAACTCGACGCTGGCGACGGCGTAGGCGGCGTCGATGGCGGCGCTGATCGCGGCGCCGTCGAAGTCGGAATCGCTCGTCAGGGCGTTTGTCGCATCCGTCGCGTTGACCAACATAAGGTCCTGGAGCGCATCGACGATCGCTTCCAGCGTGAAGGCGAATCCGGCGGGATCGCTTGCCCACGTGACGAAATCACCCGCGGAATGGCTTGTGATCCCGCCGGACGGATGATGAAGGGCATAGAGCGCTAATGCGCTTATGGTGATCCCCTGCGCCTTCAGGTAGCTTGCATGGGAACCGATCGGGTCGTAGGGGTTCAGCGAGGCGAGGTATTCCAAGACATTCAGTCCGGGGACGGAAGCGGACAAGAGGGCCGGAATGAATTCCGTCACTTCGTCATACGCTTCGGCCGGGAAGGCCGCGAAGATCCGCCCGAACAGCACGTCACCGGTCCAGTCAGCCTGTGCGAACCGGTTGGCGATTTGCCCGGCATTCAGATTCAAACCGTCCCGTAACGCCTCGATGATGTCGGTGATCCCGTCCTGGGATTCCCAGGCCGGATCGGTGGACAGGCTAACGTTTAGCAGCTGCCAGCGGGTGAGAAACGCCACCGGATCGACCTGCAGCGTGTCGATGTAGTAATCCACGAGGGCGGTGACCGAATAACGCGACGCCAACGCCACGTCGATTTCATCGATCGTGTAGTCCAGACAGGACGACAAAGCATACGCCTCGGTGAGCGAGTAACCGGCCGCCAGCGCCTCTAGAACCATGAGATCCAAAGACCCGGTGGTATGGGTGCCTCCGTAGAGCGACTGCCACACCGTTTCCAAGTCGGCGATCGACGCATGGAGGGTCTCCAGATCAACGAGGATGGTTGTATTGGACGTCCCGTAGGCCTTCATCGCAGCCGCGAGTTCGACCGGCGGGAATCCGTTTCGCGACATCTCGGCGATGATCTCCGCATGGCTAAATCCGGTCGCGTAGACGGAAAGATCATGATACAAGGTCGTCGCATCGATCGTGTAGACGGAAGCGGTCGCGAATACGATGTCGGCGAACGCATACGGCGTCTCGGTGAGTCCGGACGCATAGAGGATGACCCGCAGCGCTTGGGTGGACGACAGTTCCCAGTGGTCACAGAGCGCGGCGAACGCGGATGCGCCGTAACCCCCCAGACGCAACGGCTGGACGAACGAGACGGTGCTGAGTACCAGCTGGGTGTCGATGTTGGCGAGCGCGGCTTCATCGACCAGGTCGCAGGCGACCGCGGTCGTGATGACGTCGTATCCGGCATCGAAGAACGCCTGGGCGGATTCCTCCATGTCGGTATTGGCGGGATCGAGGTTTTTGATGCCTTGGGCGATATCGGATAAAGCATAGCCAAGCGATGCCAGAAGCGTCACGACGGCTCCGTCGGACAAGGCATAGACCTGATGGAGCACCATCGCGGCGCCGTCATCGATCGTGCCGAACCCCGCTTGTTTCATCAAGGATGCGGCGAGGGCCGCGTCGATCGCAAGTGTTTCGATGACGCCGCCGATGTTCGCATATCCACGGTCGTGGATCATCGTGATGAAACTCAGGGATGCGCCTTCCGATGAAAGATCGAAGTAGCTGGAAAGCGCATCGAGGATTTCGGTTTGGGGGTAACCGCACGCATACAAATCATACGCCGTCGTCACGGCGTTCGAGCCGTAGACGTCCTTGATCGAGAGCGTGGTATCGTTCGTCGTCAACCCGGCGTCTGCGAGATAACCGAGCATCTGCACGTCCGCCATCGCCTGGTTGTGATCGAGACTTTCGAGAGCGATCAAAATCGTGGAGGGGTCGTAGCCGATCGTGGCGAGATCCGTGGCGATCGCGGTGAACTTGCCGTCGACGGTCAAAATCTCCGCCGTCAAGGTGTCATACAGGATGCTCGCGATCAGGGTCACCGGATACGCATGGTTCTTCAGGGTGGTGATCGTCTCGATCCGATCCAGGCAATACAGGTCGTTTACAACCATCGTGACCTCGGCGCCGCCATAGCCGGCGTCGATGAAGGCTTCGAGCAGGGCGATCGGTGTTGCGGAATATCTCGCATAAGCGAGCGGGATCGCGGTTCCGAGGATCGCATCCACCTGGCGGAACGAGAAGGCGTAATCGACGAGGACCATCTGCGCAAGCGTCACGACGATGTTCGCGCCGGCGCGATAGATCGTCGCTTCGACTTCGTATAGGTCATAGGCGGCGGCACTCAGCGTGAACAGATACGTTCCGTTGGGCAGCTGGAGGGTCGCATTCCCTTCGGAATCGACGACGACGGAATACGCGCCCGTCGTGATCGTCGTCGGGGTCGGCGTGCCGAGGTCGTAGGCGACGTCAAACGTCACCGCATACGTTTTGGCCGCGTAGGTCGCGGTCACGGTTTCATCGTCGTAGACGTCCGTGTAGTCGCCGCTCCAGGACGAAAAATCATAATCTGCGCGGACGGGATCCGAAGGCAACACGGCGTCCGCGCCGTAGTCGGTTATGATTTCCGCGAGGAGTGTGCCGTCCCAGTCGCGGAAGGTAACGGTGAAGGTCAGGATCTGGTACTCGGCGTAGACGGTCAGGTTTTCCGAAAGCGCCAGATACGCCGAGGTGCTCCAGCCCGTGAAGGTGTATCCGGTGTGGGGCGCGGGATCCCCGATCGAGGCGTTTGCACCATAATCGACCGTCTTCGTTCCGCAGACCGTCACTCCGTCGAATCCGATGAAGGTCGCGGTGAAGCGGTCGATCGTGTATTGGGCGGTGATCGTCACGTTTTGCACCATCGAGAGATATGAAGAGCTATCCCACCCGGTGAAAGCGTAGTGCGCCCGCGTCGGGTTCGCGGGGGCGGTCGCCGCGGTTTGATAGTCGACCGTGCTCGTCGAAAGGACGGTCCCGTCGTGGTCCGTGAAGGTGGCGGTATATTGTTTGATCGCCCACGTCGAGGTGATCGTCGTCGATTCCGTGATGCAGGAAAAGTCTTCGTTCCAGCCGACGAAGTCGTAACCGACGGCAGTCGGGGTCACGTTCTGGGCGGCTTCGAGATAAGTGACGAGTTGGGTCGCGACGACGGAACCGGACAGTCCGAGGAAAGTGACGGTGAATTGGACTTTATCAAAGATGGCGGTGACGGTACAATTTTCCGTCACGCTCGAGAATGATCCGATCCATCCCGTGTGCGCGTATCCATAGGGAGGCGTGACCGTGGGGGCCGTCGCAGCGGTCTCGTAATCGACCGTGCTCGTGCCGAGGACGGTGACGCCATCCGGTTTGACAAAGGTGACGGTGTACTGGTTTTTGGTCCAAAGCGAGGTGATCGTGACATTAGCCGTCAGGTCGGTGTACGCCCCCGACCAGCCGGCGAAGGTATATCCATAGTGCGTACCGGGCGAGGGTGGCGTCGCATCGCCGAGGTAGTCGACGGTGCTTGAGCCGACGCTTGTCCCGAAGAATCCGAGGAAGGTCGCGGTATAGCGGTTGATGTCATAGGTGGCGATAATCGTCACGTCCTCGGAAAGATCAGCGTAATTGCCATCCCAAAAGTCAAAGGTATAACCGGTCCGCGTCGGATTGGCGGGCGGTGTCGCCGTGGTGTGATAATCGACCGTGGACGTGCCGAGGATCGTCCCGTCCCAGTCAAGGAAGGTCGCGGTGTAGTGGTTGATCGACCATAACGACTGGATCGTGGTATCCGCGGTGATCGCGGCGAAGGAGCGGTCCCAGCCGGTGAAGGTATACCCGGTCCGCGTCGGGACATCGGGCACTTGGGCGCTACTTCCGTAGTTGACCATCTGCGAACTCAGGGTGGCGCCGTTCCAATAGAGAAATGTCACCGCATACCGGTTGATGTCGTAACACGCCGTAAACGACTGGCTGTAGGTGATCGAATCAAACGGTCCCCAGGGCGACCAGCCGTTGAAGGTGTATCCGGTCCGGGTGAAGTCGTCCGGCGGGACGACGGATGATTGATAGTCGACCAACGACGATTGCAGGACGCTTCCGTCCCAATCATAGAAGGTGACGGTGTACTGATTGATGTGGAAGATCGCCCGCACCGTGATCGATGCGGTCATGAAGGAGAAGCTCGTGTCCCAGCCGCTGAAATAGTAATTGGACCGGCCGGGAACGGAGGGCGCCGTGGCGCTTTCGCCGTAGCCCACGGTGCTCGTGCCGAGCGGCGACCCGTCGTCATTCAGGAAGGTTGCGGTATAGAGAATCGGGGTATAGGTGGCGGTGACGGTGATGTTGCCGGTTAGCGATGCAAAGCTCGTATCCCAGCCGTTGAATTGATACCCGACGCGGGTGGGACTCGCCGGAGCGGTCGCGGCGGTGCCGTTCAGCACCGTGCTGGTGGACAGGGTGGTTCCGTCGTAATCCTTGAAGGTCGCCGTGTAATAGAAGATGTCGTAGGTCGCCTCGACCCAAAGATCGGAAGTGATCGAACCGTATCCGGTATCCCACCCGGTGAAGGTGTATCCGGTCTTGGTCGGATTGCTTGGCGCGATGGCGGCCGCGCCATCGGTAAAGATCGTGGCGGTTTTCAAGACCGTGCCGTCTTCGTCAACGAAAGTGACCTGATGATGGATCGACTGGTTCCAGTAAGTGGTGCGCGTCACGTTGGTCCAGTAATCGCTCCAGGTGCCCGGCTTCGACGGATGGCCGCAGTAGATGAGAAGCGAGACTTTGGAGTCGACGAACTGTTCGTTGGCGGGATCGACCAGGCTCGCCGGCAGATAGATCGTCGACAGGGCGGTCATATAGTCGAAGGCGAAGCGGCCGATCGTCAAGAGACCGTTCGGGAAATTGAGGGACGTGATCTTGTTCGCACGGTAGAAGGCATGATCGCGGACGGCCGTCAAGGTGCCGCCCGAAGCGAAGACGACGTTCACGAAGGAACTGTTGGCGAAGGCGTAGGATTCGATCGTGGTGATCGTCGAAGCGAGCGTGATGGAGTCGAACGGCGCGTTCGTAAAGGCTCCCGACGCGACTTTCGTCGCGCTCGTCAGATGGATGTCCTTCAGGGTGGCGGGAAGATAGAACACCGTATTGTGATTCGTGCTGTAGTTGTAGTAATAGTACTCGGTCGATGCGACCGAGCCGGGATAGCTCGTCGTGCCGAAGACGTAACCAAAAAGACCATTGGCATAGAGCGCGGTGCGGGACTCGCCCGCAAACGGGATGGAAAGGGTCTTCAGGGAGGATAATCCGGCCAGGGCTCCGGCTTCGATCGTCTGGACCGAATCCGGAATGACCAGGCGCGTGATCTGCGCATCATTGGCGAACGCCCCCGTGGCGATCGCGACGACGGATAATCCGTCGATCGTCGAGGGGATACTCACGTCGGTCGCATCGCCGACGTATCCGGTGACCTTGAGGCCGCCGGCGACCGGAACGGTCAAAAAGGCGGCTCCACTGGCCACTTTCTCATCGTAGATGGTATGAAGGACGCCTTCGCCGTCCTGGTAGACGAGGTAGGCGCGGATGTTCCGGGAGTAACTGCCCGTCAGACTGGCGAGGAATTCGCCGGTCGTGCCGTTGTATTTGGAACAGACGTATTGCGTCACCGCATCCGTCTCCAAAGTGAAGGTTGTCAGGACGGGATGGGAGATCAAGCCGAATTCGATCAGGGTCAGACCGGCGGGAAGATCGAACTGCCCCAAGTAGGAAGTATACCCTTCGCGCAGCGACAAACCGGCGCTGAGCGAAAGCAGCGGCGCGGCGTCCAGGGGAGCCGGTCCATAGACCGCCGTGAGGGTGAGGTCGTAAAGCATCGTGAACGCATAGGTCCGGTCGCGGCTGACGATGCGGGAACCATTCCGCCAGTACTGGAAGAAACGGGATTCCGTGTCCGGATCGGCGGTAGCGACGGCGATCTCGTTGATCTCATAGGAGCCGGACCCGGAACCGTTTTCGACCGTCAAGGTCAATGCCGAGATGCCGGGGTCCGGGGTGTATTGGAGCACGCAGACGGTGTCGGCGGTGATGTTCGTGAAGGTTTCGCTCCACTTGTCGACCGCATAGACCAATCCCGGTTTGGTATACTGGGACGTATCCGGTTCGACGGCGTCTTCGCCGGGCGTGATGTATTGAATGTCGATCTTTCCGCCGTTCGCGTCCATGAAGACGACGACATAGGTATTGAGCGGCTTGTAGACGGCGACGAGGTTCAGATTGCTTTTGACGGTGAAGGCGTAATTCACCGGGAGGTTGGCCATGACCTGACCGTTGACGATCCAGAAACAGAAGGTGTACCCGTCGATATCTGATACATGCGAGGCGAAACCGACCTTCGCGCCATAGGACACTGCCGGGATGGTCGCTTGGATGATGTTGTCGGAATCGAAGTAGGATTCGATCGATACATTCACCGGCGTACCGATCGAAGAGGCGGCGTGGACCCGAACACCGGGAAGGCATACGAAAAGCATGAAAAATGCCAAAATGGGCAGACGCTTTTTCATCGCTTCGACCTCCGCGGAAATTCTACGCCTTATCTGAATTCGATTCCAACGATGGAATACCAGGCATTTCACTTTGGAAAGACTTTAACGATTGGTACGTTCCATTCGGTTTGCTTGTTTCATCGATAATAGGCGGTAAATGTATGATGAGAGCGAATCGTGGTAAAGGTGCTTTTCAATGCAGTGAAGGGAATCAAAGGATGCCCTTGCGAACCGCCTGATCGAGTGGAAAGAGATAGACCAAATCATCATGGTAACAAGCGGAAATCCGCGGAAGATTCAGGGTTGTAACTCATCACGGACGATGCAGCAAAGGGCGATTTGCGGGCAGATTGCGCGTTCATCCTTTATTTATAGTGATTTGCCGCTATTATCATTAATCATAGCACTACAACCATTGAAAATAAAGGTCAATCATGAAATCCTCCAATCAATTGATTGTTCCAAAAGCACCTAAACTGATTTTGTCACGGATGTGAATTGGTTCAGTAATAAATTGGTGATCCGACGGATTGACTCAGAACCGACGAAATTGGCGCTCGAGGAAGCGGTTGACAAGTACCCAGGGGTTGAAGGAACCATCTTTCACAGCGACCGAGGGTGTCAGTATACGAGCGTCGAATTCCGTTATGCGTTGGATATATGCGGGATGTGCGGGAGCATGTCTCGGCCTGGATGTCCTTATGACAACGCCTATGCCGAAAGATTCTTCGCGCAGTTGAAGAAGGAAAGAATCCATCGCAGGAACTATCGCACCATGGAGGAAGTCGAAGCGGATCTGTTCGACTACATCGAACTCTTCGACAACCGGAAAAGGATCCATTCAACCGAGAATTATAAAACTTCGATTGGGTACTGATTTAGTAATACGGCTTTCAATTTTTCAATTTAAGTGCTATTATAGAAAAAGAATCGATTCAAAAGCAGAACAAAGGGACAAAAGTGCATGAACGCAAAACCACTCATTAAAAACCACTTAAATCACTATTGGTTGTTCTTTTATTTGTAAGAAAGTCATATATACATATTTACGAGGTGGGGTAATGTCACTTGTAGTTGCATGGTTGGGAGTAGACACACATGGACCTAGTTCTGCCTACATCGCTGCTGATAGTCGAATTAGTTGGAACAATAATATCCATTATGATTACGGTAGGAAAGTATTTGCATTTAACAATTCACCCGATATTTTAGGTTATTGTGGAGATGTGATATTTCCATCAATCGTATTATCACAAATAATAGAAATGGCTGATTGTGGACTGTTGTTTGATGCAAAGAATACTTCTACAGAAAAAGTCGAAATCATCCTAAAAATACTAGAACAATCATTGATAAAATATCCAACTGAATATAATTCAACGATGGGTAGTACTTTCCAAGTTATATACATATCTAGGGATCAAAAAGATAACAAAATATTTCATTGTCACTTATTCCAGTGGAAACGAGAATTAGGATGGTGCGTGACACCGATTTCCTTACCATCAAAATCTGGCATACTTTTAGTTTTGGGAAGCGGAAAAAAAGAGTTCGATGATAAATATATGTGTTATCAAGTTGAAGGAAATGCAAACACCTCGAGAAATGTGTTTCATTGTTTTTGCGACACATTATTCAACGTTCGAAATCCATATGTTGGTGGAGCTCCACAGTTAGTAGGGTTAATTAGGAAACCAGAATCAGTAGCAAAGAAATACGGAATAATAGTCGATAATAACAGATATTTTTTTGGCGCACAAATTGACATTATGTCAAATTATGATAAAATAGAATGGAGAAATGATTTATTTGAATTGTGCGATGGGAATACTATGACTAAAAAACCTATTGCACAATCGCAGCCGAACAATGTTAAGGAGTACTAGATTTGGCAACTCCCTGGCCCCCCACCATTTTATTTATATGGGGGAGCGAGGTGCGAAGTAGTCGATATACAACTATGTATATCGACTACGAGCCGGGGTTAACATATAGCATATGAGTATTTTATGAACCAGATTAGCATCTATAAATATACCCTAGAAGATGGACGCTTTTTTGTAAGTCCGTTGACAGGGTATTTTTTTTGATGATGGAACTAAATAAAGAAAGGTAGTTGATTCGTCATGACAAGATCATTTTAAAAAAATACAAGAGTTTAGAGCGAATCCTAAAGTGAAAAGAGTGACGAGCCATATTACCAACAATACAGACGAATTCAGGTCCATTTCGACCGTGAGATTGGCTCTTTTGCTGTTACACGCCAACACGACATAGAAAACTCGGCGGCCCAGTCGGCATATGCTTTCGTCTCTGCCGTGACGGTTCCGTCGTGATGGATGATCTTGGATCAATATGATTCGAAATGGGTCTTCCCGCAATGGGGACAGACGATGTCGGACTTGTGGTCGATCTTCGTGATGTTCCGGAAGAACATCGACGATTCGACTTGTTTCTTGTAGAACCAGTATTCGTCCTGCTTGTAGTCGGAGATGTTGATGGCGTATTTCTTGAGGTGGGCGTTGTCGGTGTAGAAGAATGGCTTCTTCGTATCCGGACAGACCGCCGCGACGATCTGCGTCATGCAGTCGTTGCACTGGTGGACGGCGCGATAGGGATCCTTATGGAGTTTTCCGCCGCAGAACGGACAGACGTCGCGGGTTTGATCGGAATACACCATCCCTTTGAGCAGGATCTGCTGGATTCGACGGAAGGAATCGACGTCCTCCATGCTGACGAAGACGTCGTCGCGCGCCGTATAGTCTTCGTCGAACGGGTTGGCGACGATGATCTCGTCGACGCCGTAATCGGCCTTCAGCCGATCGTATTCGGCGACGTCGGTCGTGCTGGCCACGATCATGATGCGGTAGTCGATCTCTTTGGAAAACTGCAGGATGAGTTCGCTCTCCAAGGTCGTGAAGACGACCAGCTTCCACCCCTTGAAGGTGAATGCCGAATTCAAGTACTGCAGGTTCAGTCGAGCGTGGGTGTCGATCTCGAAGTTGAAATGGCCGATCGCGAACACGGCCAGGATCCGCACGTAGGTCAGGTAATCCTGGATCAGCTGCGCATAGTCGACGGGGACGCCTTCGTCCCGCACGTCAAAGTCGTACTTCTGCAGGTACTTGTAGGTTTTGTAGACCTGATGGTAATCTTTTTGCAGTAAGAAGATATTGGTCTTCTTGAGATGGAGTTTCGGATTGCGGACGGTGTTTTTGCGATAGACGGGTCGGGCCAGCCGCGGCTGGATGACGTTCCTGATCGACGACAGTTCGATGAGCAGTTCCTTGGACTGGACGAAATACTGGAAGAAGTCGCGGATGTAGCCGGTGTGCAGCTTCCCGAGTGCGAGGAAGTAGTTGACGTGGTTCACTTTCTCGAGCAGGTTGAACTTCATCACGTTGCTCGCATAAAGCAGGCTGTTCAGGGTCCTGGCATTCTTCTTGACGAGCGCCAGGACCGCGTCGACGAAATTGCAGAAGATGACGTTTTCGTAGATGCCGTAGTCGTCCTCGTAGATGCGCGTGAGAAGCTTCCGGGGCTTCACGCCCCGATTGGTCAGGTTTGCGACGTTATGGCTATGGTTGGCCAGATGGAGAAGCGTGGTCTGATTGATGATGCGGGCGTTTTCGACCGGCAGGACGTCGTCTGAATCTTTCAGGACGATGATCGGCTTACTGAAGATCCGCTTCATCGCCGGTGCCGCCTTCTTGATCTGGGCGATCGTTTTCCTGAGCTTGGCGAAGTCGAAGTCCGGGTCGACCGAAAACAAGGTCATGTCGTGGACGACGAAGTAGTCGAATTCGATGTAGGTGACCATGTCGTGTTTTTGGACGAACGCCTGGATGCCCCTCAGGAGGGAAGCGAACCGGTAATAGTCGTCGACGCTGATGGATCCGTACGGGTTTGCCATGGTTTACTCGCCGTCGAGGCGCTTGATGAAATCGACGCACTGCTGCAAATGCAGCTTCTCGAACTCCATGACCAGCTTTTCCTTGTCGTCGATGGTCTTGACCTCGAGCTTCGCGACCACCTTGCTCAAGAGGATCTTCTCGATCGCCTCGTTGGTGACGTCGTCGTTGACGAAGCAGGCGCGGTAGACGTTGACGAAGTCCTCGATCTGCTTCAGGATGCGGTTTCCGAAGGAGATGTTGAAGGGCGCCATCAGGGCTTCGACGCTCTTGACGAGGGCGTTGTTCTCCGCGTCGAACGTTCCCTTCTCTTTCGCCTCCTGCAACAGGCGGTTCATCGTTTCGTAGTCGTAGTACTGCTGGGGAATCGGATCGGAGTAGTTTCGTACCTTCGCCGCGCGCTTGGTGAAGTTCATCGTCTGCGCCCGGTCGTAGACTTTGTCGGAGATGACGAACGTCGATTCGTCGCGGTTCGCCGTGCCGATGAACCAGATGTTCGGCGGGATTTTGATGGTATGGCCCTCTTCGAGCGCCAGATAGTCGATCGCTTCGCCTTGGTTCATCCGACTCAGATTGATGTTGATCAGCTTGAGTTCGCGCTTGTCTTCCTCGTGTTCCATCAGCGAGAGGAAGTCGGAGAAATAGTACTCGATGCGCGACAGATTCATCTCGTCGAGCAAAACGAAGGTGAAGGTTTCCTTGTTCAGCGCCGACTTGTAGAGGGCCAGGGTGAACTTCTTGGGGGTGTACTTCATCGAAAATTCGTTGTAGTACCCGAGCAGTTCGTTCTTGTCCTTCCACGAGGACTCGACCTCGATGATTTCGCAGTTGCCGAGCACGGCTTCCGAAAAGATCTTCGGCAGACTGGTCTTGCCGGTGCCCGACATGCCCTGGAGGATCGAGAGCCGGCTCGCCCCCAGACCGGCGACGAAGGTGGCGATGTCCTCTTCGGTATACGAAAGATGCAGTCTTGAGTTTTTCGCGTAGTCGACGACGAACGACACCAGTTCGTTCAGCGTGGTATTCTTGGTGGCCAACGTCTGTCGTCGTTTTAGTTCGGCGCGGAAAAGCTCGACCTTGCCGTCGAGTTCCGTGAAGGCGGGACAGGGATCGAAATCGGCCGGCTTCACATCACCCTGATCGCCTGATGCGAGGGATCCGGAAGACGATCCGTCATCCAAGGACGATTCCATGGCCGCGAGGGCGACCAAGTCGTCCCGATCGAACGCCTTGCGGAGGAACATGATGACGAGGACGGCGACGGCGGCGATGAGTGCGTAGAGCGCATCCGAGCGGATCGCGTAGGTGTAGTCGTTCACGACCCCGGGAACGGGGATCCCGTAGAACGCGAAGATGTCCATGACGATCGCGCGGTCGAT